>Ga0247805_1000352_pt1 | contig 24929 bp, 11 predicted proteins | sample UWRJL044104R1_FD_180930 | JGI IMG/M metagenome (GOLD analysis project Ga0247805, IMG submission 180930) | Plant litter microbial communities from Arlington Agricultural Research Station in Wisconsin, United States - UWRJ-L044-104R-1 | ecosystem: Environmental > Terrestrial > Plant litter >... | reverse complement strand
ACGGAATTTGGGAAAGTCCTTCCTATATGCATGGCGCAATCGGCTGGCGCATGCGTTTGAATGGCTGGCGCGGTGCATATACCGCTGATCCATTAGGTTGGCACGATCGGGCGAAAACACATTTCAGCGCTTACGCGAAATCGCAGGTGCTTAGTCCGGCTAGCGGACCAGTAGTTGCCGATACGGCTTTAAACCTGGCCCGTTCTAAAGAAGCCATGGGCACAGCCATGTTCAGCAGCGGCTACATCAGTCGCGATCCGGAAGGTAAATCAATCCGGCCGCATCATTATGACATGAACCTGGTCTTTATTGATCAATTGTTGTGGCATTTCAACTGGACGGGTGATCTGAATTACGTGCGTGAACTTTGGCCAATGTTGCAACGTCACCTGGCTTGGGAAAAGCGAACTTTCGATCCGGATAACAATGGGCTATATGATGCCTACGCCGTAATCTGGGCTAGTGATGCGCTTCAATACAGTGGTGGCAGTGTAACACATTCCTCTGCTTACAATTACCGTGCTAATGCTACAGCCGCAAAACTTGCTAAACTGTTGGGAGAAGATCCTGCGCCTTACCAGCAGGAAGCAGATCAGATTTTGAAAGCAATGAATGAGCAGCTCTGGATGCCATCGAAAGGTTGGTTTGCGGAATATAAAGACGGACTGGGCTTAAAACAATTGCATCCTTCGGCTGCTTTATGGACCATTTACCACAGCATTGATTCTGATGTGCCTGATGCTTTTCAAGCCTGGCAAAGTTTACGTTATGTAGATACAGGACTTCCCCATATTGGTGTACGTGCCAATGGCTTGAAAGATGAAGGATACTATACCGTCTCCACCACCAACTGGATGCCTTATGAATGGTCTTTAAACAATGTGGTGCTTGCCGAATCTACCCACACGGCATTGGCCAACTGGCAGGCGGGGCGCACAGAAGAAGCCTTTAAACTCTGGAAAAGTGAATTGTTAAGCAGCATGTATATGGGTGGTAGTCCGGGTAATTTTGTCCAGATATCACACTATGACGCCAATCGTGGTGAAGCGTATCGTGATTTTGCTGACCCTGTAGGGATCAACTCCAGGGCATTGGTAGAAGGCCTTTTCGGAATTGTTCCGGATGCACTGAACCATACACTATTGATTCGTCCGGGTTTACCAGCGGCATGGAATGATGCTTCCCTCAAAATTCCAGATCTTTCTTATACTTTTAAAAGAACCGGAAATACCGATACTTATACCCTGATACCGACCTTTTCAAAAGCATTGCAATTGAAAATGCGGGTGAAAGTACGTGGCGCCGCTTTAAAAGAAGTTAAAGTAAATGGCAAACCTGTAAAGTGGCGTAATGTCAGTTCAGCCATTGGTATCCCTGAAATTGAAATCAGCAGTCCTGCTGCAGCCAGATACCAGATTGAATGGGTGTGGGCAGGCAAAGAAATGACCAGGCCGGTACTAAAGGATACCTACAAATTGGGCGAAAGTTTTGAAACCCGGTTTGCTGACGCCCGGATTACTAAAATATTCGACCCGCAACAGGTTTTTAAACAGGCCACAATCAAAGGTGGAGAAATCAGGGCGGCATTAACAGGCGAACCTGGTCACCGTACCGTATTTGTTCAGTTGGAAAGAGCGGCATTAAGTTTTTGGTTTCCTTTGTGTTTTGAATTGAAACCCGCAGAGGCCCTGAAAGATCATACCCTGGATTTAAGCGCCGCGAACTGGGAAGGCCAAAAGCTGGAGACCCAGGATCTTTCTGCTTATTTTAACGATAAGGTGGGCCAGATTTTTAGCAATAAATATTTGTCGCCAAGGCCGCAAACCACCACTTTGCAATTGCCGGTACAAGGTATTGGCGATTGGCCGCATCCCAATTTAAAACCAGAAATCAATGACGAAGGCTTACGCCATATGGCAGGAGCGAAAAATGAAATTCAACTGCCTTCTGGAATTGTGTTTAGAACACCTTCCAATGCAGATTTAAAAAATATAATCTATACCTCACAATGGGATAATTATCCAACAGCGATGGAAGTCCCTTTGTCAGGAAAAGCTACAGCTGCCTTCTTCATGCTGGCCGGTTCAACGAATACCATGCAAAGCCGGATGGAAAATGGCAGGATAGAGGTGGTTTATACCGATGGGACCTCGGACACACTGGCACTTCGCAACCCGGAGAATTGGTGGCCCATTGAAAAAGATTTATATGTAGATGGTTTTGCCTTCGATACCGGTGCGCCAAGACCCTTGCGCATCCATTTAAAGACCGGGAAAATAGTGACAGCAGCCGAAGGCGAACAGTGGAACGGCAAAGACATCAATGGTGGGGCGGCAACAGCCCTGGGAATCGCTTTAAATCCAGCGAAAACGCTGGCGAAAATTAAACTTTCTGCAGTATGTAATGATGTGGTGATCGGGTTAATGGGGATTACTTTACTGAGATAAATAAAAATACAATTGGTTAGATGAGCAAAAAGCCCGTATCTGTGAATAAAAGCAGGTATGGGCAGGATGCTTTTTCTATTTATTTTTTGCAAATTAAGCCCGATAATTAAACGACCAATATAAACCAAACGCATGACCAGATTTAAACTCAACCTTGTTGCTGTTTGTACTGTCCTTTTTGTTTGCATTTCTTTTTTTGTACAACCTGGGGCTTTTGCAAATGTCAGATTACCAGCACTGCTGACCGATCACATGGTATTACAGCAAAAAACAACAATCAATTTATGGGGCTGGGCAGATCCTGGTGAACAGATAGCGGTGATACCCGGTTGGGATCAAAAAAAATATACCGTAAAGGCTGATGCAAAAGGCAACTGGTTATTGAAAGTAAAAACGTTGACTGCCGGTGGTCCTTACACCTTGTCCTTTCAGGGAAAAAATACCATTAGCATCACCGATGTATATCTCGGCGAAGTTTGGTTGTGCTCTGGTCAGTCCAATATGAACTTTACAGTGGCTAAAGACAGTGCTTCATCCTGGTCAAATGGGGTGGTCAACGCTGAAGAGACCATCAAAAAAGCAAACGTACCAGGTATCCGCATGTTTACGGTTGAACGTAAAGTAGGCCAGGAGCCAATGGACGATGTGTCTGGAAGCTGGACAGTTTGCGGTCCGCAAACAGTTGGCCGGTTTTCAGCCGTAGGTTATTTTTTTGGTCGCGAACTTTATGATCAGATTCATGTTCCTGTCGGATTAATCAGCAGCAGCTGGGGCGGTACACCTGCCGAATCCTGGACACGAAAATCGGTACTGGAAAACGATGTTGAATTAAACGAGATCCTGAAAAGATATGATCAGGGCCTTGCCAAACAAACAGTCAGTGCAGGTAGCAACAAATCACCTTACAAATTGTATAATGCCATGGTTCATCCGCTGAGTACCTATACCATTAAAGGTGCCATCTGGTATCAGGGAGAATCCAATGCCGATCGTGCCTACCAATACCGTAAGCTATTTCCGGCCATGGTAGAAAGCTGGCGTGAGGAATGGAAACAGGGTGATTTTCCATTTTATTTTGTACAGATCTCACCCCATAAATCGCAAAATCCGGAAATCCGTGAAGCACAGTTGCTCAGCATGCAGCATATGAAAAATACAGGCATGGTTGTCACCACAGACAATGGAGATTCCAGTAACATTCATCCGAGAAATAAAGAACTGGTTGGCAAAAGACTGGCATTGTGGGCTCTGAATAAAGATTATGGAAGGTCTGAATGCGTTGCTTCCGGCCCGATCTATAAATCGATGAAAGTAGAAGGAGATCAGGTTCGGATTTATTTTGAACTGCCGGGAAAAAGTGGACTTGCCGCTCAGGGCGATCTGAGAGAATTTACGATAGCCGGTGCCGACCAGGTATTTCACCCCGCAAAGGCCAGGATCGACCAGAATTCGGTATTGGTCTGGAGTGATGACCTGAAAAATCCGGTAGCCGTACGCTTTGCCTGGCGAAATATACCAAAGCCGAATTTATACAATGCAGCCGGTTTACCTGCCTCTCCGTTTAGAACTGACAACTGGAAAACACCTACACAGGGTTTAAATTAAAATGACGCTAAAACATCCCGACCGTTATGTGGTGCCGGGGGCCGGAAAGTTATTTCTGACCCTGGCTTTGCTATTGCAGTTTGCGCTAAGTCACGCGCAATTGAACACCAATATAACCCGGTATTCTACTGCAGACGGTTTATCGCACGATGGAGTGCTTTGCATTACACGCGACCGGGATGGTTTCATGTGGTTTGGTACTTATGATGGTATCAATCGTTTTGACGGACATAATTTTGTGGTGTACAAAAGCAGACCGGGCGACAACTCCAATCTGGCCAGCAATAAAATCCGCAGTATTGTAGAAGATAAAACCGGCTATCTCTGGGTAAAAACCTATGACAATAAGGTATATCGGTTCGATAAAAAAAGTGAAACCTTTTTAGCCATATCTGATGGCTCATATGGTACGTTGTTTAAGGATCTGGTGGTAGACCGGATTGTACCTGATCAGGAGAATGGGGTTTGGCTGATCACAGAAAATCACGGGGTGTTGTACGCCAGGAATAATGGTTCAGGTACGCCGCTTATTCAGCATTATGCACAAAATAAAACCGGGGTATTTGAAATCAACAGTAACCGTGTCAGCTTTTTACATCAGCAAGGAAACCGTACCTGGTTAGGTACGGAGAAGGGATTGAGTTGTCTACAAAAAAACAGTAATCAGGAATATGTAAGGGTAAATTTTAAAGCACAGGTTTCGTCCTGGATGGAGAAATATATTTTTACCTGTGTGGCCCAGCGCAGGGATACCCTGTTTTTTGGTACTGCAAATGGAAGCCTGCTGAGCTATGATTTAAAACGGCGTACCTTTAAAGCACTGGAGTTGAGCAAAGGCACCTTGTTCAATGCGATCTGTGCGTCTCCAACGGGAAAACTATACATTTCTACCCGTGGAAAAGGCTTAATTACTTTTAATCCCCCAACTGCAAAGTCCAGTTATTCCGGCCTGTCCGCCACCGATACCTATTTTTCATTGTATGAAGACAAATCCGGACAGCTTTGGATAGAACCCGAGCACAGTGGACTGATTAAATACAATCCACACAACGGGAGTTACAAATATTTCACGCAAAAAAAGGACATCATCAGTTCAAGCCGGGACTACCAGGTGCTTACGGATGCCAATGGCACCTTATGGGCCAGCATGAAGGCCGGTGGTTTCGGTTACTATAATCCCGTTAGTGATGATATCGAGTATTTTTACGACCGCCCTGGCTCTATAGACCAGAAATTTTCCAACATCGTTACCAGCTTATTAATTGATAAAACAGGGGTTCTCTGGTTAAGTGCCAAAGATGGCGGAATCAATAAAGTGGTATCCATAAAAGATAAATTCAATTACAAAAGGCTGACGGCCACTCCGCAAAATCGTTCAGAGAATGACGTCCGGGCAATGATGAATGATTCCAAAGGCCGCCTTTGGATTTGCACCAAGGACGCAAGAGTATATGTGTATGATCACAATAAGCTCGTAAACGTATTTGTCAATGCAACGCAGCGGATTGGTTTGGTATACAGTATCATGGAAGACCGAAACGGGAATATCTGGCTGGGCACCAAGGGCGATGGTTTGTATAAGGCCAGTCCGATAGATGCAAACAGGTCTTTCTATTCTTTAAGCAATTACAGGAATGACAAATCAGACCCCTCTTCGCTGAGCAGTGATCTGGTATATTCTGTCATAGCCGATAAAAAAGGCCGGATCTGGATAGGCACCCTGGGCGGGGGCATCAATCTGTTTGTAGAAAATAATGGCAAGGTTACCTTTAAAAACTACGACAATGCTTTTCACAATTACCCGTTCTCCTGGGCCAATGTCATCCGGCATTTGAATGAAGATGAACGCGGCCGGATCTGGATTGCAACCAGCTATGGCTTGCTGATCTTCGACCCAAACACGGCAAAAGATGACAAATATCGTTATTTAAGGTACCACAAAGTGAAGGGCGACCGCTCCAGTCTGGGCAACAACAGTATCCAGTACATTTATAAGGACCAGCATCAGCAGATGTGGGTAGGTACCTTTGGCGGCGGTCTAAACCGCGTGATCCCGGATAAAACAGGTGCTGACCACCTGAAATTCGAAGTCTTCACCACAGAGAACGGCCTGTCCAACGACGTGGTATTGAGTATGACTTCGGATCAGCAAAATAACATCTGGGTGGCTACAGAAGGCGGTCTGTCCAAATTTAATCCCAAAAATAAGAGTTTCAAAAATTACGATTCTTATGATGGTCTGCCCAAGGCAGGCTTTTCTGAGGCTACTTGCTTTACCGGTCCGGCTGGCAAGCTGTATTTCGGTTGTATTGATGGTTACATCTCTTTTGACCCTTTAAACGTTACCGATCAAAAACTTCATGCCGAGATGGCCCTTACCGGAATACAGCTCTATTATAAAGAGATGATACCTGGAGCCGATGGAGGCGCACTAAAATACGCCATCAATGAAACGGAAGAACTGGTCCTGAAACACGATCAGAATGTGATCAGCATTGACTATGGTGTATTGGATTACCGTGCATTTAACAAAATCACCTATGCTTACAAACTGGAAGGTTTCGATAAAACCTGGCATCATGTCAATGATCAGCGAAAGGCTACTTACACCAACATTCCCCCTGGAGAATATACTTTTAAAGTAAAGGCAACAAGTGAGGATTTATTCAGCAATACACCTGGTAAAACTTTAAAAATTACCGTTAAACCGCCGTTTTACCTCACGTATTGGGCTTACCTCATTTACCTGATCCTGGCTGTTGTTGTGGCGGTAATTGCAAGACGCATCATTTTAACCATGATCAGGTTAAGAAACAAGGTATTGGTAGAACAGAAACTGACTGAAGTAAAATTGTCGTTTTTTACCAACATCTCCCATGAGCTGCGTACACCATTAACCTTGATCGTAAGTCCCCTGGAAGAGATTTCAAGAACAGAAACCTTATCGGAAGCAGGAAAAGAATACCTCAATATTGTAACCCGAAATGCCAATCGCATGATTCGGTTTATCAACCAATTACTGGATTTCAGAAAAATACAAAGCGGTAAAATGCAATTGAGTGTAAGTGAAATAGACTTACTTGCGTTGGTACGTGGCATTTGTAGCCATTTTTCAGGTATGGCAGCCGAGAAAAATATCCGTTTTGAAGTACGTTCGGCCGCTGAAAGCGTATATGCCTGGGTCGATGAGGAGAAAATCGACATCATTGTGTATAACCTGCTGTCCAATGCCTTTAAGTTTACGCCTGCAAACCGCTCGATCACAGTGGTGGTCAATTATGTAGCCGGAGGCGAAGGTGACGTGGAAGTCCTGGTGATTGATGAAGGGAAAGGCGTAGCAGCGCATAAACTGGAGGAGATATTTGAAATTTATTATGAGGGAAATTCAGCTCATGAAAGTCACCTGAATGGAAGTGGGATCGGACTGGCATTAGCCAGGGATCTGGCAAACAGCCACCACGGCAAGCTTTGGGCTAAGCATAATCCAGAGGTCGGGATGACCTTCGTACTGGAACTCAAATCCGGAAAGACACATTTCAACCCAGCTGATTTAAAGCAGGAGCAGTCTTTGAAAACAGATCCATTTATCCCGGTTGCAGAAGAAGGAGCCATTGCCGAACTTCCGGTTAAAAACATCCGCGATGCCCAGGTGCCCCTGGTGTTGATCGTGGAAGACAATCCAGAACTCCGTACCTTCCTTTCTGCAAAACTTAGAGGTTTATACCGGATTAAAAGTGCTGCCGACGGACTGGAAGGATTACAAACAGCCATTGAAATCATACCCGATCTGATCATCAGCGATGTAATGATGCCAAATATGGACGGCATACAGATGCTGGACCAGCTTAAACACGATTTGCGGACCAGCCACATACCCGTGATTTTACTCACTGCCAAATCATCGGTAGAGAGCCAGATTGAAGGTTTGCAATATGGAGCCGATTTGTACATTACCAAACCTTTTCATACCGATTATCTCCTGGCTTCGGTGGAAAATCTGATCAGTTCCAGGAAAAAACTGTTCGAACAACTTTCCAATACTTTAGACAAACGGGTCGTCAACCTTGAACCTGGAGAACTGGTCATCACTTCCAAAGATGAAAGCTTTTTAAAAGAGAGCATCAGAATTGTAGAAGAAGGAATGACCGATCCTGATTTTAACATTGAAGATGTGGCTGCTGCAATCGGCATGGGCCGGACAACCTTTTATAAAAAGCTGAAAAGCCTGACCGCCTTAAGTCCTGTAGAGTTTGTGCGGGATATGCGTTTGAAACGTGCCAGGCAAATGCTCGATGCGGGATCACAGACCGTATCCGAAATTGGCTACCTGGTTGGCTTCAATAGCCTGCCTTATTTCAGCACCTGCTTTAAAGAGAAGTATAAGGTATCGCCTTCTGAGTATTTGAAGAAAATAAAACAGCAGCAGCGCGATAATTAAGTTCTAAAATTCTTCAGCAACGTTTAATGTGAGTTTAAATTGTATTTAAGCCTCTTTTTCGTCAATTAATGAAAGCATTTCGTCAAATTTTGAAACCTCTGGATACGCAATCCGGATAGATTTGTATTGACAATAAACCAAATATACTGTATTAACCAAACGATCTATGACCAGACTTTTTACAAGTTCATGTTATTTCCTTTTCTTTCTTGGAATATTATCGGGTTGCCAGAAAAAAGAATTTGATTCTTTCTACGAGCGCCCAGCGGGATTGGGCGAACCCATTTATCAACAGCTCCAGGCCCGCGGAAATTTTAAACACTTAACCGCTGTGATTGATAAGGCGGGTTACAAAGATATTTTAGGCAAAACCGGTTGGTGGACATTCTTTGCTCCTAATGATGCGGCTTTTGAACAGTTCTTCAAAGACCAGAGCATAACCGGAACCGATAACATCAGTGATTCTTTAGCCGCTGCGATTGTAAAGTATGCCCTGGTATATAATGCGTATCGTAAAGACCAGTTGAGTACCTATCAAATGGCCGGTGGGTCTGAAGCCGGTGCAGGCTTTGCCTTTAAAAGAAAAACAGCGTATTACGACTGGGTTCAGCAAAAAGGGGATGGGGTAAAAAGTAAAGTCATTGCCACCAATAGGAATACCCAATATGCAAAAGGCGCTAATGTCTCGCTGTATGTAGATGGCGACAACAACAACAAATACCTGCCTTACTTTACAGACCTCTTCATGTCTACCAGTGGAATGAGCCAGAGTGATTATAAAGCATTTTATCCGAATGCCAATTTTTCAGGGTTTAATGTCGCCGGTGGTGCCGTAGTCAACATGGATGTTGCTGCAGAGAATGGAATGATCCATGAAGTAGATCGTGTTACTTTACCTTTAAAAAGTGTAGACCAATACCTGAGCAGTAATGGAAATTATAGTGAGTTTAAAAGCTTATTGGATTCTTTGAAATTCTACACTGCCAATGCCTACCAAACGCATCGCAATGCAGTGGCCACAGGTAGTGCAGATTCTGTATATGTGAAAGCTTATAGTGGTCAGCTTGCCTACTCGATCAATAGCGAGAATTTTCAGCAACCTGGTATTGCCAGCTACATCACCAACGAATCTCAAAAATCAAGTTGGTCAATCATGGCACCAACAAACGAAGCCTTCCGTGCCTACCGTAAAAAGATATTGGCTAAATACGGAAATTCCTTTTTTAAAGGAGCTCCGTCCAGTGTGGCAATCGATTTCATCAACTCACATATGTGGCCGGTGATGTTGTGGCCAGGCAAATTTAATCAGGTTGAAAACTACATGCTTGAAAACACAACGCTCAACATCGGAAATGCTGTAGATAAGCAGATTTTGAGTAATGCAGTATTCTATGGTGTTGATCAGGCACACAGTTCCAACGTATTCCGTACAGTTTATGGCATTCCTTACCTTGATCCGGCTACAAATTTAACCTTGCTGGGCTATGCCGATTTAGGTACCGGAATTAAACCTTACATTACCCAGGCCAATGTCAGGCAAACCTTACTGGTCATGCCAGATGCAGTATTGACAAATGCCGGATACCGTTACAATGAAAGCAGTGCTGGAACAAGTACATCCGCCTGGGGTTTTAGAACATCTCCTACAGCAAGCTACTCACATAGTTTTATTTATCGTGATAACATATTCCGTTTGTTTAAAACAGGTGTATTGTTAACTCCAACCGGCGAATTATCGAGTCTGGGCGCATCGGGTATCGTGGAATCCATGAGCGGTGATTATGTTAAATACAATGCCGGGAAAATCCAGACCAGTGGTACTGTTGATTCCGGGGTAGACATCAACATTTCGAAAACGGATGCCACAGCTGTAAATGGCCTGGTATATTACGTGGATGCACCGTTGTCTTTCACCAGCCTCAATGTAGGCCAGCATTTACAAAACCTGGCAACAAAGTATCCGAACAATTATGCTTCTTTTTACTGGTTTGTATCTACTTCGGCCATTTACAATACCTCCACCAAAGCAATTACAGGCTTGCTTACCGGTATTGACAATAAATATACCATGCTGGTACCCGATAATGCAGCCATCGCCCAGGCCATTAAGGATGGTTTATTACCAGGTACCAAGGCAACAGGTGCACTGCCAACTGCGGCACCTACAGCAGAAGCACAGCGCGATCTGGTCAGAAAATTCATTTTGTACCACATCATCAATGGAGAATCTGTGGCAGTAGACGGAAAAAAATCGGATAACTACCTCACTCTACTACAAACCGAGTCTGGCGAAAATACCTTGTTAAATGTAGCTAACCAGCCAAACAATTTATTTATTCTGGACAGGTCTGGCCGTACTTCACAGGTCAACTTTAATTTCAGTAACCAATTGTCTAATCGTACGCTGATTCATTCAATTAGCAGTTACCTCAACTACAATAAATAATCAGTCAAGCTGAGTAATATGAAAAGAATTTTATATAGAATTTTCTGCCTGTCTGTCCTCACTTTAATCACCACAGGATATTCGGCAACACTTTATGCACAGCAACAAACAGTTACTGTGCGTGGAAAGGTGACCGATAAAAAAGATAAGCTTGGAGTAATCGGAGCCTCAGTTATTGAGGTCGATCAGAATAAACGTACCATTACTGGTGTAAGTACCGACATCAATGGAAATTTTGCCCTTAGGGTTACCAATACCAAAAACCGTTTAATCGTTTCTTACATCGGTTACAATACTTTCCAGGCTGGAGTAATCGGGGATCGCACCACAATCAATGTCATCTTAGAACCAAGTGCCAATAGTTTGGATGAGGTTGTGCTGACTGCAAAAAAAATGGTGAACAATGGTACGGGATTAAATGTTGCTGAGCGCAATTCAACCATAGCCTCTGCAACCATAAATGCCAAGGCCCTTGAAGAACTTGCTGTCTCATCAATCGATCAGGCATTGGCCGGACGTTTATCCGGAGTAGATTTCGGTACCACATCAGGAGATCCAGGTGCGGGTATGTCCATCCGGATTCGCGGTACCTCATCCATAAACGGATCCGCACAGCCACTGATTGTATTGGATGGTATGCCTTATGAAACAGAAATTCCGTCCGATTTTAACTTTGGTACGGCTGACGATCAGGGCTACGCGCAATTACTAAACATCGCACCTTCCGATATCAAAGACATTACGGTATTGAAAGATGCTGCCTCTACAGCAGTTTGGGGTTCCCGTGCTGCAAATGGGGTACTTTTAATCAATACCAAAAGGGGCGACAAAGGTAAACCAATCGTGTCTTACAACTTTAAGGGAACCATGGCCAAACAGCCAAACCCAATCCCTTTTTTAACCGGTGATCAGTATTCTATGCTGATTCCGGAAGCTGTCATGAATGCTACCGGTTTACCGCTGGATTTTTTAGGCAATGGCGGACAAAACAAAGCCTTTCAATACGATCCTTCAGATGCTTATTATTATTACAATTACAGCAACAATACCAATTGGGTAGATTTGATTACCCGTACCGGTTATACCCAGGATCATAACATTTCGATGAGCGGCGGTGGTGAGAAGGCACGTTACTATGCTTCCATCGGGTATCTGGGGCAAACTGGTACCACAAGGGGCACAGACCTTTCCAGAATTACCACCAAAATCAATTTGGATTATATCGTTTCCAGTAAGCTGAGATTCAAAACCGATTTAACATATACCCATGTCAATAATAACCTGAATTATGATAAATCTTTAAGGGGTACTGCCATTAATAAGATGCCCAACATGTCACCCTTTGAATATGATGAATATGGAAATTTAACTTCTGCTTATTTTTCTCCTTTATCCAATATCCAGGGCCAGTTTTCTATTGATGATGGTGGTAAAATTAAAGGTACCTACAATCCTTTGGCTATGGCCAATGAGGGTGCCAGTCACCTGGTTGGAGAGCGGATCACACCTAAATTCAACTTACAGTACGACATTTCCCCGGTGTTGTTCTCTACAGTGGATGTACAGTTTGACATCAACAACACCAAATCAAAAACCTTTTTGCCACAAGTAGCAACCGGACAACCAAGTACGCAGACTACGGTAAACAGGGCTTCTGATGCAGATGGAGATTCTTATAATATCCAATCTAAAATTAATTTAATTTATCGCCCATTTCTAGGTGAGAAACACAATTTACAAGGTTTGATGTCTTTCCAGACAGATGACACCAAATCTGCAGGTTACAGTTTAATGACTTCCAATACAGCCTCTTCAGAACTGCAGGATCCATCCAATCCATCAGTGACCAATGGAGTGGGCTTGTACTTAAAATCGAACCAGTCGCAATCCAGAAGTATGGGCGTATTGCTACAAGCGCAGTATGAATTCCTGGATCGCTATATCATCAATATGAACGGTAGGGTAGACGGGAACTCTAAGTTCTCTCCCGACAATCGTTTTGGATTTTTTCCGGGAATTTCCACCAGATGGCGTATTTCAGGCGAGTCGTTCATGAAAAAGTACACGTTTATTGATGACTTGAGTTTAAGACTAAGTTACGGTGCCAGTGGTAAAGCACCTAAAGACAACTACGGCTATTTTAACAACTACACTCCTTTTGACTGGTCATATGCCGGACGCCCTGCGGTTTATCCATCCAACATTGAGTTGGCCATGTTAAAATGGGAAACGGTGGTTGGAAAAAACCTGGGTTTCAATTTATGGTTGTTCAATAACCGGATTAAAATCGATGCCGAGATTTATCAGAATACAACCAAAAACATGTTTTACAATGACCTGAAAATTGCTACAACTTCCGGTTACAGTAAAATTGACATGAACATTGGAACCATGGATAACAATGGTTGGGAAATTGGCATCAATACTACACCCGTTAAGACTAAGAAATTGGTGCTGGGTTTCGACTTTAACATTGCCAGGAATATGAACAGTATCCGTTCTGTTTCCGAATTCTACCCGCGTGAGAGTGCCGTAGGTTTGCCTAAAATCGGTGAGTATAAATCGTTCCTGATTGAAGGAAATCCTTTTGGTTCTTATTACGGGTTTAAATATAAAGGGGTTTATAAAGATAAAGACGCAACCATTGCCAGAGATGAAAACGGCAGGGAGATCGTTGGCCCGAACGGACAAACCGTTTACATGCGTTACAACTATCCAACGATTGATTACATGTTCCAACCTGGTGATGCCATTTATGAAGACATCAATCACGATGGAAATATCGACGAAAAAGACATGGTCTACCTGGGTAATTCAGTGCCTAAGTTTACCGGTGGTTTTGGCCCGAGCATGACATTTAACGGCAATTTGAAAATTCAGGCTTTCTTTAGCTATCGTTATGGTTACGACATCGTAAACAAAGCAAAAATTACCACCACCAATATGTACGGGGTAAATAACCAAAGTACTGCAGTACTGAGACGCTGGAGAAATCCTGGCGACGTGACCGATATGCCAAGGGCGTTGTATGGTGCCGGTTATAACTGGCTGGGATCTGACCGCTATGTAGAGGATGCTTCCTTTGTACGTTTGAGTTCAGTTACCGTAAGGTACAATTTAGCTCAGCAGTTGCTGAAACGCTTCAGTATGAAAAGTGCAAGTATTTACGTAACCGGACAAAATCTGTATACCTGGACAAAATATACCGGACAAGACCCTGATGTAACTTCAAGTGGCAGCAGCAATCCATTCAGCTATGCACAGGATGATGCCTTAACACCACCTTCCAAAACATTTACACTTGGAGTAACCGTTGGATTTTAAATGATTTTGATATGAACAGAAAAATGAAACATACGATATTGGTTTTAATCACACTCATCAGTGTTTTCGGAACCTCCTGTAAAAAATGGCTGGATCTGAAACCCCAGGACGGATTGATCCGGGAAGAGTACTGGCAGACTAAAGAACAGCTGGATGCTGCGGTAATGGGTTGCTATGCTTCGCTACTCGGGGGCAGCAGCACTCCATTGGCCAAATATCTTTTTATCTGGGGCGAATTGCGTGCTGATATGGTTGTTCCCGGACTTGACATCTCCTCAGACGGAGACGAAGCTTTGCTAAACTCAACCATGCGCGACGAACTGGATATCATTCGTACACAGATCGCATCTACCAATAGCTTTGTCAATTGGGAAGCCGTATATAAAACCATCAATTACTGCAATACTGTAATTAAGTTTGCACCTGATGTGCTCAGTAATGATAAAACTTTAACACAAGGCGCATTAAATGCTTATCTGGCCGAAGCGCATGCTTTACGCGGATTGATGTATTTTTACCTCTTACGCTCTTTTGGGGAAGTACCTTTAAAACTGGAACCAACTTACAACGATTCACAAATCGCAGCAATTGCTAAAAAAAGCCAGCAGGAGGTTTACCAACAGGTGATTGCTGATCTCACTTTTGGCGCAGAGAATGGAGCTGTTACTTACGGAAATATGATGGAGGATAGAGGGCGGATGACCAAATTCACGGCCTATACTGCACTTGCTGATGCCTATCTATGGAATGAAGAATACCAAAAAAGCATCGATGCCTGTAACAAAGTGATTGAATCCGGTAAATATCAATTGCTACCTACAGGTACGCTGCAGGTTGACTATTACAACAATATCTATTTCAATGGTAATTCTGTTGAAAGCATTTTTGAGTTCCAGTTTGACAACCAGAAATTGAATCCTTTCTGGACGATGTTTGCTTCTACCGGAAAAGAACTCAGAGCTGCCGATTGGGTTGCGGAAGGTGGTTTGTTTGGAACGGACGCGCTAAATTCGGAAAACAGGGATGTTCGTGGTAATGGTACCTCTATGCTGGAATCGAATTCCAATATCAGTAAATTCACCAATTTCAGAACATTGACAACTTCCTATACACATTGGTTTGTATACCGGTTCTCTGATGTTTTATTGATGAAGGCAGAGGCCCTAACCTGGGTGTCTCCTGGGAATGTCAGTAATGGAACAGAGGCCATCGCAATTGTCAACCGGATCAGAACTGCCCGTCATGCTTTGAGTTTTGTGGGCGATAAAACGATTGAGGCCCCGAGTCCGGACAATACCAATAATGTTGCTCAGTATATCCTGGACGAACGTTCCCGTGAGTTTGCTTTTGAAGGAAAGCGCTGGTATGATATTTTACGTAATGCGAAACGCAACAATTATGCGAATGAAAAATTGCTGATCGATATCGTCTCTGCAAATGCAGAACCAAGCAAGCAACAAACCATAATTAACAAATACAAGGACCACCGGAGCCATTATTTTCCAATTTTCGCTTATGAGTTGCAGACAAATAAAGCACTGGTTCAAAATCCATTTTATCAATAAATCGCTAACCAAAAAAATAAAGCTATGAAACGGAATGTTACAATAGTACTGCTGGCATTATGCAGTGTGTTGATGTGCCTTTGGGCCTGCAACAAAGATTCATTGGTACACGGCACTACAAATGCCGTAAATATGACCCAATATTTAAGAAACAATCCAGATAATTTTTCGGAGCTGACCAAAGTTCTGGATCTTTCCGAAACGGCATCTTTTCTAAATGCTTATGGGTCTTATACTTTATTTGCCCCAACCAATACGGCCATCAAAGCGTATCTTCAGGAAAAAGGCAAAAGTAATGTAGAAGACATTTCGGCGGCCGATTGGAAAAGTTTCATCCGGTTACATTTGCTGGAAGATTCCATTCCCACCTCCAGGTTTACTGATGGGAAACTGTTCGACCTGACCATGTTTGGACAATACCTGACCACATCTTTGGAGAATATAGGTGGAGTAACCAAAATACGAATCAACAGACAAGCCAATGTAATTCAGTCTAACATATCTGTGGGTAACGGTTTAATCCACTCGGTCGATCATGTATTGTCACCGGCAACCCTCAGTGTGGCGCAGACTATTGCTGCAAATCCTGATTATTCCATCTTTACCGAAGCTTTGAAACAGAGTGGATTATTTGATAAACTGAATATTTTACCGGCCAATAATCCGGATGTAAAAACGAAATGGCTGACCGTAATTCCTGAAACCAATGCAGCATTGAGTGCTGCCGGTATCGGTAGCTATGCCGCATTGAAAGCTAAATACTCCAATACAGGAGATCCGAAACTGGCTACAGACGGATTACAGTTGTTTCTGAATTACCATATTCTGTACGATGCTAAATACCTGGCAGATATCATTACCTCGGGTGCACACAATACACTCGCGCCTTTGGAGGTCCTGACTTCTAAGTTATCTGGTCAAACCGTATTGATGAATGATGATGTCTTTAACGGTACACATGAACAGGGTTTTTCTTTATTACGCGAAAAAAGTGATGTTACGGCTACCAATGGCGTAGTGCATGAGCCTTCAGCGCACTTTGACATTAAAGTACGTTCACCATTCCGTGTAGACTGGGACGTTTGTGCTTTTCCTGAAATTATGAAAAATACGGAATACTATAAAAAGAATTCTTACTTCTTCAATGCAGAAGAAGCAGCCGCCTTTAGCGAAATCAAATTCTCTGGAAGACAGGCTGGTAAAGATGCAACCAAATGTCTGATCTACAGATATGGTAGTGCAGGGACTTCAACGAATTCCTATAATAAAGATGTTTTGGTGATTCCTTTGGCCACCGGTGGCTCAACGAATATTCCGGAATGGGTAGAATTCAGAACACCATTGTTGATTAAAGGCAAGTATAAAATCTGGGTTTGTGTTTATATCCAACAAGAAACTGGTACTGCGACAACTGAGGTTGAAGCAACAATAGGATTGGATGGAACTACCACACGTTCGCCATTAACCAGTTCCCGTATTTTGAGCTTCATTGTGAAACGTCCGGGTATCAATAAAACGGTTAACGGAGTTTCTGTAATTGATGCGGATGCCGAAGAAGCTGTAGGGTTCAAAACTTATATGGCCAATACATCAGGTCCACAGATTGGAAAGCTGATGGGGATCGCAGATTTACCGCAAACTGGTCGCTACTGGTTAAGGCTAAGGGCAATCAACGGAACGCAGGTTACCAATAACGTGGATATGATTCATTTCATTCCCGTTAATGAGGATCAGCAGTACTGGAAGTACAATCCTGATGGATCGAAAATATTAAGACCATAATCAACGAACATAAGCAATTAAAAAATATTAGAGCACCTCAAAGATGACCAAATTTAAAACCAGCTATCTTCTTTTGGTATTTCTGCTAGCCGGCATTGTGTTTGCCGGCTGCAAAGACGCCTGGAAAGAGCACAATGAGTTAAACATACCACGCCTGGAGCAAACACTTTTTGAACAGATCAGCTCCGATGCCAGCCTAAGTACCTTCACTTCTTTACTGGCAAAGACGGGTTATGATGTTGTACTGAAATCTTCCAAATCATTTACGGTTTGGGCTCCAAATAACGATGCTTTAAAGAACATCGACGTTGCCCTTCTGAATGATACTGCCAGCTTAAAGCGTTTCATTGGAAATTTCATTGCAGATCAGAGTTATTTCACTGCCAATCCAAAACCATCTATGGTGATCCGGATGCTGAATGGGAAAAATACAACATTTACCAAAAATAGTTTTGAAGAAGCAGGTATCGTACAGGCTGATTTATACGTGAAAAACGGGGTGTTACATGTTGTAAATGCTGCACCTGCACCAAAACCGAATGCCTGGGAGTTTTTACAAAGCACAGCCTCGGCCACTTTGCAGAAAGATTTTATCAAAGGTTTGGAACATCTGGAAATGGATACCAGTAAAGGTGTACTGTTATATAAAGATCCGGTTACACAAAAAGGTGTTTACCAGGAAGGTACCACTTTTAAAGTGTTGAGAAATAGATATTTTCAACGGATTTCAGACATCAGTAGTGAAGACAGTTTGGTAACTTATATCATTTTGAATAATGTTGCATTTAACGCAGAGAAAACCAAACTGACTACTTATAACAAAAGTCCTAATCCACTTGATGCGGATACCTTAACCAAATGGAGTGTAGTAAAGGATCTTGTTGTCAATAAAGTTTACCAGATTAATGAGCTCCCGGATTCTATGACTACGGTAACTGGTGTTAAAATTCACCTGGATAAAAGTGCGATCATAGAAACCCGTCAGTTGAGTAATGGCATTGCTTATGTCGTGAACAATATCGGCTATAAGTTAATGGAAAATAAAATTCCAACGGTAACGATCCAGGCTGAAATGCCCGATTCGCTGCGGGTGCCTTCTTTTCCAACAACCCGAATTAAAAAAGATCCTTCCGGCAACCGGTTTACCGATTTTCAGACCGGAAGCATCACTTCCAGTCCAAGCCCACTGTATTACTATCGATATCGTTCAACCGTGCACTCTGTAAAATATGAAGTGTATTGGAGAGCCATCAACGACGTTCTTGTTGCCCCGCTTGACATGAAGGTAGATTTCAACACCACCCGGTCTTTCAGCGGTACACTTTTACCATTGGCAACTGTTGGATATCATACCGTGCCCAGCATTATCGGTCTGGACCAGAATTCTGCAGCTTATAAAAATGCATTTAAAGATGTTTATCTGGGTACTTATACTGCTGAAAACTATGGCAATCTCTATACTTTCCTGGCTTCCTCTTTAGGAGCTACCAGTGCCTTACCTACAGCCTTAACATTAGATTATATCAAATTAAAACCAGTTAACTAAGCCATCAAAAGAACTTATGCATAATTATACAAAAACGGTTATAAATAGAATGTTGCCGTGCTTATTGTTTCTTGCACTTAGCACTCCTTTGCTGGCTCAGGAAACGGATTCTGTAAGTACTGTAACGACAGTAAATATCAGGAAACCCAAGGGACCTCAGGTTGTTGGAGTGGTTGTAGAAGCAGCAACCAAAAAACCATTACCTGGCATCAATGTAAGCGTACCGGGTTATTCGGCTGCTTTTACAGACGAAAAAGGAAACTTTAAAATCAGCGTGCCAAATCTTACTGCAGTTTTGGTGATTTCCGGACAAGGATACCAGTCCAAAGAAGAGGCCTTGAAAGGACGAAAATCCGTCAATTCCATCTCTTTGTTCGAAGAAAGTTACAGTTCCGTTTATGACGCCGCCGTCCTACCTTTCGGTTCGGTATTGAAAAACCGGACACCTTATGCTGTGGCAACCATCAATACGAATGGTACCTGGGAACGTGCAAATGAAACACCAGATTCTTATTTACAAGGAAAAGTAGCAGGTCTGGAAGCCATCAGAAGATCAGGTACCCCTGATATCGGTGCAGACATTTACCTGCGGGGATACAACTCTTTGTACGCCGCCAGTCAGCCCCTGGTTATCGTAGATGGTGTGATTTATGACATCAACAGTTATGGTAGCTCGATCATTTCAGGGCACCAGACCAATCACCTGGCTAATATAGACATCAAAGACATTGACAACATTACCGTAATCAAAGACGGTACCTCTATGTACGGTACCAGGGGTGCAAACGGGGTGCTGTTAATTACAACTGGTCGTGCTAAAGATGTGGCAACCCGGCTTGACTTTTCTGCTTACGGCGGATACAACGGTGCTGTCAGTAATTTACCGGTTATGCAAACAGATAATTACAGACCATTTCTATCCGATTTATTGAAAACCAAGCCAGGAATGACAGATGCTTTAATCAAAGCAGCTCCTTATTTCAATGACAATGCCAATCCGGAATATTTCAATTACCACAATGACACCAAATGGCAGGACCAGGTGATGGGTGCCGGTATCAGTCAGAATTATTACCTTAAAGTAACCGGGGGCGATGACATTGCAACTTATGCATTGTCGCTGGGCTACCTCAGTAACGAAGGGATTACCAATAATACTGATTTAACGCGTTATCAAACACGGTTTAATGCCAATTTAAATCTAACTGCTAAACTTAAATCGCAGGTTAACCTGGCATTTACGCGGAGTGAACAGAACCTGAGAGATCAGGGACAAGCATACAATACCAATCCTTTGTATTTAGCCTTAGTGAAGGCTCCTTTTCTGTCACCTTATGAACTTTCCGAAACCGGCGTGCAATCGCCAAACCTGGCTGATACGGATATATTCGGACTGAGCAATCCAAAGGCTGCAGTAGAGGATATTCAGGCGCTAAACCGCAATTATCGTTTTGCCGGATCCATTGGTTTTGACTATACCTTTAATAAGTCTTTTAAAGTGAATACCATGATCGGAATCACTTACGATAAAATCAGGGAGAATTACTTTAGCCCTAAATTGGGGATTGCTCCGGTATTACTACCAACTGCTGTCGGATACAACAAAGCTGCCGCAGGGGTACAACGTTTGTTTGCTGTAAACACGGATACCTGGGTATCGTATAAAAAAGATTTGAATTCCTCTAGTAAACTAACGGCCAACCTCGGTTTCAGATTTCAAAGTAGTAATGCTGAGCAGGACAATGGAGCAAGTTACAATACGGCAAGTGATGATTTTGTAACCCTTGGTGGTACCCAAAGTACACTGCGTATTGTTGGTGGTTCAATTGGTAAATGGAATTGGTTAAATAACTACCTCAACGTAAATTACGAGGCTTATAACAAATATTTTTTATCCTTCAATATTGCCGCTGATGCTTCATCACGTTTCGGTCAGGATATTCCAGACGTGTTGAATTTAAACGGCGTAAAAATGGCCGTTATGCCGTCTATTGCCGCCTCATGGCTGGTTTCTTCTGAAGATTTTATGGCGAATAATGAATTCGTAGAGAGTTTGAAGCTTCGTGCCAGCTATGGTTTATCTGGTAATGATGACATCGGTAATTATACCGCTAAATCCTATTACATATCTCAGAATTTTCTGGGCAGACAAGGATTGGTTAGGGGCAATATTGGCAATACTGCCTTAAAATGGGAGAACAATGCAAAATTGAATTTTGGAGTTGATGCTTCATTTCTAAAAGAACGCTTGAATATAAGTGTTGACCTGTACCACAATAAAATAACAGACATGTTGATCTACGAACCTTTGTATACTTCAACCGGATTTAGTTATGCGTTAAGCAATGGTGGGAACATGAACAATAAGGGGATTGAACTTGCTGTAAACGGACGATTGATCAATCATGGAGACCTAAAATGGGATATGGGATTGACCTATGCCTTAAATAGAAACAAAATTACTGGTCTTGGCGGAAATGATCAGCTTTTGACCAATTACAGCGGGGCAACCATCATCACCAAAATTGGTCAGGCTGCCAACCTGTTTTATGGCTATAAATCGAATGGTGTATATGAATCTGAAAGTGCCGCGACGTCTTCAGGATTAACAAACAAAACTGCGGATGGTGCTTTTATTCCTTTTCAGGGTGGGGACATGAAGTTTGCAGATCTGAATGGAGATCACATTATAGACGAAAATGACCGTCAGGTAATCGGAAACCCAAATCCGGAATTTACTGGTTCTTACAGCAACAAATTTACCTACAAACGCTGGTCGCTCGATGCCTTGTTCACATTTAGCTACGGCAATGACATTTATAATGGTACAAGGGCTATTTTAGAAAGTATGAGTGGTTACAATAACCAAAGTTTATCCGTTGTAAACCGCTGGAGAACTGATGGACAGGTGACCAATATGCCAAGAGCTTCCTGGGGCGATGTATCGCGTAATGCGCGTTTCTCTGATCGTTGGATCGAAGACGGTTCTTACCTGAAATTGAGGACGATCTCGTTGAGTTATAACGTACCGGTAAAAGCTGCATTTATTCGCTCTGCAACAGTTTACGCCATTGCAAGCAATTTGTTTACCCTGACCAAATACATGGGATACGATCCTGAATTTAGCGCGGCTACCAGCGTATTTGCAAGGGGAGTAGATACTGGCCTGGAGCCAGGTTTCAGATCCATGCAGTTGGGCGTAAGAATAGGTTTGTAGTGTATAGAAAAAGAAAAAATATTGATATGAATAAGAATTTATCCATCACAATTACAAAATATTTATTGGTTGTGCTTGGCATGGTCGGCACGGTCTCTTGTAAAAAAGCTTTTGACATTAAACCTGAGGACGCGTTAGAGGCAACTCAGACCTATAGGAATGTTTACGATGCCGATGCTGCAGTATTTGGCATTTATGGAAAGTTTGTTCGCCTGGCCGACAAGTACGTGCTATTGAATGAATTGAGGGCCGACTTGCTGGATGTTACACCAAATGCAAATGCGTATCTGAAACAGCTGGGTACACAAACCGTTGCGGAAGACAATCCTTATGCTGATCCTAAGCCATTTTATGAAGTGATCCTGAATTGCAATGATGCCTTGAAAAATTTCAACATCATGCGCGACAAAAAGCTATTGGATAACGGACAATACTACCAGCGTTATACCGACATTTTATTTCTGCGCAGCTGGTTGTATCTGCAATTGGGTATCCATTACGGCAGCGTGCCGTATGTAACAGATGCATTAGACAATATTGAAAGCCTGAAAGATGAAAGTAAATTTCCCAAACTGTCGTTTGATGATTTATTGACACGTTTGATCGCTGAAACAGAAGCAACTCCACGCGAATTTTTAAATCAAAATACTTCATCCGCCAGTCCAACTTTGATACTTCCTATGGATGTTTATGTCATTAAGGATGGCGTATTTAAGTTTTTCATTCAGCGAAGGTCTTTTCTGGGCGATCTGAATTTGTGGAAAGGTAACTATCTCAAAGCCGCAAGTTATTATAAGGACGTGATGGAAACGGGTACCAATTTAAGCGCCAGTGCCGATCAACAAGTAGACCTTTACGATACTTATCGTGTTGGTGACGACAACTCAAATGACCACTCCTTAAAAACGACCGCTGTATTAAATCCCTGGTCCAGCATATTCAGTGCGCCATTAGCGGATCGGATCCAGAACTGGGAAAGGATGTGGACTTTACCTTTCAGCAGCAATTTCTCACCTGGAAATCCACTTTTAGAACTTTTTTCAGCATCCGGAAATTACCTGGTTAAACCTTCTGCTTTATCCATCAACAACTGGAACAATCAAATTCGCACAGATGGCAGTTTAACAGATAGACGGGGCTTAGATATGTCTTACCGTTTATTCAATGGCATGCAACCAGAGGTTTTGAAGTTTTCCAGGTCTTATAGTTTAACCACACCATTTGAAAAGACAGGTATGTGGATCATTTATCGTGCAGCAATTTTACACATGCGTTATGCAGAAGCTGCCAATCAATTAGATCGGAAATTGGTCGCTGGAGCCTTGATTAATAGCGGGATAAAAGCAGCTTTTGTAACCAAATCAACTTACAACGGTTCACCAGATGTCTATCCTTTTGACTTTAATGGAGATGGAGGGACAATCCGGGGTAACTGGTACCGCAATTCCGGAATCAGAGGTCGTGCAGTTAATCAGGATGTTCCAATTACCTTGACTTCAACTACGACTGAGATTGAAGATAAAATTATGGCTGAAGAGGCCCTGGAAACAGCATTTGAAGGATATCGTTGGCAAGATTTATTACGTATTGCTTTACGCAGACAAGCCACTGATCCGAATTACCTGGCCAACAAAATTGCAGCAAAGTTTGAAGCTTCCGGTGATGGTGCCGGAGCGGCACAGGTGCGGTCCAGACTTTCCAATAAAGCCAATTGGTATTTGCCATTTAAATTGAAATAAGAGTTTAAAAGAGGCAGCCGAAAATCTTGAACAGAGTAGGCATCATTTCATAATCATCCTTATTCATGAAAAAATTATTAGTAGTTGCAATGGTAATGGTTTGCGGATTTTTGAATTCAGCAGAAGCCCAGCTTCCTGGAAATCCTGCCAACCCGCATGGGACCTTGATTGATCGGCCGGGTGTGGCATTGGCAAAGTGGGAACGGGACGGAAACAATTTGTACTGGATGATTGATTTGACAACGCCAACGACGTTTATCATGATGGATACCGGCCCTTATCCACCTGAGAGCTATGTTGAGTTTTGGGGGAGTAATTCCAACCCATCAAATCCTTCAGATCCTGGAAGTCCTTATGTGATGTTTCCAGGTAGTATGAACATCACATTTGATGCAGTAACCTATCCATATGGTAGCCGGGTATATTATGGCACCATTGATCTGAGTAATTACGACGATTACTGGACAAATATTCAAGCCGATTATAGCTTTTATATAAACGAGTTCGGAGATACGATATCAGATTCAGTGATGATTTCGAATGATGAATTAGGTTATCCATGGTAAAGTCGTTAATCAAAAGAATAAAATAAATATTAATCAAAAGAACCCTTATCAGAATATCATGAAGAGAATTTGTGTGAAAGCTAAACGTTGTCTAAAAAAACTCCCACTCGGTGCGTTATTTTTTGTCTTATTTGGTTATGGGGCAAGTGCCCAACAACTAGCTTTCCCTGGTGCAGAGGGCTTTGGCCGTTTTGCTACTGGTGGTCGCGGTGGTGCTGTTTACCGCGTAACAAACCTTCATGATTCTGGTCCGG
>Ga0247805_1000350_pt1 | contig 25027 bp, 27 predicted proteins | sample UWRJL044104R1_FD_180930 | JGI IMG/M metagenome (GOLD analysis project Ga0247805, IMG submission 180930) | Plant litter microbial communities from Arlington Agricultural Research Station in Wisconsin, United States - UWRJ-L044-104R-1 | ecosystem: Environmental > Terrestrial > Plant litter >... | reverse complement strand
GCCAACAAAACAGAATTAAATCGTATCGCTTAAAGTTTTAATCTATGCTTTGTGTCTTAGCGACTTTGCGAGATATGATTTCACGCAAAATCGCAAAGTCGCAAAGTTTGGTTCGCTTGGTATAAAAAAATCACAGCCTTTGGCTAAATTTAGTTCAAGCATTTTGCTTATATGATAATTGTCATTTTAAATCCTGAGCTTCCGCTTTACTTTTGAGTATTGAAAATACATCCCCAATTATGAAACATTCCCTTATCCAAAAATACAATGTCCCGGGACCGAGATACACAAGTTATCCAACGGTTCCGTATTGGAACGAAGCCGAATTCGATTATGCCAAATGGATAGCTTCCTTGAAGAAATCTTTTGGGGAAAGCAATACTTCGGAAGGAATCAGCCTGTATGTCCACCTGCCTTTTTGCGAGAGCATGTGCACTTTTTGCGGCTGCCACAAGCGCATCACCAAGAATCATTCATTGGAGGACCCCTACATCAAGGCAGTGTTGAAAGAATGGCATCTGTATTGTCAGATTTTGGGAGAAAAACCAATCGTCAAGGAAATTCATCTGGGAGGAGGAACACCTACCTTTTTCTCTGTAAAGAATCTTGAAGACCTTGTCAATGGCATATTTTCGCACGCCAGGAAACATAAGGATTGCGAGATGAGCTTTGAAGGCCATCCCAACAATACCACCCGTGAACATCTTCAGAAATTATACGATCTGGGTTTCAGGAGGGTAAGTTTCGGTGTCCAGGATTATTCAGAAAAAGTGCAGAAAGCGATCCATCGCGTACAGCCTTTCCAGAATGTGGCAAAAGTGACCTTCCAGGCAAGGGAGATCGGCTATACTTCCATCGGGCATGATATTATTTTCGGGTTGCCTTTCCAGGAGGTCCTGGATGTGGTGGATACCATTGAAAAGACAAAATCATTACTGCCGGACCGATTGGCATTTTACAGTTATGCCCACGTGCCTTGGATGAAAGGGAACGGTCAACGCGGTTTCAGGGACGAGGACCTGCCACGTGACGAACAAAAAAGGATGCTGTATGAAATAGGCAAGACATTGCTCCACAAGAACGGCTACCACGAAATAGGAATGGACCATTTTGCATTGAAAAGGGACAGCCTCTGCAAGGCATCCGAGAAAGGTAATCTGCACCGTAATTTTATGGGCTACAGTGCTTCCAATACCCAATTGATGATAGGCTTGGGCGTTTCCTCCATTGGCGACAGCTGGTATGGGTTTGCACAGAATGTAAAGAATCTGGAAGATTACTATCAATTGTTGGAGTGGGACAAGCTGCCCGTTTTTAAAGGCCATATCCTGACGGATGAAGATCTGATCATCCGAAAACACATTCTCAATCTGATGTGTAAATTCGAAACTTCCTGGGAAGTAAGGGGCACTTATTTTGAAGAACTTCCGGAAGTGCTTGTGCAATTGGCCGAAATGGAACAGGATGGCTTGGTAAGCCTCAATAAAAATTCCATCGAGGTAACCGAAGCAGGAAGACCTTTTGTACGCAACATTTGTATGGCGTTTGATTTAAGGTTCAAGCGAAAAGCTCCAGATAGGGAGTTGTTTTCGTTGACGGTTTGATAATTAGAGTTTAATAATTGGAACGAGCAAGATGTTTTGTATAAAAGGGCTTTATAAAGACTTTGATACGATATAGGATGCTTTGAGTACGAGTTAAAATTTTGTTATACAGGTATTTATATATTGATGGAAATTAGTAATCTGATATTATTTTGCGTCTATGTGAAGGCATTTCCAGTAGATGGAAATATCTTAATATGTGGATAACGGTTTGTAGTAGTGATAGATGCATTTTGGGAGTGTTACAGATAAATCATCTAAATCTATGTTGTCAATATGAAACTCTCTATAATTGAAAAATAGCTCTCCATATCTATTTTTATAAATAAGTAGCGAATAATTAAATAGAATTTCAACTACATTTTTTCCAGGAAGAAAATTAAGTCTTTCAATTTCTTCAATAACGTTTTTTAATTTTATTCCATTGTTATCTCTAACATATGGTAGAAGATTTTTGAAAATTTTGTCCTTTTCACTTTCATTAAAATAAAGGCTAAGTTCACTTTTGACTTCAGCTAAATTTTTTCGGATAAAAACGTTTAGAATTTTATTTAAATTACTTGAAGAGATTGGGTATGAGTAATTTTCAGTACTAACAGCTGATAAAAAAGTTACTATATCCCTAGGTCTATAAAAAGTAAAATCAAGTACATTTTTGAATGAAGACTTATTGTTAACTTCACTCGTGAATAGATTATTCCAAGGGTCGCCTGTGAAGGAAATATTATGATTTTTAAAGTTAATTTCTATTCGGCGATTTGCTAATTGCTTTAAAGGTATTTTATTTTCATCAATATTAGAAGAAAATTGTGAATACCAATTAATGAAAATTTCGTAGCTATGAATGATTTTAGCAGAATCATTATATTTTGACTGTATATGTGATCTGATGTCTTCTCGAATAAAAATCAATATCTTAGCACTGTTCTCTTTGAAGATCTCATTGTTGTAATATTTAGCGAGTCGTAAAAGTTCTATGATTTTTAAATTATGGGATTCATTATTCAAATCATAGTTTACATCTAGATCGTCAAAAAGTAGCCAAAATTCATTGTTCTTGTTTACAGGAAAGTCTAAGATTATTTTTACAATCTCTTTTAAAGGAGGTATAAGTTTATAGAATGGCGCTTTGGTTGTTTTAACATCGAAATATTTCTTGAAAACACCTCCGAATGCATGGGTTAGAATACTAAAGTTAACTTCACCACCATGTTTTAAAAGCCTTTCTTCAATTTGAAAGCGGTCTATTGCCACTGACCCTAAATTGCGTTCTAAAAACTTTCTTAATTTATCATATTCTTGTGTGTATTGTCCACACTCGTTATTGACGATAAGTTTCACAATGTTTACAAGTATCAACCATTCAAAAATCACTAATTCTTTATTCTCAGTTTCTTGTATAATTCCTTCTAATGAGACATCATTAATTCTTAAAATAGTTGCAAAGGAGTTAGTAGATTCTTCGGATTTATCTTTTATGAATTTTGCAATTGCGGATTTACCAACGCCTTTTCTTCCGACAAAAATAAATTTACCCTTTTCTAAATCTTCAAGAATATCTAAATAGTCTTCAAAATAATCAGTTAATTTGTGACCATTTATGTTTTCACCTTCAGCTTCTGGTGCTCCAAAATAAAAGCTTTTTGTGCCATTAGAAATTTCTCTTCCGTTCTTATTGCTAAGTATTCCCATTAATGATTAAATTAATTAGAGTTAAGTTTATTTATTCTTGTGGTTAATGTAAAGAATAACACAAATATAGGTATTTTTCAAAAGAGTTTAAATGAAATATTAACTCTTAATAAGAACTTAAATAATTATATTTAAAAACTTTTTCACGCTCATATGAAATGTTTTTGAAATCAGTTTTTGCTGATTTCAATACCTAATTTCTCACCTACTCAATGACAATTCGGTTACTCCTACACAAACAATTCAGTATTCCTGTTTTTCGTGAATATGTCCTTTATTTTTTTCTGCAGGAACATTCGTGACGCTCTTCAATGTATTGAATTGATTTCATGCAGAGTTCTTGTAAAATTGCAAGGTTGAGGTCGGAAAGTTTTTTTACATAGATGCAGGCTTTGCCCATTTTGAATTTACCGAGGTCGGCCATCAATGCTTTGCTTCTTTCTGTTTCGGAATAAGCATAGAGGGAAAATGCTGCTTTTCTCGGAGAGAAACCAAGAATCGGTGCCTCTCCTTCGTGTCCGCTTGCATATTTGTAATGATAGTTGCCAAACCCGATGATGGTCGGACCCCACATTTTGGGTTCGAAGCCGGACCATTCCTCCATTAGTGCTATCAGGCGAAAACTGTCGGCTTTCTTTTGCTCGTTGTCAACATATGAGTTTACAAAATCCATTACGTCTATCCCGGTATGGGTTGTTTTGGTCTTTGCCATAATTCCGATTTTGATTACTGCCTTAAGATCTTTTCCATTTTTTTACCTTTCGCCAATTCATCCACCAGCTTGTCCAGGTACCTTGTCTGTCTTGTCAATGGATTTTCAATTTCTTCTATCCGGTACCCACAGATTACTCCTGTTATCAGTTGTGCACCGGGATTCAATTTTGCCCTTTTAAAAAAAGTTTCAAAAGTCACTTTCTCGTCAATAAGCTCCTGCAGTTTTTTATTGTCGAATCCTGTCAGCCATTCTATGACCTGGTGTAATTCTCCTATTGTCCTGCCTTTGCTCTCCACCTTGGTGATGTAGTGCGGATACACCGATGCAAATACCATTTTTGCAATTCGCTGATCGTGTTCGGGAGTTGTCTTCATATCATATTTTTAATGTCTGCGAAATATTGCCAGTCGCGCAACAGGCCGGATAGATTGTCGGCCAATAGCACAATATCAGTATCAAAAATACCAAAAAACACAACAACCGCCTAATGAATTAATTATAAACATCAGGTTCCATCGATCAAATTTAGGTAGGAGGAATCATCTTCTGAACCTCATCGATCACGTTCATAATCTAATTTCTAACTTCTGATTTCTAACTTCTGATTTTTAGTGACAATTCGGACTCTCCTGCACAAACAAACTCATAGTAGAAGGCGAAACATACGGAATTCCAAGGCCCAATCCCCTTAAAACAAATAAGACGCCAATGCAGACCGCCACAAAAGGAATGACTTTCTGTATTTTATTCCGCAATGAAACCGTGATAAACGACTGGATATAGACCACAGCACTCATCATCGGGATGGTTCCCAGGCCAAACAGCACCATATAAAAGACACCGAGGCCTGCATGCTGCATCGCAATGGCACCAAATAACGCCACGTAGACCATTCCGCAAGGCAACAATCCGTTGAGCAGTCCGATTGTCAATAGGGATTTATAGCTTCGGTTCTTGAACTGGTTTCCCAATGCGGTCTTCATCCTTGAAATCAACCTGAAGACAGGTTTCGAGAAATTATAACGGGCAAATACTCGCTCGGGAATCAGTCTGACGAGTATCATCATCAGCCCGATGAAAATGGAAAGTTGTTGTTGTATGCCTGCCAGATAAAAGCCTCTTCCAATCAGCCCGAAAACCAATCCGATTGAGCCATAAGCGGTCAATCGTCCCAGATGATAGGTGATGATCTGGGTTGCTTTCTTTGTCGAATTATTTCGTTCCACAGGCAACATCATCGCAATGGGACCACACATCCCGATGCAATGGAAGCTGCTTATTAGACCGAAGAGGAAGGCGGAGAATAACATTTTAAATGATGAATTTTAAATTTTAAATGAGAAGTGAAGCTAAACTAGAACATAAATTCATATAATTATCGCATAGAAGGAATTCAAAATTATTTAAGATAGAGTACTTCCTTAAACTGAAACTCTTTTCCATCATAACTCCAATTCAAGGTAATATCCCATCGGCCGCCTGCCAGCTTGTTTTCAGGTATGAGCAAAGTGGAACGGGACAGCGAGATGGGAATCTCGAAATCCAGTTTTTTGTCAGACGGCCGGTATAGGGATACTGTTCCTTTTATATTTTCAGGGTCAAACTCTGATGGGAAAGTGATTTTTACATTTCCCTCGAAAGCTTCTATTTGCGGTTTCACAGTCAAATCTTCTGCACTTTGTATCTTCTGCATCTCTTCTTGAAAATGGGCATCGTGCTTGTAGTATTCTTCCACCACAAGCTCATTGTCGTATTTTGGATTCGATTGTACCTTGAACACAAAGAACAGTATAAAAGCCATGAACAGTCCGAATGCGATTACGATTGAGGTTCCCCAGTTGATTTTCATCTTAATTATTATTTATTTTTAATATCATTTTTTATTGAAATTGCCTTTTGCCATTGAAATTGATTTTGCCCTTGCTAATTGAAACTTCTCGGACTTAAAAAATTAGTCGTCGTGGTTTCCAATAAATCATCTCCGTTGTAAATCCCGATTTCAAGTTGTGTCTTGTCGGTTTCCAGCAAGTACTGATTGATTTCTATGAACAATGTTCCCTGTGTCATTCCCTGGTTCATCACCTTGAAATGGGGAGCACCCACTTTCTTGATTTCGCCCTTGTGGGAAATAAGCTTGAAATGCACATCCTTGTAATCCTTCACCGTCTTGTTGACGATCTTATAGGTATAGACGTTGCTGATTTTCTCGCCCTTATGTTGAAACAATTGTCCAGGTAGACGCAAGACAGTTGCTTCCATATCGTTTCTCAAGAACAACATTCCGATGAAAATTCCAATAAGGATCAACAATACGGCCGTGTAGCCTTTCATCCTTGTGGTAAATTTAAAAGGTTCCTTCTTCTCGATTTCATCTTCGGAAGCATATCGGATAAGGCCTTTCGGCAGGCCTACACTCGACATGACCGTATCGCATTCGTCTATGCATGCCGTGCAATTCGTGCATTCCAGCTGTGTCCCGTTTCGGATGTCAATTCCCATAGGACAAACGTTTACACATTGCTTGCAATCGATACAATCGCCTTTTCCTGTCAGGCTTCTTTCTTCTTTCTTGTTAAATTTTGCCCGGCCTTCTTTCTTTTCGCCACGGACAAAATCATACGCCACATTGATGGATTTGTTATCCAAAAGAACTCCTTGCAATCTTCCATAAGGACAAGCAATAATGCAAACCTGTTCCCGAAACCACACAAAGACAAAGTAGAACACGCCTGTAAAAATCAACAGTGCAATAAAATTGCTCGACTGTTGCATCGGCCCTTCTTTGATCATCAGATAAAGTTGGTCGCTTCCTACGACATACGCCAGAAAAATATTTGCAATTAAAAAGGAAACAATAAAAAACAGGCTCCATTTGATACCTTTCTTACGGATTTTTTCGGCGTTCCAATCTTGTTTTTGCAGACGCATTTGAGAACCTCGGTCGCCTTCAATCCAATATTCTATTCTGCGGAAAACCATCTCCAGGAATATGGTTTGAGGGCAAATCCATCCACAGAAAATCCTTCCGAAGACTACCGTAAATAGAATAACAAATACTATCCCGGTAATCATGATCATCACAAAAAGGTAGAAGTCCTGTGGCCAGAACGGAAAGCCTAGTATGTTGAACTGACGTTCCATTACATTAAATAACATAAACTGGTTGCCGTTGATTTTGATAAACGGATTGGCAACCAATATCGCCAGGAGCACATAGCTCACATATTTGCGGTACTCATAGAACTTTCCGCTTGGTTTTTTCGGGAAGATAAACTTGCGTTTTCCTTGCTCGTCTATCGTTCCGATTGTATCTCTAAAGGCTTCATCTTCTCCTGCATTATGCATGATTTTTTTCTTTTTTTTGCCACAGATTCACAGATTTGAAAGGATTTATGATAATCTGTGAATCTGTGGCTAAATGATTTTATTGTTCAGCTACTTCTATTTGTGCTTTTACAGTTTCATCTGTCCAGACATCGCCTTCAGGTGCTTTTGGATCTTTTGGGTTAGTGTCTTTTAAGGAGATGATATAGCTTGCAACATGCTGGATCTCGGTTGGCTTCAACATAGCATTCCAGGCCACCATTCCTTTTCCATCCCGTCCGCCATTGCTGATCGTATGGAAGATATTTTTGATACCTCCACCTAAGATCCAATGATCATCCGTAAGGTTGGGACCAATCTGTCCGCCTCCATCAGCCCTGTGACAAGCCACGCAGTTGGTTTCGAAAATAGTTTTCCCTTTCGCCAATTCGGATGGCTCGGTCAAGAGCACGACGGTTTTCTCATCCATCAGATCGGGAGCCGTTTTCTTGTATTCCTCAATGTCGATCCTTGCCTGGGTCATTTCCTTCTGGAATTCCATTTCCTGGTTGTCGGCACCCATCAATTCATACCGGATTAAATACACCGCTGCAAAGCCAATGCATCCGTAGAACAAGTACACCCACCAAGGTGGCAAGTTATTGTCGAGCTCCTTGATGCCGTCGTAATCGTGGTCCATCAGCAAGCTGGCTTCGCTTTCCAACGGTTCAGACTTGGTGAGCTTCTTCATCAGGTTCTTGTACCATTCCGTTTCGGTCAAGCCAAGGCTGGTCGCATCGTCGAGTTGCTTTCTTTGTTCATCCGTCATGATGCTGTAGGTGATGTTGTCCACAGCGTTCATCGTAATTTCAATGGCAATAAGTATAAAAAGGAAGACGAATAGAAACAACGTCAACATCGGATATTTGATAAAGGCAGGGCGGTCGCCGGAGTCGATAAAGAACTCCATGGCTCCAAACACGGCAAAGAAAATAACCGGAACCCTAATATATACTGGAATTAGTTTTTTCATGGCTTTGCTTATTTATGGTTCAGTGGAATCTGGCTCAGCTCGTCGATCTTCTCTTTCTTATAGGAGAACACCCAGATGGCTAGTGCCAAGAAGAACAGGAAGAAGATCAGCAGGGAGAGGATCGGATAGAGTTCTACTCCCGCTATGGTTTCCATATTGTGTTTGATTGCTTCGAACATGATTGTTATTTTTTAAGGTTGTCTTTTACTTTGATATCGGTTCCCAGTCTTTGAAGGTAGGCAATCAACGCAACGATTTCTCTTTGATGCATCGGGACAAATGTTTCTCCTTTTGCTTGAGCTGCTTTCTTGCTGTTGTCATAACTTTTTACAAAATCTGGATCAGCATGCAGGTTCATCTCGATAGCAGTTGCCTGTTTCAGGATGGCTTGTTGTGCATTTGCAATATCTTGGTCGGAATAAGGAATACCTAGTTTCTGCATGGTTTTCATCTTGGCTTCAATGTCTGAGAAATCCATTGGGTCATTGTCAAAAAGCCATTTATAGCCAGGCATGATAGAACCCGATGAGGTGCTTTGTGGATCCCATAAGTGATTGAAATGCCAGTTGTCGTTGTATTTTTGGCCAACCCTCAACAAATCGGGACCTGTTCGTTTAGAGCCCCACAAGAATGGACGATCGTATACAAATTCTCCCGCTTTAGATTGTGGACCATAACGTTCGACTTCACTTCTAAAGGGACGAACCATTTGAGAGTGGCAACCTACACAACCCTCACGGATATATAAATCACGGCCCTCCAATTCCAAAGGAGTATAAGGTTTTACACTTGCAATGGTCGGAATATTAGAATCCACCATAAGTGTCGGGATAATCTGTATCGCACCACCAATAAGGATGGCAACAGTGGCCAGAATCGTCAATTGAATTGGTTTTCTTTCCAACCATGGGTGGAATTTCTCACCTTTGATTCTGCCCTTGCTTATTTTTTGTAATTCAGGAGCTTCTGCCAATTCGTCTTCAATCGTATTGTTGGCTCTTATTGTTTTGTAGATGTTGTACACCAAGATAAACATACCGAAGATGTACATGCAACCACCAATCATTCTCATCCAATACATTGGGATAATCTGTGTCACGGTTTCCAAAAAGTTACCGTACATCAGCGTTCCGTCCGGGTTGAATTGTTTCCACATGGAAGCTTGAACAAATCCTGCCACATACATCGGAAGCGTATACAGGATGATTCCCAACGTACCAATCCAGAAATGGAAGTTGGCCAGTTTGGTAGAATATAAAGAACCTTTTGTCATCCTCGGAATCAACCAATAAATCATACCAAAGGCAAGGAAACCATTCCATGCTAGGGCACCAACGTGAACGTGGGCTACGATCCAATCCGTAAAGTGGGCGATTGCGTTTACGTTTTTAAGCGAAAGCATCGGACCTTCAAATGTCGCCATACCATAACCGGTAATCGCTACCACGAAGAATTTCAACACAGGTTCCACTCTTACTTTATCCCAAACGCCTCTCAAGGTCAAAAGACCGTTGATCATACCACCCCAAGACGGAGCAATCAACATTATGGAAAATGCTACCCCTAAATTCTGAGCCCAGTTAGGCAAGGCAGAATAAAGCAAGTGATGAGGGCCAGCCCAGATATAGATAAATATCAGCGACCAAAAGTGAATGATAGACAATCTATAAGAATATACCGGACGATTCGCCGCTTTCGGCACGAAGTAATACATCAATCCCAGGAAAGGAGTCGTAAGGAAAAAGGCAACCGCATTATGTCCGTACCACCATTGCACCAAAGCATCTTGAACTCCAGCATAAACGGAGTAGCTCTTCATGGCCGATACCGGTAAAGACAAGCTGTTGAAGATATGCAACACTGCGACTGTTACAAACGTAGCAAGGTAAAACCAGATGGCTACGTAAAGGTGGCGTTCCCTTCTCTTGATGATCGTTCCAATCATATTGATCCCGAATACCACCCAGATCAGGGCAATGGCGATGTCTATCGGCCATTCCATTTCGGCATATTCCTTGGATGAGGTGTAGCCCATCGGCAGTGTTATGGCTGTGGCCACGATAATCAATTGCCATCCCCAGAAGTGCAGGCTGCTCAGAAAATCGCTGAACATCCTTGCTTTCAGCAAACGCTGAAGCGAATAATAGATTCCCGCAAACATCGCATTCCCTACAAAGGCGAAGATGACGGCATTGGTGTGTAAAGGTCGCAATCGTCCGAAACTCAACCACGAGATGCCGTCGGTCAGGTTGGGGAACAAAAATAAGGTGGCCAGCAGTAGGCCAACCGCCATTCCCACTACCCCGAAGAGGATGGTAGCGTAAATGAACTTCTTTACAATTTTGTTGTCGTAATAAAATTGTTGCATTTCCATGGTTAAACTTGTTTTTCTTTTGTTTGTATTGGCTTTGGTTGTTCTTTCCTGAGCTCATCGTCAAAAAGCATCCTGACCGATGGCGTGTAGTCGTCATCGTACTGGCCCGTTTTTACCGCCGCGATAAAAGCGATAAAGAAGCCTATTGCAACGAAGATGCTGATGGAGATTAATACATAGATGACACTCATACCTCTAATTTGTGTAAGCAAAGTTAGGGTTGGGGCTTGGGGTAAAATATGATATTTGTCATACTTGGGGAAAATGTTGGGTGAGGGAAGAGGGAAGTGGGGAGAAGGAAGTGGGAAGAAGGAAGAGAGTGGATTTAGGCAATAAAAAAAACCGCAAGATACTTGCGGTTGTAGTGGTTTAATGCTTCGTGTGTTCTAAAAAGGAAATCAGATAATTTGAGTGGCAAATTCGTCTTTTGGCAATCGCACCTTCTTCAAGGTGGCATAATAATCGTTTTCAGCATCGCGATAGCCCAGCGAAAGCAACACCACGCTTTTCAGTCCCTTTTCAGAAAGTCCCAGGATACGGTCAACCTGTTCCGGATCAAAACCTTCCATCGGAGTGGCATCCACCTCCAGATCGGCAGCTGCGATAAGTGCCGTGCCCAGTCCGATGTACGCCTGCTTCGCTGCCCAATGAAAATTATATTCGTCAGTACGGCCAAGCAGGCCTCCCACCATTGCATTTTTAAAATCCGCCAGATTTTCAACAGGCATGCTTCTGACTTCTGCCACATAATTGATATAAGTATCAATATGCTCGTGCGTCAGTTTGTCGAATGCGGCAAATACCAATAAATGCGGTGCCTCTGCTATCTGCGTGTTAAAGGAGCCTTCGCCCAGCTCTTTCCTGACCTCGGGGTTTTCCACTACGAACAGGCGGTAAGGTTGTATCCCGCAGGAGGAGGCCGTAAGGTTGATGGCTTCCACAATTTGTTCTATCTTGGCAGCATCTACCTTCTTGCTGCTGAATTTCTTGGCCGCATAGCGCCAGTTGAGACTTTTTATCAAATCCATGATCAATGTTTGTTTAGTAAGCCACAAAGCTCCAAAATATTTGTTTACTTTTGTCACCTGGTGTCAAAAAGTAATAGTAACATAGAGGTAACAACGCAGCTTATGGAAGGATTGCCGGAAATTCACGAATGTAAAAGGACCATCATGGCCGTACACGATGCCATGCATGTCCTGGGTGGCAAATGGAAAGTATCCATCGTTGCCTCGCTTTGTTTCGGGCCCAAAAGATACTCGGAAATCCTGAAGGATGTCCACGGCATCTCGGGCAAGATGCTCAGCAGGGAGTTAAAGGATATGGAACTCAACAAGCTCGTAAATCGAACGGTTTTGGATACGCAGCCTGTTACCGTGCAATATGAGCTGACCGATTACGGGCAGACACTGAAGCCCATGATTGCAAATCTTGCAGAATGGGGTATCGAGCACCGAAAAGAGATTTTCGGAAAGTAGCATAAAAACCAGAGGTGGTGTAAGAATAAAAAAACCGCAAAATAGTTTTGCGGTTTGAAGGTTTCCTATTTCAAGGAGTGGAACTATTTTTTTACGTCACAACGCTCAAAAGTCTGGGGGTCCTTGTTTTCAGAAATATTCTTGATGGTCAATACATCTGATTCAAGCTTTATGATACTGAATATCTTCGCCCTGCCCATCATGTTCATGGAAAGCCTGTTTTGCTTCCTGTCTATGCTGTAGCGCCCTCCCATGCTGCCGATAAGTTCATCGCTTCCTGCCTTTCTCATCTCCAGTGTTGCTGTGCTGTCCCGGTTGAAGATAAAGATTCCGGTATCTGCCGTATTTGCAAAAGCTTTCTGTTTCCAGCAGCCCACCAATAGATTATAATCCGTTGCGGTATCATTTTGAAAAGCCAACAATACAAGAAGTAGTAAAAAGTGTTTCATAGGTGTGGTATTAAAATTAGACTTTTTTTTGGCAAATGGAACATAATGTACACAAACGCATGGTTTTACGAAGCTGTTCCAGCTATGCTAAAATAATAAATTTCATACAAATGTGACATCCATATCCTGAATTATTTTTCGTCCCCGCTTTCCTCAATCACAAAAGCCTTCAATGCCGCCATCTTTCCATCCCGGAAGCGCCAGATGTCGCAGTATTGATAATCGGTTGTCTTCCCGTCAGCATCCTTCAGGCTGATGGTTCCTGTTACCGTGACCAATTCACCCTCGGCAATCAAGTATTCCACCCTGAACGTTGGGGGCTCGATATAGGTTGCGGCCATGTACTTCCGTACCGCTTCCTTTCCTGTCAGGATCCTGTCGCCTACAAAGTCCCATTCGGTATCGTCCGTGCAGAATGAAAGAAATCCCTCGTAATCGCCAACAGTGACTGCCGCGTTTGCTTCAATTAGTGTTTTCTTGTTGGTGTCTTCTATCATCGTCTCAGCGTTGTTGCAGGTTAAATACCGTGCCTGCCGGATCCATTATCCAGTGCATGGTGTCAGGCAATTGCTCAATTTCGTCGCAAGTATCAATACCATTTGATTTCAAATGATCGGTTGCCTTTGCCACATCCGGTACGGTCAGCTGCAGCCAGGTTTCGGAATGGGTGTAATTGTCCACACAGTCCAGCCAGATCACATTGGCGCCGAATTGCACCCGATGTGTCCTTGAAATGGTAGGATTGGCAATAGGTTTTTCTTCCACTTGGAGTTGCAATATATCCCGATAAAAAGCAACAGCCTGTTCGTACTTGCCTTTTGGGATCTTGATTGCGATGTTGATTCCTGCTTCAAATTCTGGTTGCATAGTTCGTCTGTTTATTGATTGGATCAAATGCGATCCTTGTGGATTGCATCGGGATTTTTCTGTTGATTTCTTGATTTACAGGAATGCCTGAAAGCGACAGCTTGACCAACTAAATTATGCAAAAAAAAGCCAAGCTCCAAATAGCAAACTTCAAACTTCACGCTGGCAATATTTATTTGCCTATCTCCTTTTCAATCTGTTCCGCCAGGTCTTCGGAATAGCCGTCAAACTTCTGCACCAGATGGCCATCTGGGCCAAACAGGTAGAAGACCGGGGTGCCAAAAACCTTGTATTTGGCGTAGGTATCGCTTAATCGGCCTTCCTTGTCCCAGAGCACGTTCCAATCCTTGTGGTGCTTGTCCACCAGGCTTTGAAATCCTTTCGGGTTCTGGTCGACATAGAAGGTCACGATCTCCAATTTTTCCTTCTGGAGTTCCTTGATCTTTTCCAGGTCAGGAATTGCCTTCAGGCACCATCCGCAATAGACGGTGGAAAAATCCAGCAGGACATACCGAGAGCTGAAATGATCGGAAAATTTCACTTTCCTGCCGCTGCTGTCAAAGGCGGCAAAATCGTAGTATTTTTGTCCGACCTTCAGGTCCGGATTTTTCAAATGCGAAGCAATGGATTTTGCCTCGGCTGTTGCCCTGAGCGCAGGACTGAGTCGTTCCATCAGGCTCAGGACCGTTGCGGCCGGGAGTTCTGTCTTGTAGGTTCCCAGCAGGTGCAGGCCGTATGGGGAATTGAAATGGGTGTCAATAAAAGTATTCCTGATCTTGTCCAGTCCGGTGTCAACGAGGGTGATTTTTCCTATGGGGTCTGCCTTGCCCCAATAGGCCTTCTGCAGGCTGTCGTTCCATTTTCCATTTTCCCTGAGCAGGAACATCTCGTCCAGGAGCAGCCCGCGTTTTATGTTCAGGTCCTTTTCAAGCTGTACATGTGCATACCGCAAGGCATCGTACTTTGAACCCTTGGTGCTGACATCATGCGGAAAATCCTCAAGGCGGGCATCAATGGTTATGTTTTCATTTCCCAGGAAGAGGAACGTATAGACGAAAGCCTCCTTGTTGTTGATGATCAGGTAGACCGGGGAGGGTGATTGCTCAAAGGTTCCCTTCAGCAGGAACTTCCCTTCTTTCAGATAGCAGCTGTCCAGGGTGATGTTTTCTCTTTGCACTTTTACAAGGGCATGGTCTTCAAATCCTCTCAAGGTTCCGGTAATCTTGAACCCTTTCTGGGCATTTGCGGCAAGGCAGAAAAGGAGCAGCAGTCCTAAAGTTAACGTCTTGTTCATTATTATTGTGTGGTTGATTTTTTTTGATATTATGATGCCCCATCGTCTGGTGACGGTGTCCCAGACCAGGCTTTCTGGCAGGGACATAGCAAACTTATGAAAAAGAAATGATATTCCACAGGCAAAACCGCCCACAGCGGACAGCTGGAAGATAATTTCGCCACCATTGATTGCAAAATCTCCTATTTCAATTCGTTGATGTTGATCTTGTCAAACAGCCTTCCCTTGTTGGGAATAAAATAAAAGCCGTCCATTTCCCTCTTCTTGAATTCTTCCTCCGATTGTTCGGTTGCAATAAGCGACAGGGAATTATTCCTGTAAAAATAGATGCCTTCTTTCCGAGGCAAGGGCTTGTTCCAATTTTGAGGAACCGAATCAACGCTGAACCGCATCCCTTTTGTTGTAAACGGGAAACTCCCTTCCTTGTAGAAGGTGGTATGTACCCAGATGCCATTTTTCCGGAATCCTCCGTCCTCGTCATAAACAAATGCAGGATAATAGGACAGTATGATGGAATCATTCCACAGCTCGCAATCTTCATTAAAGAGGTAGTTGGTGTTTGACTCATTGGATTTTACTAGCAGATGCGGATAGGCATCCAAAACAGAATCGCCAACCTGCAGCACCAGCACCTTGCTGTTGTGCAATAAGGTGTCCTGAATGGACAATGCCTTGACATAAGCGTCATCAACAACCCCATAGGGCTTGTCACAAGAGGCAAAAAATAAAACCAGAAGATAAATTGGAAGTTTTCTCATAGGATAAAAGCTGGGTGGAGGTTTCTTGATTGTGCCATTGTTGCTTCGTCTTTGCATAGGTAAGAACAATTATGAAGATGTAAATTGCAGCAGCAGTTGATGTTCCTTTTTTTTCTAAAAAACCAATGCTGAATACCAAGGGAGTAAAGTACATTGCAACAAGCAGGTTAGTTAAAATGGTGAAGAAGCTGAAAAACCCGATGGTCATTTCGCCCAAGGTAGTGACCTTGGTTTTCCAGTATTAAGAAATATTGGGCCACTATTGCAAACCAACCTGATAAAGCTGTAAACAATATGAATGTCTTTTTCATCATATAAGTTTTAAAGGTCAAGTCGAACGGTTCAGTGTTTTGCATTCGGGTGTGAATCTGTAGTTTCATCAACCCATATGGTTTCAAAATACTCGCAAGCAATCTCCATTTCCTCATCCGGATGCTCGTCAAACATTTTCATTTCGTTTGCGTAATACTCCCAATGTACCCTTTTCCAATAGTCAAGGCTTTTTGTCTCCTTCCCCTTCTATTAGGGCATATTCAGCAGTGATAGCTTTAAAGGCGACGATTTCTATCCTTGTTGTTCTAATGATCGCTTTTGGTTGACCTTCCCAATCCGTTACAATTGCCAAGGTGCCAATTTCAGGAAGCGGTTCATTGTTCTTGCCAAACCACCAAAGGGAAGGGGAGGTTGCCTGCTTCTCTTTACGAACTACCAATCGGGCACATTGGTCTGCGTCTTTCTTATTCGCACAAAAGTAAAAGGATTGGGGTTCCTCCAAAGCCATATACTCGGGATGATGGCGCTGAAAATCCTGCCAAAAGGCTGTAATCCTGCCCCTCTTTCTCATCTACTTCCTCTTATGGTCTTAATGAGCTTGTTGTTTCGTCTGTCGGCGCGGGCATTCTGCAGGGAGATGACGGCCCATATCGCCGCCGGAATCCATCCGATCAGAGTGATCTGCAGGATCAGGCAGAGTATTCCGGTAAGTATCCTGCCTCGAAACATAAAGGAGATAAAAGGGAAGAAGATGGCAATCAGGGTCATGGTATTCAGGGATAAATTGTTTTCTGTTTATAAAAAAACGGCAATATAATTAATATTTGCCGTTTTGTTGTTTACTATTTCGAATATGCGCAAGGGACTTGCGCTAGCGGGCCTTCAAAGATTGTATTGCAATTTTTTTTTACTCTCCTCATAGGCTTGTAAATCACGAGCAGGATTGTTTTCCCTTTCTGTATTTTACAATGGCGTAATTACAGGCCCTGTTTTCAACATATTCAATCTTATACTCGGATAAGAGTTGTACGATGATCTGCCTTGTTTCTTCTTCATCAAGCCCGATTTTTTCTCCAAGGTCAATTTCATTTAACCGGCCCTTATCCTCTATCAAGGCCTTGTAATAGGTTTCTTTATTTGTCATAGGTCATTTGTTTTTGTACTGCTATCATCATATGTGGACTAAGCGATAGGAGACCGCTGTCATTTTCTGTAATCTGCAGGAGCTCGGTCAAGGTCTTCTTCCTTGATTCATGCTGCATGTTGCTAAAATAATCCTTGTCCAGCCAGGCTATTCCCTCCACCGCATAAGTGTTGAGGTAGGTCAGCTCCTGATGTGCAAATTCGTTCCTAAGTTGTTCGGGCTTGTGGTAGTAGGCTTCGGCCAATAGCCAGGGAAAATCATCGGGCTGATCGTGTATTCCGGTTGCCAGTTCTTCCTTGCACATTTCAAAGAATGTCTTCTTGTGGATCAGGCCGTTCAAGAGCCCTGCCAAGGTTGATGCCGTATAATTGATGGCGAAGCCCAATAGGATGCCGTTGTCTTTAAGGACGCGCCTGGCTTCGGAAATTGCGAGGTACCTGTCCTCTTTTGCTTGAAGATGGTACAGGGGCCCGTGCAAGATTATCAGGTCCGCATAATTATCCGGGAAGTCCAATTTTCGCGCTTCACCTGGGTGGACTAAAAATTTGTTCTTTAGTTTATTGGCACGGCCCTGGGCGATCCTGATGTGTTTGGGAATCGGCTCTACCAGATGCACCTGGTGTCCTTTCCTGGCAAGCCATTCCGAATATTTTCCGGTGCCTCCTCCGACATCGATTATTCTTGAAGGGAAACAGGCCAGGTGTTTTTCTATGAGTGCCTTGATCCTTTCAAATTCAAATACGCCCATTCCCTTGTCAAGCCTGGTTTCTTCGGATGCCTTGTTGTAAAAATCTTCTATGGTGCTGCTTATTAGTGATCTGCTCTTCATTTTTAATCATGGTGTTGGCATCACTTTGAAATGCGAATGCATTGCAAAGTGATGCGGCAATCAATCCAGGATCAATTGCTGTTGTTTGTAATTTATTGAAATGAGGGGGATATATTATCTGCGCAGTAAGGAATCAGGAGATCCCATACGTCGGTTTCTCGTTTTTACGAGCTTGTCTTGGAGACTTGGATAATATTTTAGATCTTGTAGAGCAGGCAGCAAAGATAGGAAATATTAATCAAACCCGATTGGACGGATTGGCAATCAATTTCCGTTATCAGTATCCTAAGCTATCGTTCAGGTTTTGTACTTTTTTACAAATCGTTGGAGCAAGGATTACCGGAAGCCATAAACAGCAAAAAGCAGGAACATCGTTCCTGCTTTTTATCTTAACAATGGTACTTCAGAATCAGGGTGTCGTAAAGGCAGCCGTGTGTACTTTGATCTTGCGGTCTTCCATTATGAAAGTATCTGTCTTCCCTCAATCTTGTCATTTTGACAAAGTATAAATCCCATAAAGTAGCGACGCCATTAATATTGCTTATCCTATAGATGCCATTAGAATTTCAAAAAAATAGGGGACAATTCCCTTTTCTTCAAATCCCAAAAGTTACTCATTCCCTGTGGCAATATAGATTTCATGCTTGTACTTCGGGGTCACTATTTTTAGTTCCTTCTGATTTCTGTTTTCAAGAGTAATTCTTAGTCCTTTCTTATAGATTGTTTCATTTTCGCGCTTGTAGGTTTGTTGTTCGTCATCGACTCCACAGCTTTCGTATTCTTTTTCCACAATCATTTTTCCTGTGGATAGATTGAAATCAACGTCAGTCCAATATTCGCAAGGTTTTCCATAGTTGCTCGAATATCCAATCAGGTAAAATGCTCCCTCTTGGTACCGATAGGTATCGGTATGTCCCCATTTCCAACTGCTTCCGCCATTCTGGTTTACCAGCAAGAGGCCTTTTTTAATTTCAATTCCTCCAAAAGGATCTCCCATCATTCCCCCGTCCCGGCTTCCATAAAGGGCTTTTGCCGATTTTTTCCAAACCACCCATGCGTTGCCCTCCTTCTGGTAGATGATCAATTCCCTGGGCACGCTTTCCAAGGTTTCCTCATTTTCAACCGCGGTAGTGTAGGCCACTGCCAATTCGTCAATTCCATCCCTGTTTAAATCACCTCTAATGGAATCCACTAGGGTATAGTTTTCTGGAATGGAAAGCCCTTGCCCGACCATAGCCTGGCAACTGACCAATACCACTGCACTAAATTTTATAAGCTGTTGCATAATGATAAGGGGTTTGGATTTTGCGTTTGCCACCTTGCGTTTTTATTTCAAAATTTCACTCTTCTCAATCACAGTTGTGGACTTCGTCATATAGATTTCCTTCCAGGAATGCACACCGTTAATCTTCATCTAGGGTTGGTTGCATAAAATATCCTGCAACGGCCTTGTTTGGGTTTTGAGTATTTTTCTATTTACAGATTCTCTGATTTCAAATACAGTGTTTCTGCTTTCTTGTCATAATAAATATAACGGAAATCCGTAGCGGTAAAGCTGGCTGTAAATTCTTTCAAGCTTTTGTTGTCCTTGTATTTTTCCAGGTAGTCGTCTTGCTCGATGGCTTTGTGTAATGTTTCCGTTGAAGCATGCTCATCCACAGATAAATCCAGGTCCACTACAAACTCAAGGGGCTTGATCTCGCTCTTTTCAGCACCAATCATTGCCAAGGCATCATAATAGGCGGGTGTAGGTCCGAAACCTCTCGGAACCGATTGCCTCATCATCATCATTTGCTGCTGCATCATCATCTGCTGTTGGTGCATCATCCAATGAAGATGCCACCAATTGTGGCTGTAGTTGTAGGTGCTTTTATTGACGCGATCCAGTCGAATCAGGAATTTCTTGGCATCTTTTGTCTTGTTGAGGGTAACGGTTGGCCTCATCGCGCTTCTGGCAGCACTTTCAATAAACCTCTGCCTCGTATCTGCGTCAAATTTCTGACTCAGGTCCTTTTGCAACGAAACCGTTTTGGAGGCCTTGCTGGTCGCGATGTCAAATGAACTCAAGACAAGGTCTTCTTTGGAGACTGCAACCGACATCAGCAAGTTTTCGGCCACAAAGGTATTCTGGTCTTTGATTTCCTTGCCGTAGTGGAAGTCAAAATCTGCAAATTTATAGTGCTTGCTTCCGTCAAGGTGCAACGTCAGGACCTGTATGTTGCTTTTGTCCTTGTCTGATGTGAAGACAAGCTTGTTGTTCGAAAAATAACTCTTCCGTTTGGCAATGGAGCCGGTCTTTACAAACTCGTTCTGGTTCAATTCTTCCGGTGTTTCACTGAAAAAGGTCTTGAACAGGTTGAATTCTTCCTTGGCAAACTCAAATTTGTCCTCTTTCATTTCTTTGGAATCCGAAAAGGAAACAGCAGCCAGCTTGTTCTTGGTCTTGTCGAAATCAACAAAGACCGTCTGGTCGCCCAGCCGGAATATATTCTTGGGTTTTTTGAAATCCTTGGTGGTAGACGCTTGAAATTTACCGGTGTTCACATCAAAGTCGATGCGCTGCAACTCTTTTGCCTTCTCGTAAAAATTAGATACCGTGATCCTTGCACCGTTGCGGTGGTAGGAAAGAAGATTCGGAATCTCATCGGCTTCAAAGGTGTCCAGCTGCCTTGCTCTTTTATCAGCATCAACAAATACGGTGATGATCTCGAATTTCCTTGTATCGGAGTTCTTGGTAAAGACAAAATGCAGGGTGGCATTGCCGCTCAATTCCGCAGAAAGCGTTCCTTGTACTTTTTGATTTTTTGCGACTTTAAGCGTAAACAATTCATTTGCAAATGCAGCTTGAAAAAGGAAACATAAGGCAACGATGGCTAGTTTTTTCATGATAACTGGATAGGTATAAAGTTATGGGCAATCAAAAATACTATAAAAACACTTTGATTCTGAATAAAAAGTTAGCACCCAGGAGCAAATCCTATAATTAATTTTTCATTTAGTTGTTTGATTTTGTGGGTACTAGCAAGATGCTTTCGATAGCGGGGAACCTCTAATCCTTAAATAAAGTGACTTTATAGTAATTATCGTTATCAGATTCTAACAGCCAGAAACCTTTGGAAGTCAAATAGCCATCAAAAGAAATCTCTTTTTTATTCACCACTCCATCCATGTATTTCTTGACTTTTTCATTTAGCGTATACGCCATAAGGGTATTACTATCACAATACCTGTTTTTTGCCAGCTTCGTGACCTCATAAATAGAGGAATGCGCCAAGGTCAACAAACCTCCTTTGGCAACGGTCTCACTATCTTGATAAACCTGCTTTTCAACATCGCCCTTATCCTTGTCCAATAAAAAGAAATGATTGTAGGAATCCTTGCCACCTAGGCCGTGTATGGAAAAGGACAAGGTTTTGTCATCCATATAGTTATTGATGCGGAGGCTGACACTGCTCCACAATTGCCTCTTATTGTTCAATCCCTTCTTATCTGCAATTTCATATTGTCTTTCCCAAATCTTTTCTCCTTCGTTGGTATATCGAATCAAATAAAAACCAGCAGGAAACTCCTCAACATACAGCCCATAGATATAAACATCCTTGGTAACCGGATCAATAAAATGGTCATTGATTCCCAGATCTAAAATAGGTCCGAATTGGCCAAATGGAGTAGATTTTGTAATCGAATTATCCGGTTGAACTGATATTGCATCCTTCCCCTCCCTTGTTACGCATCTTACCAATCCGCCCTTTGGCAGTTCATAGCGGTAGGTATAATCATTGATGATCTTACCTTCCAAGTCATATATGGTTCGATACATCGTGCTGCCCGTTAAATGCTTGTCAACACTTTTGGTAATAAGTTCAAAACTGTTATTGTCAATCAAGTTGGCATAACAACCAATGTTTTTAACCTTTAACAAGTTCTCACCTTTAAGCCTTTGGAGGTTCGGCTTTTTTATAGGGATGCTCTTCGAAGTCTTTTTAGTAAAATCTGTTTTATGAAGATAAAAACCATCTTTCTCAAAGTCAAAATCTGTTTTCCCTTTAACATCAAGAATTTTCAGCTGATATTGATTGGTAAACAAGTGAGCATAAGAAGTAAAAACCCCAAAAAAGTTTTTCATTTCACCAACATCATACTTCTTGGAGTTGATGTAATAGGCCACAGTCCTCGGACCCAATTTCTTCGCCAGATAAATACTCAAGAAATCCACCCCGTTATCCGACATTTCAAGCGAGCTAAATTTGCCACCATCAATAATCATTTCCTTGTTTCCGTTCTCATCACACATAAAAGCCTTGTTGAAAATTCCGCCACCCATACTGCTTTCAAATGCCTCACTGATGATGATTTTATTCATCTGGACCGAATAGTCATAAGTAAATTTGGGTTTCCCTTTTCCCAAGGTTTCTTCAAGAATAGTTGTCTGGGCACTCAATCCGAGGCTCGATAAAAGGAATAACGGTAAAAGTCTTTTCATGTTCTGTTTTTATATGTTTTTGATGTAGTAGTTCAAGTTTCTATTTGCAATTTTATACAGCGACCAATTAATGTCCAGCATTCAACCCATACACGTCCTCATACGTCAAATAAGCCTTCCTGCTCATAATGTAGATCAGATTCCCACTTTCCTCCTTAAGCAAGGCCACGCTCTCATCGTCATTCTTTGGGAACACGATCTGATAGGAACGTCCATCCGAAAGCTGGATGCCATACATCACTATCGAATTCTCATATTTATAAGAATTTTGCGAGTAGGAATAGGTATTTGAATTTCCCGATGTATCCTTGATTGTAAAGTTTTTTCCTTCAAAATTAATTTCAAGTTGCTTTCCTTTCGCATCAGTAGCCTTCCATTTTCCCTGATAGGTGTCGGAACCACTGCAGGACGCTAGAATCAGAAAAATAAAGAGTAGTAGAATGTTGATTTTTTTCATTGTATTATAATAATTTTAGTTGTTAAAGTTCACGAATTATAGTCCAGCCATCTTATCTTGAATACGCTTGACATACACTTTTTTCACAATCACCGTTCCCGCCATATAATCGTGCAAAGCCCTTTTCCTCGGATTGGTAAGCAAAACAATAAGTTCGCCCCAAGTCCAAATGTTAGCCACCCAAGTATAAACCAAAAAAAGCACAGGGGCAAATGTCATTAAATATTGGGATTGCTTCATCCAACTCAACCCCTGATAAGTCGCATCGTCAGCATTCAGAATACAATAAACCATTAAGGCCGAACTGAAAACGGTCAGCACCAAAATCACCAGATGCCTCATAAAAGCTTCCTTCCAGCCAATTTCCTTTCCGTCAATTCTCAGTATCTGGATACCCATTGTCAGTTTCCCGGGCGTGGCACCGTATCGAGTTGGCAAATAAATATGATAGCCGATTTGAAATACAAGATTTGGAATCAGGGTATAGAAAAACATATTCTTATCCATAGAATTAAGGTACAGTGTAAGAAAAGCAACGGGCATGACAATAAGGGAATCCAATAGTAACGATCCTAGGCGTTCGCCAAAGCCTCCATAAAGCGTATCATTAATTCCTTCGAGTCGTAACGGGGTTTCCTGCATCTTTTGTTGTGTTTAGGATTTTTGTTTAGATATTTGTAATTACTGATAATGATGAGGTAGCACGATTATTCCTAGCCTAGACATCTTGCTCGTGCCCACAAAGTACATTATTATTTATCCTCCAAACATAACAAATTCCCACAACCCCACCTTACGAGTTTTCGTAAAAGCCGAAAATAAATCGAAAATAAAGCCAACGTATTAGCTTATAGCTTCCTTGCAGCTTCCTTCCCCATAACTCTACAAACACTTTACAATAGCTTTATAGTGAGTCTATAAAAATGTATGTTTTTATAGACTCATTATAGACACACTATAGAGTCACCCCGAATAATCCTGCTCCAGGAATAAAGCATATGACTTGCAAGAGCCGTATTAAATTGCCCCTTTTTTCATAACTTCGTATCATTAAAAAAGTAAAAATGAAAGTAGAAATATGGAGCGACGTGATGTGTCCCTTCTGTTACATCGGAAAACGCAACATCGAGGCCGCCTTGTCCCAGTTCCCGGAAGCGGGAAACATAGAAATAGAATGGAAAAGTTTCCAGCTTGATCCGTCCCTTCCTGAAACAGCCACCGAGAGCCACTCGGAATACCTCGCCAAGCGGAAAGGATTCCCGGCAGAGCAGGTCAAGGGGATGTTCCAGCAGGTAACCGACACTGCCCGCCAGGCAGGCCTTGACTTCCATCTGGAACAATGCGTGACGGTGAATTCCTTCAAGGCACACCAGCTCATCCAATACGCCAAGACGAGGCAACTGGGCGACCGGGCAGAAGAAGTCCTCTTCAAGGCCTACTTCACGGAAGGGAAAGACCTCGCCAACCTCGAAGTCCTCACGACCTTGGCCCAAGAAATAGGCCTTGATCCGCAAGAAGCACAACAGGCCTTTATCGACGATCAATATGCCGAAAAGGCGAGCCAGGACATAGCAGAAGCAAGAGCCATTGGCGTGACAGGTGTTCCGTTTTTTGTCTTCGACAGGAAATATGCCGTATCGGGAGCACAGCCGCCACAGGCTTTCCTGCAAGCCCTTGAACAATCTTACGGCGAATACAAGCAACAAAACCCGATCACGAAATTCGATGCCGCACAAGGAGCATCTTGTGATGTGGACGGGAATTGCGAGTAGGTACAATTTAATCAGCAATATGAATCTAAAAACACTAAAAACCTTGGGCCTGTTGCTTCTGGCAACCAGCCTGGGATATGCCCAAGACAGCTCCCGCAACTGGAACGGCAAGAAATGTGCGGTCGTCCTGACTTATGACGATGCCCTGAATGTGCATCTGGATAAAGTGATTCCAGCACTCGATGCCGTAGGGCTAAAAGGAACATTTTATCTCGTTGGTTCTGCACCTGTGGTTTCCAATAGGCTGGAAGAGTGGCGAACGGCAGCGAAAAACGGACACGAACTGGGCAACCATACACTCAACCATCCCTGCGATGGAAGCTTGCCGGGACGTGAATGGGTGGGCGCGGAAACTGATCTTTCCCGCTACACGGTTGAGAGGGCGGTGAGGGAAATCAAGACCACCAATACCCTCCTGTATGCCATCGACGGGAAAATGGAGCGGACCTTTGCCTATCCCTGCGGCGATTTCACCATTGGCGGCAAACCGTATTATGATCTC
>Ga0247805_1000349_pt1 | contig 25049 bp, 16 predicted proteins | sample UWRJL044104R1_FD_180930 | JGI IMG/M metagenome (GOLD analysis project Ga0247805, IMG submission 180930) | Plant litter microbial communities from Arlington Agricultural Research Station in Wisconsin, United States - UWRJ-L044-104R-1 | ecosystem: Environmental > Terrestrial > Plant litter >... | reverse complement strand
ACAACGGAAACCGTCACGACAAAGAAGGGTAGTGAGCATTGTGATGTTGCAGCACCAAAACCAGGCGTGATGACCGAAGCCGAAGCAAAACGCATGGCCGAGGATGACAAAGCCCGAGAAGAAGATGCAAGACAGCAGGAAGCAGAATTGAAAAGAATCAAGGCAGATGCAGAAAGAACTGAAGCAGATGCCGAAAGAATGGAGCACGAGAAAAAGAGGAAAAAAACTTCACGCGAAACCGTGACGACCTATGAGAAAACGACGGTTACCGATAATAAAAAGACCGAAAGAGAACGAATCGTAATAACGGCTGATAAAATCTGGGATGATCCCGACAAAATTTCTCAAAACATAATTGTCGATTTGACTTCAGAAAAAATTATCTCAGGAACCATTAATCTTTCTTTTAATCTTTCAGACACCAAATTAGAGGTAAATGGAAAAATACAATCCGATTCGGTTCATAGAAAATTCAAGCAAAAATATTTGGTAAAGGTTCAAAGTAAGCATCCTGTTTCCGACAAGATATCAATCGTTTACAATTATGACATTTCAAATCTAGTAGCCTGTAACTAAAATATTTATTATCCGGCTAATCAACGGATAAGCAATCACGTTTCAATCATCAATCAAATCACGAACCTTCATGCATCATCTATCAAAACTGGTACTGCTGTACTTTTCAGTACTCTGTACTTCCTTCCTGCAAGCACAATCCAACGGAAAAATCACGGGAGCCATCAAGAGTTCCAACAATGAACCATTAGAAATCGTACTCATCACACTGGTTTCGGCTTCCGATAATTCCCTTGTAAAGACCACTTTTCCAGAAACCAGCGGAAATTTCGAATTCACCAATCTTGCCGATAACAATTACCTTGTCGTAATCGACTATCTGGGATTCAAGACTTATCAATCACAACCAATTGCTGTCCGGCAGGACACTGTTGCATTGCCCGTGATCCAATTGGAAGCCGAAGATGTAAACAAGCTCGACGAAGTAGTAATTGAAAAGAAAAAAGCCTTCGTCGAAAACAAGATCGACCGGACCGTTGTGAATGTAGACGCCATGATGTCAGCCGCAGGCTCGGATGCGATGGATGTGCTCGAAAAATCACCTGGGATTATAATCGACCAGAACGGAACGATAACTTTCAAGGGCAAGACAGGCGTTTCAGTCTTTATCGACGACAAGCCGACGTATCTCTCTGGTGCTGAACTAGAGGCATACTTAAAGTCGCTTCCAGCTTCAACCCTGAATCAGATTGAATTCATGACCAATCCACCTGCAAAATATGATGCAGCGGGAACAGCGGGCGTCATCAACATCAGGACCAAGAAAAGCAATGCAAGAGGGTTCAACGGTAGCTTCTCGACACGTGTCTCGCAAGGAAAGCGGATGGTCAACCGCAACAGTTTGAACCTGAATTATACCGATGGGAAGATCCGCCTTTATGGCAATATAAGCTATGCAAGGCAGGAATCAATCACGGATCTGTATATCTTCAGGAGGTACAAGAACGAGGATCTTAGCACGAAGACCTTATTCGACCAGAACAGCCTTATGGAAGGGGAAAACAAGAATGCCAATGCCAAGATCGGTTTGGATTTCTATGCTTCGGAGAAAACAACACTGGGCATAAGCTTGAATGGATTCACACGTAAAGGCTTCAATACGTCGGATGTAAACAGCGTGCTCTCCAATGCAGCATCGGTGATCGATTCAACAATCATTGCCGACAACAGGACCGATAATAAATTCAAGAACGGCGGTGTAACCCTGAATTACAGCCGTGATTTTGATGAAGGAAAAAGATTGACTGCCGATGCCGATTTCTTGACGTATTCCGACAGGACCGACCAGCGTTTCAGGAATTACATCTACCAGCCCGACAATACCCTGAGCAACAGCGACGAACTTGTGGGAAGCCTTCCTTCCAAGATCTCCATCTATTCGTTCAAGACGGATTATTCGCATCCGTTGAAAAATGAGGGATTGCTTGAAGCGGGTTACAAGATCAGCCATTCTGAAACGGATAACGTGGCGGATTATGCCGACATCATCAACGGAACACCTGTTCCGGATTACGACACCAGCAACCATTTCCGATACAATGAAATCATCAATGCGGCGTATTTGAATTTCAACAAGAGCTACAAGAGATTTTCATTCCAAACGGGATTGCGGCTTGAAACCACCATTTCCAAGGGAAACCAGTTGGGAAACATCATGAAGGAATCTTCACAATTCAAGCGTGATTATACCAATCTTTTTCCAACCGTGTATGTGATGTACAAATTGGATTCCATTGGCGACAATCAGCTGGTGGTGAATTACGGAAAACGCATCAGCCGACCGTATTACCAAGATCTGAACCCATTCCTGAGTCCGCTGGACAAGTTTACATTCTATTCTGGAAATCCGTACTTGAATCCATCTTTCGGGCATAATTTGGAACTTTCCTACCGTTACAAGGGCCTTTTCAGTACGACCCTGACCTATGGAAAATCGAAGGACGATATCAACGAGACCATTGAAATCAATGAGGGAATCTATTACAGCCGTCCGGGGAATATCGGCAAGAGCCAATTCTTGAGCTGGACTGCCCAATCGGATTTCGAGGTGTCGAGCTGGCTTTCCACTAGCTTGTTTACCGAAGTGGCCCATATGGATTTCAAGAGTGAATTATACACAGAAGGATTGCATTCGTTTGGAACGTTCTTTCACTTTTCAGCCAACAACCGATTCAAGATTGACAAGAGCTGGACGGCCGAGCTGAGCGGAAGGTATACTTCCGAGATGACTTCTTCGCAATTCACGCTTGGTGAAAATGCAAGCATCAACATCGGCATCCAGAAAAAAATACTGAAGGACAGGGGAACGTTGCGACTCAACGCAAACGACATCTTCTACATGGGCATCCGAAACGGCGTGATCAACAACTTGAAATTGACCGATGCCACTTGGAAGAACAAGCCCGACAGCCGTTTTGTAGCCCTGACCTTTACGTATTCTTTCGGGAAAGCGTTCGAGGCAAAATCACAAGAGCGTTCAGGAGCAGAGAGTGAACAAGGCCGTGTAAAAGGATAATGTTGCATTTTTTAGGACACTAATTCCACTAATTTTCACGAAGCAATTTGTGTAAATTAATGGAATTCATGGCAATTTTGCTTAAAGAAAATTTTTACCAATAAACAGCTTGCCCTCTAAAGACTTTGCGCCTTTGCGAGCAATATTCCAACGTAAAGATGCTAACAGCACAAAGCATAAAATCTTGGACTTGTCCATAATAATTAAATTCGTGAATTTGCGGTAGAATTGAACGCATCGGGGTTTTCACGAACTCATTTGTGTAAATCAGTGGAATCCGTGGCAATTCTGCTTGAAGAAAAGCTTTACCAATAAATAGCGTGCCTTTTAAACACTTTGCGTCCTTGCGCCTTTGCGAGCAATAGTCCTCGATAAGACGTAAGTATAAAATCCTAGACTTGTCCATTAATAATTAAATTCGTGAATTTGCGGTAGAATTGAACGCATCGGGTTTTCAAGAACTCATTTGTGCAAATCAGTGGAATTCGTGGCAATTCTGCTTGAAGAAAAGCTTTACCAATAAACAGCGTGCCTTTTAAACACTTTGCGTCCTTGCGCCTTTGCGAGCAATAGTCCTCGATAAGACGTAAGTATAAAATAGTAGACTTGTTCATAATAATTAAATTCGTGAATTTGCGGTAGAATTGAACGCATCGGGTTTTCAAGAACTCATTTGTGCAAATCAGTGGAATTCGTGGCAATTCTGCTTGAAGAAAAGCTTTACCAATAAGCAGCGTGCCTTTTAAACACTTTGCGTCCTTGCGCCTTTGCGAGCAATAGTCCTCGATAAGACGTAAGTATAAAATAGTAGACTTGTCCATAATAATTAAATTCGTGAATTTGCGGTAGAATTGAACGCATCGGGTTTCAGAATTTTGTAAATTTGCCCCTCATTCAATTTTACAGCCATGATGTTACGTCTTCAATTGCCAACCGACCCAAGATGGGTAAATATTGTAGAAAAAAATATAGAAGAAATCCTGACCGACCACGCCTGGTGCGAGCAAAAGGCGGCATCGAATGCCATCACCATCATCACCATCAACTCGGAATATCCTGATCTGGTGACCGATATGCTGGCGTTGGCAAAAGAAGAAATCGAGCACTTCGAGATGGTGCACGAGATCATCAAGAAGCGTGGCTACAAATTGGGCCGCGAGCGAAAAGACGAATACGTGGGCGAACTGGCCCAGTACATGAAACGAAGCAATACGGGAAGCCGTGTTTCGGGTTTTGTGGAAAGGATGCTTTTCTCCGCTATGATCGAAGCCAGGAGCTGCGAACGGTTCAAGGTGCTTTCGGAAAACATCAACGACGATGAATTGTCGAAATTCTATTGGGATTTGATGGAAAGCGAAGCCGGACATTATACTACCTTCATCACCTATGCCAGGAAATACGGCCACGGAATCGACGTGGAGAAACGCTGGAGGGAATGGCTGGAGTTTGAAGCTTCGGTAATCGCAAAGTACGGCAAATCGGAGACTATTCACGGATAAGAGTGAAGCGGGGAGATGGAAGTGGGAAGTCTGTACTGCTTCAAACTCCCATCTTCCATCTTCCAACAAAATTTAACTTATGATCACCATCATCCCCGCAACCCCCTCAGATTTCCCCACCATAAAAGCCTTGGCCCATGCCATTTGGCCCGATACTTATGGAGCCATTTTATCAAGCGAACAGCTTGAGTATATGTTAGGTAAATTCTATTCAGAGGAGGCATTGCTGGAGAATTACCTAGAGAAAGGCCATCGTTTTCTGTTGGTCAAGGAGGACGAGACCGTTCTTGGATTTGCTTCCTATGAGCATTTGTATAAGGAAACCAATACCACCCGCATCCACAAGATTTATCTTTTGCCGGAAACGCAGGGAAGGGGATTGGGCAAGCTCTTGATCCAGGAAATTGAGAAGATTGCCTTGGAAAACCACGCCGACAAGCTGTCGCTTAACGTAAACCGTTTCAACCAGGCACAGCATTTCTACAAGAAGATAGGCTTCGAAATCGTAGACGAAGAAGACATCGAGCTTGAATTTGGCTATTTGATGGAAGACTATGTGATGGAGAAGCAATTGTAATTGGACACAGATTTCACAGATTAACACAGATTTTTACATACAGCTATGTAATTATCTCTAAATGAAATGTCTTTTCTATTTACAATAGAAGCTATGTCCCTATGTGGTAAAAAAAGAAAAAAATCATTCCAATTGATTAAGCTATGTAAACTATCTATAATGAAATACCTTTTCTATAGACAATAAAAGCTATGTCCCTATGTGGTAAAAAGAAAGAAAAAATTCACTCCACAACAATAGCATGTTTGGCAAGCAACCCCTTCAGTCTATCGATTGAGAAGATTGCTTTCTTGATTTTGGTCTTTTCCAGATGAAAATGGCAACTGAAGTAGTTATAGTTCTTACCCTATAAGACATAAAAGGTTATATAAGGAAATGAGATGCATTAATATGTTCTTATGTTCCTTATATGGTTTAAATTATCCCAACTGAAACATTTTAGCATCTTACCATATAAGACATAAAGGTTATGTAAGGAAATGAGGCATTAATATGTTCTTATATTCCTTATATGGTTTATAAATTATTCCACGATAATATTATGTTTGTAAAGCAGCCCTTTCAGTCCGTCGATTGAAAAGACTGCTTTTTTGATTTTAGTCTTTTCCGCATCGATAGTATAATTATAGCTGGTGCTGAAATCCGCCTTGAGAGCAATGGCCTTGTCGAATTCTGAGCGGTACAAGTCGCAGTTATCGAAGAGCACTTCGGTCAGGTCGGTTGCCATGAAATCCACGGCAATGATACTGCAGTTGGTGAAGGTGGTTCCCTTGATTTTAAGCGCATAGAATTTGGAGAAATCCAGGATGCAATCCTTGAAGTGGATCTCGAAGATGAGCTTGTCGCACATCGCAAAGTTCACGTCCCTGATCGTGCATTTGTTGAAATGGGCGGTACGAAAGGCTACGTAATTGATCTTGGCATTGTTGAAATTGCAGTTGTTGAACGTGCAATCTATAAAGGTCACGCCAACGAAGGTTGCTTCGGAGAAATCGCACTGGTTGAAAACGCAGCCCTCGAAATCGGTATGGTCGAGGATGTCCTTGGTGTAGGTGAGGTGGGTGAAGGTTTTTTCCAGTTCGTACTTGGGCATTTCGCTGATATGTTTCGTGGGTAAAGGTAGGATTTTTTTGGGTACAAGGTTTTGGGTGCTGGGTTTTGGGTAATGGGTAATGGGTGAAACTTCTCTATCAGGTTTGATTTATGCCTTTACAGTTTGTACTTTTGCCCCTATGAATGATAATTTTATAAACGAATACTTCGGTATAGGCATACAAAATGGTAAAACCCCCGAAAACTTGGGGGTCCTGTGGCGAACGGCTCAAAACCTAGGCGCTACTTTTATATTCACAATTGGCAACCGATATGCCAAGCAAGCCTCTGATACGCACGATGCCGTAAAGTCAATTCCCTATTTTCATTACGATACGTTCGAGGCCTTTTTCGAAAACCTGCCCAAGGGAGCACGATTGGTGGGAGTGGAATTGGATGAAAAGGCGTCCGATTTGGAAACCTTCGAACATCCAAGACGTTGTGTGTATTTATTGGGAGCCGAAGACCACGGCCTGTCCTCAAAAGTAATTGCCAGATGCCACCATTTGGTAAAATTCAAATCCGAAAAAAGCTTGAATGTAGCCGTGGCAGGAAGCATTGTTATGTACGACAGAAACTTGCCCAAACCACGTTCCTAAGACAAAAAGATACCATTTCTTGGCCATTCTTCACCTGTTCGCGCGTGCAAATGAAATGATCGCTTCTTCCGTCAACTTTTCATAAAGCAATTTTAAACCATAAATGGCATCATCCCATAATTGCTTATCGTTTTTGTTTTGCAGTCATCAAACATTATTCTCAACTCCCCGGTCCAGAGGGAAACTCTTTCGGCACATCAGCTTTGTAGGTGCTCCAAGAAGCTTTGTCGGGTATGGTATCTTGGTTGAATAAGGGGCTTTGTCTCCAAGTCGGGAGATTTCGCAGAGGCAGCGGTGCATTTTAGGAATTAATGGATCATTTTAGTTAATCATATCTTAATCTCCTAATGAGGTAATCTGCATTAATATAAATTCGCCGTGCCAATGTATAACATCAGCTTCGGTTTATACGGAGGACTAGTGGCGATGATTGGAGACGAAATCCTGTACACTCTTTATACTAAAAAATTGATCTATACAACACTTTTAAATATTGCGATTTTTCAGGGAGTGGTTCTAGGCTTGGTTATCTTGAAGTCGCCGTTATTCAACAGTACTTCCAATAAAAACCTGGCCTGGCTGTTGTTTACGCTTTCGGTTTTGTTGCTGAATCATGTTCTTGAGCTTGAAGGAGCGTATGCAGACTATCCTTTCCTACGTTTTATGGACGATGTGGAATGGGCATTCCTATTGCCTGTTTTCCTATTCCTGTTTGTTATCAACCGGATTGATGATAAGGTAAAAAGCAAGCAGAAAATTTATTTGTGTTTTATTCCATTTGCCTTTTCGGCTGTGCTTAATATTGTGTGCGACCTTGATGCTGTTGCCGGTATTTATGCTATTCCTGAGTGGGCCAATAATCTAATCAATATACTCAGTCTGCTTCATCTTTTTTTAGCGATTGTATTTATTCCGTTCCTGCCGATTTACGCTTATTTTATGATAAAGCATTTGAAGGAACCGCAGGAAAAAAGATGGATCATTGCATTGTTGACCCTCGTTTCTTCGTTATTGTTTGCTTGGCTGCTTACGGCTCTGACGGGGATATTTTTGCAGTATGATATTTCTGCTACCATGAGCGCCGTGGCTTTATCGGCCACATTCATCATGCACTGGACGGCTTACATAGGTGTTTACAAATACAAACTCGCTAAAGATAGAAATGCCATTTACAATTTTCTAAATCATAATTCGGCTATTTCGCTGCGTCCTTTACAACTTATAGAAAATGGCAGTGCGGAAGAACCTAAAGAATCGATCACGGCCGATAATCATTATTTTCAAAAGCTGGAGCTTCTTTGCAAAGAGCAGCACCTTTATACGGACAGTACCTTAAACCGAGAAAAAGTGGCCGACCTGCTGGGCATCAGTGCTGGGTATCTTTCACAAATTGTGAACACGATTACGGGAGATAACTTTGCCCACTACATCAATAACTACAGGGTTGAAGCTGTCAAGGAAATGATTTCAAATTCAGAATTTGAAAACTATAACTTGCTGGCGATGGGATTGGAATCTGGGTTTACTTCAAAGACAACCTTCTACAAGGCATTTAAAAAAGTGACGGGCCAAACACCAAATGAATATAAGAACACCTGCAAATAGGTGCCATTTTATGCAGTTTTAAGGTTTTGAAACCTCTTCCAGTTTTTCTTAAGTGACTTTTGCAATCAAATAAATCAAATCACTTTTTATGAAAAAATTTTTAGTACCAGCTGTCTTTACAGTTTTAGGTTTTACAAATGCCAATGCTCAAAAAATTAATTTTGGTGTCAAGGGAGGTTTAAACTTTGCCACTGTCAGCGGCGATAATACCAAAGAGCATGATGCCGTTGCGGCATTTAATTTTGGTGTTATGTCTGAAATTCCTCTTTCGGATAAATTTTCGTTCCAGCCTGAAGTGATGTTCTCCGGTCAGGGATATAGTCTGGGCGAGAACATCGTTGCGTTAAATTATCTGAACGTTCCTTTAATGGGAAAATATTATCTCACAAAAGGGTTGAGCGCTGAAGCGGGTCCGCAACTTGGTTTTTTGCTTTCGGCTAAAAATGAAAAGCTGGATGTAAAGGACTCGTTTAAAACTTTTGATTTTGGGGTTAATTTTGGTTTGGGCTATAAACTTGAGAACGGACTTAATTTTGGCGCACGATATAATCTGGGATTGACTAATATCAATGAATCAAATGGTTTCGGTAAAAATAGAAATGGTGTGCTTCAGGTTTCTATTGGTTATTTCTTTTTCTAAAACGCACAATTTCAACATTTTTATACCCGGATCGTACGCATGTCCGCAACAGTTGGTGCGGTTTTGCAAACCGTACGCACAAAAAAAGAACAACAATAAAATCAAAGCCGCGGATTATTCGCGGCTTTTTCTATTTTTTAAAATATAATGTCAACCAAATGCAAAGCCATCACGAACGAGACAGCCTATTTTATAACCATGACCGCTATAGGTTGGATCGATGTTTTACTCGTTTAAATCAAAAGAAGCGCATCATAAATACCTATTTGTAGGTATTGTTGGCATGGGCCTGTTCCAGTAATTTTATCCACCAATTAAATAACTTCATCATGAAAAAAATTACACTTCTTTTAGCTTTATGCAGCTTTATGGCAGTAGAAGCTCAATCTGATCCTTCATGGGTAAACAAACAAGACTTGGGATACAACCTTAATGCAAGGCAGGATGCCGGGATGGTTGCCATAGATAACAATTTATACATCCTAGGTGGATATGCCAATTGTGCTCCTAAAAATCTAGTGCAATATGATACGCAAACTGCTGCAATTACACAACTTAAAAATTTAGGTTTTGGGTGTTCCAATCCAATTTCCGATGGTGTGCTGTTTACTTTGGGAACAAAAATCTATTCTTTTCATGGTAATGGCAATAACGTATATGATCTAGCAACCAATGAATGGACATCCTATCCTTTTGCCACTGGTTTACTTCCTGATACTGGTTTTATGATTGGAAATGTCATTTATATTACTTCCAAAACCGGTAATGTATTTTATGCTTTTGATACTGTGACCAATACGTTTACACAAAAGGCAGATTATCCGGGTACTCCAAACAGGAGAGGCGCTATGTCGTTTGATATTGGAGGCAAAGGCTATTTGGCTGGTGGTGCTGTTAGCGGCACTAATGCCTGTACTAATGAAGTTGGCTGTTTTACTGGTACTGTATATGAATATGACCCCGTTACGGATGTTTGGGCAACCAAGACAAGCATGCCAAAAGCAATCGTTTTTGGTTCCGCTATAAGCCATAACGGAAAAGGGTATGCAGGTTTGGGCGAAATATATGGCGGTACAATAGCATTGGGCAGGCTTAAGTCGCCTTTTTGGTATGAATATGATCCTGTTACAGATGCATGGACTGCTATGCAGAATTATATGAATCTAAGTACCTATTCCAATACCGTTGCTGAAAGTTCTATTGCAAAAATTAATGATGAAATTTACATTTTTGGAGGCAGAAGCAAGGGTGTTTATAATACCTATAAAGATAATATTGCCAAATATAATGTTACGACCAATACATGGTCTTCTGTGAATGAAGATCCTGGAAAAAACCGAACAGAAGCGGCAGGTTTTTATGTGAACGGAAAAATATACATTGGTGGCGGAGAGGATTCGGAAGAACTAATCGATTTTTGGGAGTATGATACCGCTACGGATGCATGGATTCAAAAAGCAAATTTACCCACCACTCATACACAACGGGCCTGTGTAGAACTTGATGGGAAAGGTTATTTTATTGGCGGTTATGGAAAAAGTATTCCTTCGACCCCGTCTAATCCTAATGCCAACTATCTGAATACGGTATTGGAATACGATCCTGCAACAGATGTTTTTATCGAAAAAGCGCCACTTCCCTTTAAGCGTTCGGGAATGGTGGCAATGGTACATGATGGTAAGATTTATGCCGGGCTTGGGCGAAATTTCAATGGAGCACCAACAGCTACTTTCAACATGTATGATCCCCAAACCAATACTTGGACAGTCAAACCCACGGCTCCGTTTACAGGTGATAACTTGAGTCATTTTGTACTTGGAAATAAAGGATATGTAATCACTTACAGCCCGATTCCATTGATTGGAAAATACGACTTTGAAACGGATACCTGGACAACTGTGCCGAACACTATAGGTGCATGTGGAGCGATATATTCCAATCAGGCTTTTGTCTTTAATGGTGAAGCATATTTGGCAACTTGCAATCGCCTTCTAAAGATGAATGCAGCGGATGATACTTGGTCACAGGTTTCCAATATTCCATTTGCAAGCCAAGGCAATTCAATTATTTCCACTCCTGTCGAAACCTATTTTGGCTTTGGAGTTGGAGGCGAGACAGCTGGATTGGGGATTCACCATAGCAACATGTGGTCTTCTTTAAAATTTGGTGCCAATGTTTCTGCTGCCGTAGGATTGTATGCAACAAGCAATAGTAATTTCAGCGGTTTCGATTGCAATAGTGGAAGTCTTGTAAATGGTGCAAAGTATGCTGTCAATGATGAAAACGGTGATCTGTTTATGGCTGTTCAGGCGCAACCCTCAGCAAATATCAGCGCTTGTATGGAAGTGAGTTCTGTTGCCTTGACAACACCTTTCGAAACGGATGCTGCCAATTATGGTAACGGATTTGTTGAAGAGGCCATGTTCTTGAATAAAAATTTATTACTCAAAAACAATAATGTACTGGGTCAGGGGGCAACGGCAAGACTATATTATACCAAGGCAGAATTGCAAAAACTGGTTGCTGATTTTAATGCAGCTTATGGTTTGAACAAAGCCATTTCAGATATCAAGATCGTCAGGTATTTTGAGAATAGTTTTGTATCGGATCATTCTGTTGCCAACAATAATTTTGCCACAGGTTATGCTGTGCTTGCAGCAACACTTGATACGTATGGAGACGATTATTATTTTGAAATTGATTGCAATGGAGTTAATAGCGTTATAGGTGAAGTTCGTGCTGCTTTGCTTGCTGGTCAAGATCTCGGAACTGAAAAACTGACGGTTTCACGATTAATAATCTATCCCAACCCCGCCAATTCAATCTTAAATATTCAAACCGACCTGGCAATTGATTCCATAACAATTACTGATATTTCAGGTAGGACCACCACTGTTCCATCAGTAAGAAATACAATTGATGTCAGTAGCTTATCGGACGGAATCTATTTTGTAACCGTTACTACAAAGGATGGATTTTTTAGAGAAAAATTCATCAAGAGTCATTAATTTGGAGGAATTCCCCCGCTATCGGGAGATTGGATGAAATACAAAAGATTTTGCATTTGAAAGTCTGGCACTAGCCAGACTTTTTTTGCTGGTTACTTTAACTGAAAATTAATAACCGTTAGCATCGCATTATTTCCCTTATGCGTAATTTCACCGCTCCCTCTGGAATCCCTTCGCGTGGTAACATCGAAAAAGAGAGCTCACACTCAAAAAGTTCGTCCAGCTTTCCGAAATCATCAACATCACACCAACTTTTTCCTGCTAGCGCGAGCATCTTGCTCGTGTCCCCCCGCTCCCGCGCGAATCCCTTCGCGTGGTAATATAAAAACAAGTAGCAAAACTCATCGCTGACATCGCACTTTTTTGTTATTTTGAAATTGTTTTTTGAAATTGTTTTTTGAAAAATTACTTTAACTAAAAATTAATAACCGTTAGCATCGCATTATTTCCCTTATGCCGTAATTTTATGCGATATGAAAACGAACAATAGAAAAGGATTCAAGTTCACTTCCTATCAGGCACCCAACCTGTCGCCGTTCGACAAGCTTTTTGAGATTTTCAAGGAGCTCATCGTGCATACTTCAGGCGATTTCGACGAGGCGATTGATTGGTTGCGGGAACTGGACAAGGAATATAAGCTCACCGATGAAGCCTACACCATCGATGATTTTGTCGAAGACTTGAAAAAGAAAGGCTATATCAAGGAAGAACTGAAAGGCGACGGAACTTCCGGAACAGGCTTGACCGCCAAAACCGAACGCCTGATCCGTCAGCAGGCCTTGAACCAGATTTTCGGAAACCTGAACAAGAGCGGTTCCGGCAATCACAAGACCAAGCAGAGCGGGGCAGGAGATGAGTTTACGGGCGAACTGCGGGAGTTTCAATTTGGCGACGGCCTCGAAACCATTTCGCTGACCGAGAGCTTGAAGAACGCCCAGATCAACAACGGGATGGACGCCTTCAAGATCACCGAAAACGATCTGATTGTCGAAGACGCCCATTTCAAGGCACAGATGAGTACCGTGCTGATGATCGACATCAGCCACAGCATGATCCTGTACGGCGAAGACCGTATCACGCCTGCCAAGAAAGTGGCGATGGCACTTGCCGAACTCATTACCACACGCTACCCCAAGGACACCTTGGACATTATCGTGTTTGGAAACGATGCCTGGATCATTTCCCTGAAGGATGTTCCGTACCTGACCGTGGGACCTTACCATACCAACACCGTGGCAGGTCTGCAACTCGCAATGGACATCCTCCGAAGAAAACGAAACACCAACAAGCAGATCTTTATGATCACCGACGGAAAGCCAAGCTGTGTCCGCGAGAAGGACGGTTCCTATTACATGAACAGCAACGGCCTCGACGAATACATCGTGGAGAAATGCTATACCCAGGCGGCACAGGCCCGAAAGTTGCACATCCCGATTACCACCTTTATGATTGCAAGCGACCCGTATCTGCAGCAGTTTGTAAACAACTTTACAGAAGCGAATCAAGGAAAGGCTTTCTACACCGGATTGAAAGGTCTTGGAGAGATGATTTTCCAGGATTATGAAGCGAACAGGAAGAAGAGGGTGAAGTAGAGGAAGCGGGGGAGAGGGAAGTTGGAAGAAAAAAGAAACAAGAAGAAAGACGTTGAAAGAATAGACAGTACAGCCTTAATGAACCTTAATTTCTTAATGGTTTAATTATCGTTTAATTTTAAAAATACTTCAAAACAGAAAAAATGAAAATAGAAAATATAAAGACGTTTGGCGAGCTGAAGAAGTCAGGTTACGAGTCAAAAGGCATCAAGAATGAATTGCGTGATAATCTAAAGAAGAGCATCCAGTCCAGGGTTTCGGCTTTCCAAGGGATCCACGGTTTTGAAAACACGGTTATTCCAGAGTTGGAAAGGGCTATCTTATCCCGACACAACATCAATTTGTTGGGACTTCGTGGTCAGGCCAAGACCAGACTGGCAAGATTGATGGTAGGATTGCTGGACGAATGGATTCCGTTTGTAAAAGGTTCTGAGATCAACGACGATCCTTTCCATCCGATATCCCGTTTTGCAAAAGACCTGCTTGCCGAAAAAGGCGATGATACACCGATAGGATGGTTGCACCGCGACGAGCGTTTCTTCGAAAAGCTGGCGACTCCCGATGTGACGGTGGCAGATTTGATTGGCGACATCGACCCGATCAAGGCAGCCAATTTGAAACTTTCATACGCAGACGACAGGGTGTTGCATTTCGGAATGATTCCACGTGCCAACCGCTGTATTTTTGTAATCAACGAGTTACCCGATCTGCAGGCAAGGATTCAAGTAGCTCTCTTTAATATTTTGCAGGAAGGCGACATCCAGATCAGAGGATTCAAGTTGCGAATGCCGCTTGACATGCAGTTTGTCTTTACCGCAAATCCCGAAGATTACACGAACAGGGGAAGTATCGTTACACCTTTGAAAGACAGGATCGGTTCCCAGATCCTGACGCATTATCCAGAAAGCATCACCATTGCAAGAACGATTACCGAACAGGAAGCCAAGTTGGACGGACGCCAATCGGAACTCGTTCACGTGCCTGTATTGGCAAAGGACTTGTTGGAACAGATCAGTTTTGAGGCCCGCGAAAGTGAATACATCGACCCAAAAAGTGGTGTGAGTGCCAGGATGAGCATCACGGCTTTTGAAAACCTGCTTAGTACGGCCGAGCGTCGTGCCCTGATGAATAGCGAGGAACAAACTACGGTGCGTTTGACCGACTTCATGGGCATCATTCCATCCATCACAGGAAAAGTGGAACTGGTGTACGAAGGCGAACAGGAGGGTGCTGCGTTTGTAGCACAGAACTTGATAGGCGAGGCCGTCAAGACACTTTTTGAGAATTACTTCCCGAAGATAGAAAAGCTGAACCATCCGAATGCCGTAGATCCCTATCAGGAAATAACCGATTGGTTCTTCAACGAAAGTGGTTTTGAACTCACCGACGATTCAAGCACGGAAACCTACAACGCCATCATCGATGAAATTGCTCCGTTGAACAACTTTATCGAAAAACACCAACCGACTTCACTTGTAGAAGACCGGAGGTTCTTGAAGGAATTCCTGTTGTGGGGCTTGGTGGAACACAAGAAATTGAGCAAGGAACGCTATGCCGAAGGAACGATGTTCAAGGACTTGTATGGGAATTACATCAGCAAGTTCTAAAGTTTAGTGTTTTATAAAATGAAGCTCCGTTTGGCATTTTGCTGGACGGAGCTTTTTTTGTTTTAAGAAGATATTGTTGCTTGTTAAACGATCATTTATAAAATTAAAACTCTTTTAGAAGCAATTAAAGGATGCCCGGCAAATCTGTGGGAAGAGAATTAAAGACAATAGTGGGTTTTCTAAAAGTCACATTATCAAAGCCATCGTCTACAACTGGTCTTATGCACTGGAAATACAAGATATGGCAGATCAGATGACGGAATTTGAAAAAAAGAATGGCACCTTTGATTTTTAAGGATTGGAAGGTGCTATTGTAAATGTAGTTTTTATAGAGCTTTGAATGTCTGGATTCTTGTAGAATTTGCTGATGCCTCAATTTTGAGAAAAGTAAATGGTGTTGCTAGCTCCTAAACCAAACTATTTATTGATATATTTGAGGCAAATTACGTACAGAATTTTTATGATTATGAAGAGATTTGTATTTTTCATTTGCTTTATTTTTGTGTCGATAGCCTCTAATGCTCAAGAAAATTGTAACAATGGGATTGATGATGATGGAGATGGAAAAGTAGATTTGAATGATACAGACTGTACTTGTTCCACATCAACCGTTTCGAACCTGATAAACAATCATAATTTCGAGCAATATATAGAGTGCCCGAATGATTTTTCTCAATTCAATAAAACAGTCAATTGGTTTTTGCCAACGAATGGCACCTCAGATTATATAAATACATGTGGCTTCGTTCCTGCTTCTGCAACAGGTGCCGGAATATATCCATTGCCAGTTGCTAATGGAAAGGCAGTTGCTGGAATCTTAATTGCGCAAGATTACAAGGAATTTATTGCAATTTGCACCAATGCAACCCTTTTGGCAGGAGTCAAGTATCAAGTAAATTTAGATATTGCATCATCAACTTCCGGACGTATTGTAGATACTAATCCAAACATAGGAGAAATTTGTAATGATGGAGTCTTGAATGCTGGAGCGATTGACGTAAGCATTTATGGTAAAGCTGCTTGTAGTCCTGCCACACCAACCGATACAAACGATTTTCCTATAGACTGGATTCCCCTAGGTAAGGCATCCTATATACCTTCAGAAAACTGGAATCAGTTGTCTATTGTTTTTACACCTTCAGTAAATTTAAATTCAATCATGTTGGGCGGTCCAAAAATACTACCTGATACTTACATTGACGAGTACAATTACAGGGCGTGTTACCCATATTTTTATTTTGACAATGTTAAATTGAACACTGTTGCCGCTACCGGTGTCAAGATTAGTGCAACAGGAATTTTCTGCGACAATACACTTACCCTTGCTACAGATATCGATACTGCTATTGGATCAGGCTATTCGTTTCAGTGGTACAAGGATGGGGTTGCAATTGTCGGATCGACAGGCAGTACTATAAACATTAGTCACAGTACGGCAAGCATCGGTAATTATCAGGTCAAGATTGCCAATTCCAACGGATGCAGGATTAGTCCTTTCTATAACGTTGCCGCATTTCTTGATGTTCCAGATTTTAGTTTTGTACAAGAACCTTGTTTCCCTGGCATGGCGAGTATAACTGTTACTACACCCGCAGATGAATTTAGTTTTGATAACGGAGAAACTTGGACCACGGTTCCTTTAAAGGAAAATATTTCTCCTTTTTACAATCCTATAAAGATAATGATCAAAAGAAATGGATGTGTCTCGAACGTAAGATATGTCGCTTTAGAATATCCTGCGATAGAAACTACAAATACACCGCCAGATGCTATTGTAGTACAGCCGGGATGCCAGACAAATGGATCAATTACAGTTACTACACCTGCCCTGGAATATAGTTTTGATAATGGTCTTACTTGGACAACAAATCCTGCCATTACAGATTTGCCTCCGGATTACTATCATTATTATCGGGTCAAGATAAAGACACTCTTGGGCTGTATCACTGTTGCGAAAACAATTGTAATGCAACCTTATTACTTACCTGAACCGACAGCCACCCAAACAAATGCATCATGCGGAATTGGCGGAAGTATTACAATAACGACAGAAGCCCATGCGTATAGTATTGATGGTGGCAACACCTGGTCGGTCAGTCCTGTTTTTACTAATCTCAGTGCGCAGGGCTATAATGTAAGTGTCAAAAATGAGTTGGGTTGTACTTCAATGATTAAAACAATATTTATTGGAGTTGATTATTTACAGAAACCCCAGGTTACTTTTACGCAACCTGATTGTGGCACATTGGGGTCAATTACAGTAACAACTCCAGCATCACTTTATAGTTTTGATGGAGGCATTACATGGACATTGAGCAATGTTGCAACAGGCTTGCCTTCAGGTTTTTATCATATAAGAGTTAAAGATGCTCAAAACTGTGAATCTTTAACAGAACTGGTATACTTGCAAAGCTATATTTGGGATATCGATATCGATTATACGTCCGTTAATTCAAGCTGTGAAAATAACGGAAGTATAACTGTTACAACAGTTGCTCAAGAATACAGCATTGATGATGGGACTTCTTGGCAATCGAGTCCATTTTTTGACAATCTGCCTGCTGATTATTATTTTATAAAGGTAAGGAATGGCATGAATTGTGAATCAGATATACAATTTGTGAATTTACAAGATTTCACTCAAATAAGCCCTGATTATTTAATTACGGATGCAGGATGCGCTATTTTTGGCTCAGTAACCATTACAACAATTTCCGATTTATATAGTTTTGACAATGGAGTAACTTGGTCTACAGATAACACTCTTTCAAATTTATCAGGAAATAGTAATTATACTTTGGTCATAAAAAACAATAATTGTATTTCACAAGCTGCTGCTGTAAATTTTAATTCCATCTTTCTTCCCAATCCTTCTGTCCTGGATTATAATGCCTTTATTTGTGACACCCACAACGATGGGATTGAAAACATCAACTTAGTGGATTATACTAGTTTTATAATAAATAATCCTGCCAGCTATAACTTTTTTTATTTTACCTCAATTACGGATGCACAAGCTTTAAACCTGAATAATAGCATACAAAATTTCTCCAATTACGAGATTGAAAATAACGATTCCAAGATTTTCGTAGCTGTTGTCTCCTTCGATAATTGTCTTAGTGTTGCAGAAATAAGCTTCACATTTCTAGCATCTCCAATCATTGACACCATCCCGGATGAGGTAGTATTATGTCAGGATAAGAATGTTGTAGTGGATGCAGGTGCTGATTTTTATAGCTACTTGTGGCATAATGGAGCAACTACGAGTTCAATTACAATTGACCAGCCTGGCAATTATCATGTTACTGTTGGTTATGATTATGGATCCCAAATTTGTTCAACTACCAAAAATTTCAATGTCATCTTGTCCAGTCCTGCCACAATCACGACTGTTACCACACAAGATTTCACAGACAGCGATAATACAATAGAAATAAACACTACGGGTTATGGCGAATATGAGTATTCAATTGACGATGTCCATTATCAGGATAGTAATGTCTTTACTGGTTTAAGGAGTGGTATTTATACGATTTATATCCGGGATAAGAACAATTGCGGAAAAATAACAGAAGAAGTTTTCCTGCTTATGTATCCAAGGTTTTTTACTCCAAATAACGATGGATATAATGATACTTGGAAAATTAATTTTTCGCAATTCGAATCAGAAATCGAAGTAAGCATTTTCGATCGCCACGGGAAGCTGTTGGAAGTTTTAAAGCAATCAAATTCCTGGGATGGCACATGCAATGGACAAGAGTTGCCTTCAGATGATTATTGGTTTGTAGTGACAAGAAAAAATGGAAAAGAATTTAAAAATCATTTTACATTAAAAAGATAAAATTGAATATCAAACCGATCCTTATCTTGTCCCGTGTATATAAAATCGTCAAGAAGTAAACCTGTCATACTTGGATCGGTCAGAGGATACTGGATCGTGAAGAACTTTTATAAAAGAAAAGGCTTCGTTTAAAACGAAGCCTTTTTATTTAGGGGATTAGCCGCTCTTCCTTAAGCTTTTCAAACAACTCAAAAAAGGAATCTTCTGTACTTGCATAACCTGTAAAACCCAATTTCCGACTGTTCTTCATATCGGTCATTACTTCAATCGGTCGGCCCAGGTCAAGATCGGTATGCCAGGCCGAGGCCAAGCGATTCAAATTGGATTCCTTTAATTGATGACGCTCTGCCATCTTGTTCCAAATTTCTTCCTTTTGTGCAAGCCTTTCGTCAAGTGGCCTTATTGCGCCATTATAACCCTCTGCTTCAAGACCGAAATAGCCTGCAATCTTTTGCCAGAGCCATTTCCAGCGGAAAGTATCGCCATTGGCTATGTTGAAGGCCTGGTTCTGTGCTTCGGGTGTTGTCGACGCCCAGATCAATTGCTCGGCAAGGATCTTGGCATCCGTCACGTCTGATAGTCCGTTCCATTGTGCTTCGGAACCCGGCCATGTAAACGGCAGCCCTTCTTCTTTACAGATGCTGGCATAAACGGCCAAAGTTGTTCCAAGGTTCATCAGGTTGCCAACAGCATAACCAATCAGGGTATGCGGGCGGTGGATGCTCCAGGTAAAATTATCGCGTCTTGCCGCCGCATGTACTTCATCTTCCTGGGCATAATAAAAATTGTCCAGTTCAAGCCGGGGTTGTGCTTCGCGCAAGGGCGTTTCGGGCAAGGTGCCTTCTTTTGCATAGGCTTCAAAGGGACCGAGGTAGTGTTTCAAACCTGTTACCAATGCCACATGCTGCACCGATTTCTTCGGGGAAAGCACATCCAGCAAGTTCCGAACCAGAGCACTGTTGACCCTGATATTTTCCTCCTCGGTGTCGTTCCGCATCCAGGTGGTGAAAAACACATGGGTCGGATGGATGTCTTTTAAGGCATCGGTCAGCCCATCCACATCAAGTAAATCTGCAACAATGGCCTTAACCGACTTGTTTTCATTTTTCTTGGAACGCGAAAGGCCATAAACAGTCCAACCTTTTTCTACTAATTGGTCGGCAAGATTGCTGCCTGCCATTCCTGTGGCACCTACCACCAAAGCTATATTTTCCATGATCGTATTTTTTTTACAAAGCTACGTTGACATGCGGCAACAGGAAATGACGTAAGGCACGAAATGGAGTTGATCTGGATCAACTATGTTGGATCGGAGCGCATGCTCTTCTTGAGGCGGCTTATGGTGGCAGCGGTAAGACCCAGATAGGAGGCAAGCAAATTCTGTGGTACCCGATTCACGAGGTTTGGATTGTTCTCAAGCAGCTGCCTGTACTTTTCTTCCGCTGTAAGCATGTGCGCATGCACCAACCGGCGTTCCCACGCGATCACACTGTTCTGGAACAGCATACGGAAATAGCGGTCCATCAGCGGAACCTTCAAGGTCAGGCGTTCAAAATCTTCCACCGTGATCGTCAATAGTTCGGAATCTTCAAGAGCATCAATGGTATAATTGGCCGGCTGGCCGCTGAAGAAGCTGTACATGTCGGAAGTCCACCAGCCTTCAGGCGTAAATTGATTGATGTGTTCCGTTCCCTTGTCATCGATAGTGTAGGCTTTTAGGAGCCCACTTGTCACAAAAGTCAGGTACTTGCAGACATAGCCTTCCTGAAGGAGCAGTTTCCTCTTCTTGAGTGTCCTGGGCATAAAATGATCCTTTACGATTTCCTTCTCTTCCGCGGAAAGCGTGACTTTTTTCTCCAGGTGATTGAAAAGGATGTCGTACATGAGTGTTTGCTATAGGATTAGGAAGCACAAACTTCAAGTTTGTCCGTGCTGTACAAAGATAAGGATATTTGAAAGGATGTCCGAACGGATTATAAATCAGGGTCGCCAGTTTCGCATCGCATCGCGATGGGATCAGCTTTAGAAGATTTCTTATTTGCGGTACCAGTGCCATGCTGCCGCACCTTCACATAAAAAAAAACTTCCGGAATTCTTTTGAATTGCCGGAAGTTTTTTTGAATCAACCTTTATAAATTATCGTCTGAGCACCAACTTTTTCACGGTTGAAGCCCCATTGTTTTCAATCTTGATGAGGTAGACCCCATCGGCAAATCCGTCGATATCGATTTCCGTCTTGAACGAGGAAGGTCGCACCGTCTTGATGATCCTGCCCAGGTTGTCGATGACCGTTATCTTTTCGGCAGCAACGGTTCCCGTTTCAACAATGAATTGTCCACGTGTCGGATTCGGATACAGTTTCAATGCACCAGAAAAAGGATTGTCATCAAGGCCCAGGGTTTCAACAAGGACACAGTCGCTGAAGAAGCTTTCGCAACCTGGAACCCCAATTTTTACCTGGTAGCTGCCCGTTTCAGTCGGTACGAAACCTTGCGAGGTCGCACCCGGGATTGCTGCGTTGTCCGGAAGACATTTGTACCATTGGTAGGTAACACCGGGACCAGCCATCAAGGCGGCAAGCGTTCCACCGTTCAATACGATGTTGTTGTCCACCAGTTGGATGTTCACGTCAAAACTGCCCTGTGTGCTGCAAGGCATGTTGTCATAATAAAAATACACAGTCTGGGAACTGAAAATCGGAGTACCTGCAACCAGTGTAATCCCTTCATTGGTGGTACCGGAGTAGAAGTAGCCATTTGGCAATGCAGGTAAAGTGTAAGCACCACACGAAGTAACAGAAGTCGGAGCCTGCGGCAGCTCAATGATCGTGATGGTCATTGTTGTGGTAGCAGCACACTGCCCTGGAGCAGGCGTAAAGGTATACGTGGTAGTTGCCGTACTGTTCAGTGCAGGCGACCAGCTGCCGTGGATCCCGTTTGTGGAATCAACCGGAAGCGTACCAGGGAAGGACCCTTTGCAGATTGGTGGTACTTGTGCAAATATTGGTACGATGACACCCTGATTGGTTACAGTGATGGTCATTGTGGTAGGAACCGCACATTGTCCTGGAGCAGGCGTAAACGTATAAGTCGTCGTCGCCATATTGTTTAGCGCTGGCGACCACGAACCATGGATTCCATTTGTCGAATCAACCGGAAGCGCACCGAGGTAAGATCCTTGGCAGATTGTTGGTACCTGTGCAAATGTCGGTACGATGTTCCCATTTGTGACATAAATTGTCATTGTTGTTGTAACCGCACACTGTCCTGGAGCAGGAGTAAAGGTATACGTCGTAGTTGCATTGGTATTTAGAGCTGGCGACCATGAACCATTGATTCCATTGTTGGAGTCAACAGGAAGCGGGTCTTGGAAGGTTCCTGCACATACAGGTGGCCTCTGATAAAACGTAGGGACGATGAATGGACTTGTGGATACATAAATCGTCATCGTTGTAGGCACGGCACATTTTCCTGGAACAGGAGTAAAGGTATACGTTGTTGTCGCCATATTGTTTAGCGCGGGTGACCATGTACCTCCTATTCCATTTGTCGAATCAGCAGGAAGCGGAGCGAGATAAGATCCTTGACAGATTGCTGGTACTTGTGCGAATGTCGGTATGATGTACGGACTCGTGGCTACAGTAATTGTCATTGTTGCAGAGGCTGCACATTGTCCCTGATAAGGTGTAAAAGTGTAAGTCGTCGTCGCCATATTGTTTGGCGCTGGTGACCACGAACCATGGATTCCATTTGTCGAATCAACTGGAAGCGCAGCGAGGTAAGATCCTTGGCAGATTGTTGGTGCCTGTGCGAATGTCGGTACGATGTTCCCATTTGTGACATAAATCGTCATCGTTGTTGTAAGCGCACATTGTCCTGGAGCAGGAGTAAAGGTGTACGTCGTAGTCGCATTGGTATTCAGAGCTGGCGACCAAGTACCATAGATGCCATTCTCAGAGTCAACTGGAAGCGGGTCTTGGAAGGTTCCTGCACAGATAGGTGGCCTCTGGTAAAACATAGGTGTAATGTTTGGACAATTCGGATCTTCACAGTGCACATACTTGAATCGGTAATTGCCTCCATCCGTATCACAGAATACATTCTTGCTCAGGTAGAAACGAACCGTTCCAGAAACAGACCCTGAATTCCAGCTGAGCGGCGTGGTTCCAGAACCCAGAACAACCGTTCCGGCAGCGTTGGTGATCGTGATATAATCCGTTTGGATACTACTGTGGAACGTATAATTGGTTGAAGCGGTTACGCTTATTTTCGAATATTCACCGTGGCGTCCCATGTCGGTTACCAGATGGTCCGTTCCGCATACCGGAACAATAGTATCTGGTGGAAACTGAACAGAACCTCCAATACATCCTGGAGCAACAGTCGTGAAAGTTCCATACAATTGCCAGTTGCTCGTACCACCAGTACAAATAGATCTTATCCAATAATAATACGTCTGTGAGGGTTGAAGCCCGTAGTATTCGTAACTGTTTACATTTGTGGCATACAAGTCGGTCGGTAAATTGGCAGAAGGAGCCGTATTTGTCGGTGCTATGTGCACCTGATAGCCAATTGCAATTCCAGTTGGTGGCGCCGTCCAAACAAGACGAACGGCTGTCGAGGCAACTTGGGTAACACCTGCCTGGGCAGGAGAACTGCAAGCCCCCGCAGTTGCACAAGTGATGTATTTCAGCCTGTTGGTTGCCTGCGCACCACAATTCGCATTGGAATGGATAAAATAGCGGATAGTACCCGAAGTGCTTCCCGAAACCCAGTTCAATGGTGTGGTACCTGAAGCATGCACTACAGTTCCCGTCTCGTTTGTAATCGTGATATAATCCGTAGAAACAGAACTCTCGAATCGGTATTGCTTGTTAGCTGAAATGTTTACATAACTGTATTCACTCGCATAGGCATTGTTGGTGATCGTTTCCTTCAAGCCGCTGCAAGAAGGCGTGTATGTCGAGGCAGGATACAATCCGTAAACAGGATTGTTGCAAGACAGCAGCGAGGTCGTCGTAAAACTGCTCTGTACCCATTCACTTCTGCCAGGAAAACAATCAGAGCGGATCCAGAAATAATAGGTCGTATTAGGGCTCAGATCCTTGATATTGGTCGAAAGGCCATTCGCTACAAGCGTATAGGAAGAGCCGGTTGGTGGCGTACTAGAAGTGGAATAATACATGTTGTAATCCGCTGGTGTAATAGCAGGGGCCAACCAATTCAAGGTCGCCGTTGACGGAGAAATATTGGTGGCCGATAATCCGCTCGGAAGACCGCAATACGTATCACAGCTCATTCTTCTTATACGATAGGTTTCCTGAACAGAGCAATTTCCATCGGCATGAATGTAAAAACGAACCACGCCTGCTGAAGTCGAAGTCCAGGTAAATGGCGTCGTACCTCTTCCAAGGATCACACTTCCGTCAGCATTTGAAATCGTGATAAAGTCAGTAGTGATTGAACTTGTAAACGTATATTCCTGATTGGCGATTACATTGATGTTGGAATATTCTCCGGCCCATGCAGATTGCGTAATCAACGCTGATGTCCCGGAACAAGTTGGTGAAAATGTTTCTTCAGGGAACAAGGTACCTGTCGTGCATCCTGCTGGTAGGTCACACGTGATAAATTTGGTCCTGGTTACATTTTCAAAACCACAATTGGCACTGCTGTGGGTGTAGTACCGGATCACATCAGTTGCAAGCGAGGAATTCCAAACCACGGGAGTTGCACCCGAAGCATAAACGACTGTTCCGGTTGCATTGGTAATGGTGATGTAATCAGTAGCCACAGAACTTGAGAACGTGTATTTCTTGTTCGGAACGATATTGATATTGGCAAATGTCGAGGGCAGGCATGCCGTTGAAATGGTATCCTGGCCGTTGCAGGATGGGGT
>Ga0247805_1000348_pt1 | contig 25185 bp, 31 predicted proteins | sample UWRJL044104R1_FD_180930 | JGI IMG/M metagenome (GOLD analysis project Ga0247805, IMG submission 180930) | Plant litter microbial communities from Arlington Agricultural Research Station in Wisconsin, United States - UWRJ-L044-104R-1 | ecosystem: Environmental > Terrestrial > Plant litter >... | reverse complement strand
AGGAAATATTGGAAACGGAGAAGTGAATTTATCTAAGATTTCATTGAAAAATATAATAGCGAACAATTGTAATGGCGGTATTACAAGTGAAGCGGCAAGCAATGACAGCACAATTAAAAATTGGTACGATAAACCTGAATTCGGAATAGAGTTTACCAAAATTAAGAACAATGACTTGTTTGAAATGCCAAATATTAAAGGCAATCCTGACTTTAGAATCAAGCTTAATAATACTGTTGCCAGTGGTAAATAAGCTGTTAAAAGGCGTAATTCATTTCAAAATTTAACAAATTTATAAATTAAGAAAAGTTTTTTTTGAATTTTTATGTGATGTAATTCAAATTACATTTATATATTTGCCGTATCAAAATAAGTTATGAAAACAACAATGAACAATACTTGGTGGTGGAAGAATTTACGTCAAACGTCGTGAACAAAGCTTCCTATAGTATTGTAAAACTATAAATATAAAAGGCTTGTCATCACGACAGGCCTTTTTTTTTGGTCACAATTGAACTAACAGAAAATATTAAAATTAAAAAACGAAATACATTGAAACCTTTTATACTCAACACACACTACAAACAAATTCTGGCTGACACTATTACGCCGGTAAGTATTTATTTTAAAATCAGGGATAAATTTCCAAATAGTTTATTATTGGAAAGTAGTGACTATCACGGAAATGACAATAGTTTCTCATATATTTGCTGCAACCCTATTGCGACGATTAAAATCGAAAACGAAATCATTTCCAAAACTTTCCCTGACGGAACAACGGAGCAAATTTCAATTGATGCTTCAACCAATATTCCGGAAGTAATTCAGGAATTTTCAGGTCAGTTTAAATCGGAGAAAAATGATTTTAAATTCATCAATAATGGTTTGTTCGGATACATTTCTTATGATGCAGTTCGTTATTTCGAGAAAGTTTCGATTGCGAAAAAAGATACGGCAACTTTAATTCCAGATGTATTTTATGCGGTTTATCAAAACATTATTGCAATCAATCACTTCAAAAACGAAGCGTATATTTTTTGCCATAGTGTTGACGGAAGAAATAACATCTCTGAAATTGAACAATTATTACAATCCAGAAATATTGCTTCGTACAAATTCACAAAAGAAGGGCAAGGTTTTTCTAACCTGACGGATGAAGAATTTAAACACAATGTGGCTTTGGCTAAAAAACACTGTTTCCGTGGAGATGTATTTCAATTGGTTTTATCTCGTCGTTTTACACAAGGATTTAAAGGTGATGAATTCAATGTTTACCGTGCATTAAGAAGCATTAATCCATCTCCGTATTTATTCTTTTTTGATTATGGTGATTTTAAAATATTCGGGTCTTCGCCCGAAGCACAAATTATCGTAAAAGACAGAAAAGCGGAGATTCATCCAATTGCCGGAACATTCAAAAGAACCGGAAATGATGAACGCGATGCACTTTTAGCCAAAGAATTATCCGAAGACAAAAAAGAAAACAGCGAACACGTAATGTTAGTCGATTTAGCAAGAAATGATTTAAGCAGAAACGGACACGATGTGAATGTAGAAAGATACAGGGAAGTTCAGTTTTTCTCTCACGTAATTCACCTGGTTTCAAAAGTTACGGGACATTTACACGATAAAGCGACAACAATGCAGGTAGTAGCTGACACATTTCCTGCCGGAACTTTAAGCGGTGCCCCAAAACACAGAGCGATGCAGCTGATTGAAGATTACGAAAAAACAAATCGTAATTTCTACGGAGGTGCCATTGGCTTCATGGATTTTGAAGGTAATTTTAACCATGCCATTATGATTAGAACATTCCTGAGTAAAAACCATCAATTGCATTGTCAGGCCGGTGCCGGAATTGTTGCCAGCTCAGATGAAGAAAGCGAAATGCAGGAGGTTTACAATAAATTAAGAGCGTTGAATACGGCTTTAGAAATGGCTGAAAAGATTTAAAAAATGGGACAAATTAAAATATTTGGTATCCAAAAAGAACTTCATCCAATAAGGGAAAAATTATCAGAAATTTTAAGTGAATGTATGTTTGAAGCATTTCAATTTCCAAAAGAAAAAAAGGCACATCGTTTTATTTATATTGATGAAGACAGCTTTTTTTATTTTGAAGGGAGAACAACCAAACATACCATTATAGAAATTAGTTGTTTTGAAGGAAGAAGTATTGAATCAAAAAAGAAATTATATCAATTGATTTTTGAAAAATTTGAAACGCTATTAAATATTACACCAATGGATGTTGAAATTACATTATTTGAAACTCCAATGCACAACTGGGGAATACGCGGAAAAAGTGCAGACGAACTTATTTTAAACTATAAAATTAACGTATAAATGAAAAAATATATTCCCTTTTTGATTGTTATGTTGCTTTTAGCTTCTTGTGAGATAAAGGAAGATCCAAATTTACTTCCGTTAACCGGAACCTGGCGACTTATTTCAGCCGAAACGACAGAGAAAGATTCAACTTTCTCGACTTTCAATCCAAAGACAAAAATGATTAAAATTATAAATGACAGTCATTTTGCTTTTTTCAATCATGATTTGAATAACGGAAAAGACAGCACAGCAGTTTTCTTTGGCGGGGGCGGAAAATATACTTTGAAAGATAGTGTTTACACTGAAAAGCTCGAGTATTTCAATAACCGTCAGTGGGAGAACAATAAATTTGAATTTGTGGTAAAAATTAAAAATGATACACTGATTCAAAAAGGAATCGAAAAAATAGAAAAATTAGGTGTTGATCGCATTATTGTTGAAAAATACGTTCGCGAAAAATAAAGAAGAAATCATGAAAAAAATATTAGTTATAGATAATTACGATAGTTTCACTTATAATTTAGTACACTATCTGGAAGATTTAAACTGCGAAGTTACAGTTTACAGAAACGATGAATTTGATATTGACGAAATCGCTTCTTTCGATAAAATATTGCTTTCACCGGGACCAGGAATCCCGGACGAAGCAGGTTTATTAAAAGATGTAATCCGTAAATATGCACCAACAAAAAGTATTTTAGGAGTATGTCTAGGACAACAGGCTATTGGAGAAGTTTTTGGAGGAACGCTTTCAAATCTGGATAAAGTATATCATGGCGTTGCAACCAATGTAAAAAAAGCAGTTACTGACGAATCCTTATTTGAAGAACTGGAAGATGAATTTGAAGTTGGCCGCTACCACTCCTGGGTTGTTGATGCTGATTTACCGGATGTTCTGGAAGCCACTTCGTTTGAAGAACACGGTCAGGTAATGTCTTTACGCCATAAAACTTATGATGTACGAGGAGTACAATTTCATCCGGAAAGTGTATTAACACCAAACGGAAAAAGGATTTTAGAGAACTGGATTAAGGGCTAGTGCTAATTCAATAATAGAGTTTAAAATAAAACTTAAGCATTAGTTTCTTAGCAACTTAGATCTTGAACAAATGGAAATAACAATTTTAGAAACACGGGAAATCAGTATTGAAGATGTTTTAGTATTATACAAAGCCAATGAATGGAGTTCAGCCAGCAAACCGAATGAACTGTTTAATGGTCTTTTAAATTCTGAAACTTTAGTAACAGCTTGGGAAGGAAAAAAATTAGTTGGATTAGGCAATGCAATTTCTGACGGATTCCTGACTGTTTATTATCCACATTTATTGGTGCTACCGGAATATCAGGAAAAAGGAATTGGAAAATTGATTATGGACAGAATGCAGGAGAAATACAACCACTTTCACATGCAGATGTTAACGGCTGACGGAAGATCGGTTGATTTCTATAAGAAAAACGGATTTGAAAGAGCTGGAAAAACAGAACCGATGTGGATTTATAAGGGTAATGAACATTGAAAATTTTGCCCACTCTTAATCGTATCGGAAGCAAAAAAACTTAGAAACTTAGTCGCTTAGCAACTTAGAACATTAAAAAGAAAATGAAAAACATATTAAATAAATTAATCAATCACGAAGTGCTTACCAAACAGGAAGCTAAAGACGTATTGATTAATATTTCAAGCGGAAGTTATAATCCTAGTCAGATTTCGGCATTTTTGACCGTATTTATGATGCGAAGTATTACGATTGACGAGCTTTCAGGCTTTCGTGAAGCTTTGTTGGAATTATGTATCCGCGTTGATTTATCCGCTTACAATACAATCGATTTATGCGGAACAGGTGGCGATGGAAAAGACACTTTCAACATCTCAACTTTAGCATCATTTGTTGCAGCGGGAGCCGGAATAAAAGTAGCCAAACATGGAAATTATGGCGTTTCATCGATTTCAGGATCAAGTAACGTAATGGAAAAAATGGGTATTAAATTCAGTAATGATCCTTCATTTTTAGAAAAATGTATCGATCAGGCCGGAATTTGCGTTTTGCACGCTCCCCTATTTCATCCGGCTATGAAAAACGTTGGACCAATCCGTAAAGAACTGGCGGTAAAAACCTTCTTTAATATGTTGGGACCAATGGTAAATCCATCGTTTCCACAAAATCAATTGGTTGGGGTTTTCAATTTAGAGCTAGCTAGAATCTATGCGTATTTATACCAAAGTACGAATGTAAATTTCACGATCTTACATTCTCTTGATGGTTATGACGAAATCTCTTTAACGGGCCCAACCAAAACGATTTCAAATCATATGGAAGGAATGTTGAAACCGGAAGATTTTGGCGTTCGTCTTTTATCACAAAGCGAAATTGAAGGTGGAAAAACCATCGAAGAATCAGCAGCAATGTTCACCAATATTATTTCAGGAAAAGGTACAGAAGCACAAAATAATGTAGTTTTAGCCAACGCTGCAATGGCAATTGCAACAGTTACAAAATGTACTCCGATGGAAGGTTTTGAATTAGCAAAAGAAAGTTTATTATCCGGAAAAGGATTAGTAGCTTTGAATAAATTACAGGAATTGAGCCTTTAAAACTTAATACTTTAAATAATCATCATGTTTAAAAAAATTATTTTTGTTGTTGTACTCTTTCTATCGATTACTTCTTTTGCCCAGAAAGTTCCTTTTTATAATGATATTCAGGCTTTCAAAAAGGAAGATAGCTTAAAAACTCCAACAAAGAACCCGGTTCTTTTTATTGGTAGTTCCTCTTTTACAAAATGGACCAGTTTACAACAAGATTTTCCAGCCATTCCGGTTTTAAATCGGGCTTTTGGGGGTTCTACTTTATTAGATGTAATTCGTTTTGAAGAAGAAGTTGTTTTTAAATATCAGCCAAGAAAAATAGTGATTTACTGCGGAGAAAATGATTTGGCCAGTTCTGAAACCATTACACCAACAGAAGTTTTCAATCGTTTTAAAATTTTATATGAAGACATTAGAAAGCAACAGCCTAAAGTTCCTATTGTGTATGTTTCTATAAAACCCAGTATTTCAAGATGGAAGATGAAAGACAAACAAATCGAATCCAATAAACTTATTGAGGCTTTCATAAATAAAAATAGAAATATCGTTTTTGTAAATATTTGGGATCAGATGCTTGACGAAAATGGAAATCCTAAAAAAGACATATTTAGTTCCGATAATCTACATATGAATGAAAAAGGATATAAAATATGGATTGCCGCATTAAAACACAAACTGAATTAGATAAAAATTAAAATGAACATACTAGATAAAATCATATTTGACAAACAACGTGAAGTCGCGCTTAAAAAATCAATCATTCCAGTTTCGCAATTGGAAAGTTCTGTTTTTTTTGGAAGAGAAACAATTTCATTAAGTCAAAAACTAAAAACAAGTTCGAGCGGAATTATTGCCGAACACAAACGCCGTTCTCCATCAAAATCAGTTATTAATCACAATTTTACGGTTGAAGAAGTCGTTAAAGGTTATGAAAATGCTGGAGCTTGCGGAATTTCGGTTTTAACCGATGGAAAATATTTTGGAGGTTCATTAGACGATTTGCTTTTAGCAAGAGCGAGTGTAAATATTCCGCTTTTGCGAAAAGAATTTATTGTTGACGAATACCAGATTCTGGAAGCAAAAGCTTTTGGGGCGGATTTAATTTTATTGATCGCAGCAGTTTTAACACGTGAAGAAATCAAATCATTATCCCAATTTGCAAAGAAATTAGGTTTAGAAGTTTTACTGGAAGTTCACAATCAGGAAGAACTGGAAAAATCTATTATGCCGAGTTTAGACATGATTGGAGTAAATAACCGAAATCTAAAAACTTTTGAAGTAAGTCTTGATTTCAGCAAGCAACTGGCTTCTCAAATTCCGGATGAGTTTGTAAAAGTTTCAGAAAGCGGAATCTCATCAATTGAAGCTATTTCAGAATTGAGACCATACGGTTACAGCGGTTTTCTAATTGGGGAAAACTTCATGAAAACGGATAACGCCGGAAAAGCAGCAGTTGACTTTATAAGTCAGCTATAGGCTTTAAGCTGTAAGCACTAAGCTTGAAACAACTATAATAACTTAATTTAGCATACAGGAAAGAAGCCTATAGCTTACTGCCTATTGCCTAAAGCTATAAAAAAATGAAAATCAAAATCTGCGGAATGAAATATCCCGACAATATTCTCGAAACAGGCGCGCTCCTGCCCGACTATATGGGATTTATTTTCTGGGAAAAATCAGCCCGGTTTTTTGATGGGGAGATTCCACAATTGGATGAATCCATTAAAAAAGTGGGGGTTTTTGTAAATGAATCTGTGGAGAATATTATTGAAAAAATCAATAAATACAATTTGCAAGCCATTCAGTTACACGGAAAAGAATCAGTTGAATTTTGTCAGGATTTAAAAAGCAAGATTGACGATAAAATTGAAATCATAAAAGTATTTTCAGTTGGAGATGATTTTGATTTTGATGATCTGAAACCTTTTGAAAATGTCTGCGATTATTTTCTTTTTGACACCAAAGGAAAATTACCGGGCGGCAACGGAACTACTTTCGACTGGAAAATATTAGAAAATTACAAGTCTGAAAAACCATTTTTCTTAAGTGGAGGTATCGGAGTCGAGGAAATTCCTACCATAAAAAATCTTAAATTGCCTATTTATGCCATCGATGTAAACAGCCGATTTGAAATTGAACCCGGATTAAAAAATAAAAACTTATTATACAGTTTCATTCAAAACCTGAAACTTACAACATCTAAAATTTAAAAAAAATGAATTTTAACGTAGACGAAAAAGGATATTACGGAGAATTTGGAGGAGCTTACATTCCCGAGATGCTCTATCCGAATGTAGAAGAATTACGCCAGAATTATTTACAAATTACATCTGAACCTGATTTTAAAGCAGAGTTTGACCAATTACTTAAGGATTACGTTGGACGCCCTAGCCCGCTTTATTTTGCCAAGCGTTTATCTGAAAAATACAATACCAAAGTTTATCTAAAAAGAGAAGACTTAAACCATACCGGAGCCCACAAAGTTAACAATACAATTGGCCAAATATTAGTTGCCAGACGTTTGGGCAAAAAACGAATTATTGCCGAAACCGGTGCTGGTCAGCATGGGGTTGCAACCGCTACCGTTTGTGCACTTATGGGAATGGAATGTATCGTTTACATGGGCGAAATTGACATCGCTCGTCAGGCGCCCAACGTAGCCCGTATGAAAATGTTAGGAGCAGAAGTTCGTCCGGCACTTTCTGGTTCAAGAACTTTAAAAGATGCTACAAACGAAGCTATTCGTGACTGGATCAACAATCCGGTTGACACACATTATATTATTGGTTCCGCCATCGGACCTCATCCTTATCCGGATATGGTAACGCGTTTTCAAAGTGTCATTTCCGAAGAAATAAAATGGCAGTTAAAAGAAAAAGAAGGACGTGAAAACCCTGATTACGTAGTCGCCTGTATCGGTGGTGGAAGCAACGCTGCGGGAACGTATTACCACTTTTTACACGAGCCTGAAGTTGGAATCATTGCGGTCGAAGCAGCCGGAAAAGGTGTCGACAGCGGTTTTAGTGCAGCCACCAGCAAATTAGGTAAAGTGGGTGTCATTCACGGTTGCAAAACCCTTTTGATGCAAACTCTGGACGGTCAAATTACGGAGCCTTATTCGATTTCTGCAGGTTTGGATTATCCTGGTGTTGGTCCAATGCACGCGCATTTGGCGCAATCGGGCCGTGGAGAATTTTTCTCTGTTACCGATGACGATGCGATGAATGCCGGTTTACAGCTTACGAAATTGGAAGGAATTATCCCAGCGATAGAAAGTGCACATGCCTTTGCAGTTTTAGATCAAAAGAAATTCAAACCAACGGATATTGTGGTCATCAGCCTTTCCGGTCGTGGCGACAAGGATTTAGACAATTATATCAAACATTTTAAGATATAATTTTAAGATAATTTGGGCGTTACCCAAGGGCCGGGCTGTCCGCTAAATTTTTTTCGTGGCAGAAAAAGCCACAAAAAAAAATACCGCTCCCATCCCTAACGCAAATGTATAACGAGAAAAATAGTAATATGGAACAGATATTCTCCTACGGAACCTTACGATCAAAAGAGATTCAGATGCAGGTTTTTAATAGGCTATTGACCGGAACACCCGATCAGCTCACAGGTTATAAAATAAAAGACCTGCAAATAGAAGAAGAATTTGGAATGGAAGATTATTTCGTTGCAACACCAAGCGAAAATCCTTCGGATGCAATAGACGGAATTGTTTTTAACGTTACCAATGAAGATCTAGCGAAAGCAGATTTATTCGAATCTAATGCATATAAAAGAATTGAAATAGCACTAAAATCCGGCACAACGGCATGGATTTATGTTGAAAGTTAAATCGAAAAAGACATTTGAAATTTAAATACCTGTTGAGCCTGAAATCTTGCAGGAATAAATAAAAGACATTATAATGAACAGAATAACTCAAAAATTACAAGAAGACAAAAAGATTCTTTCGATCTATTTTTCGGCAGGATATCCAAGTTTAAATGATACCGTTCAAATCATTCAGGATTTAGAAAAAAATGGCGTTGATTTAATCGAAATCGGTTTGCCTTTCAGCGATCCTCTGGCAGATGGCCCAACGATTCAGGCAAGTTCTACTCAGGCGCTTCATAACGGAATGACAACAGAAATTCTTTTTAACCAATTGGCTAACATCCGCGAAAGCGTAAAAATTCCGTTAATCATAATGGGCTATTTCAATCCGATGCTGCAATACGGAATCGAAGAATTTTGTAAAAAATGTGCCGAAATTGGTATCGATGGCTTAATTATCCCAGATTTACCGGTTGATGTTTACGCAGACAAATACAAAGCCATTTTTGAAAAATACGGATTAATCAACGTGTTTTTGATTACGCCTCAAACTTCAGACGAACGTATTCGTTTTATCGACAGCGTTTCAAACGGATTTATTTACATGGTAAGTTCGGCAAGTGTTACAGGTTCTCAATCCGGTTTTGGAAATATTCAGGAAAGTTATTTCGAAAGAATTTCTAAAATGAACCTAACAAATCCACAAATCATCGGCTTCGGAATTTCGAATAAGGAAACTTTTAATCAGGCGACCAAATTTGCAAAAGGCGCCATTATTGGTAGTGCTTTTATCAAACATTTAACTGAAAGCGGTTCGGGAAAAATTTCGGAATTTGTTGGGGGTATTCGATAATTAATAACATAAAACCTTGGTGTATTACTTAAAGTAAAACACATCTTATTCATTAAGCAAAATTATTAAAATCAGCTGTTTTAATCTAACAAGCAACCATTCTCAGTAAAATATAGTTAAATTCTTTTGAAGATTATAGATTCTTTGATTTGTAACTTAATATTGAAATTGGAAATTTGTAGAAATAAGATAGCTGATTTTTAATTCATTGCGTCATACGGTCTATTACAATCAGAAATAAGTATTATATCATTAACTTTGTCTCCAATATTCTTTTCACTTTCAAAATAGTGTAAACCTCATGTATTCTACTCTTGAAAAATTCATAAAAAGTAAAACGGATATAGATGAACAATCACTTCATAAAATTTTTTTGTGTTTTAGTTTAGTACAAACAAAGCGAAAAGAAATCCTGGTAAACTATGACCAAATATGCAAGCATTATTATTTTATAAACAAAGGTTGTGTTCGTTTGTATACTACATCTAAAGATGGGCTTGAAAGTTCGAGATATTTTGCTTTTAATGGTAGTTTTGTTACTGCATTACCAAGTTTTATTGACCAAAAACCAGCAGAAGAGTATTTGCAAACAATAGAAAAATCTGAATTACTTTGTATTTCGAGAATCGATTTTTATAAATTAGTCAATGAAATACCTCAATTTGCAAAATTATATACTGAAATTTTAGAGCTTGGGTTTATAGTAGCTCAAAAAAGAATTTATGGTTTTCAAGGTTTTGATGCTTTAGATAAAGTCAAATGGGTTATCAAATATCAACCACAATTATTGTTGCGCATATCCAATAAAATGATGGCTTCTTATTTAGGAATTTCCCCTTCTACCCTAAGTAGAATAAAATCCAAATTGTAAAAACGTTGACATAGGGCAACATTTTACAATTTTACAGCAATTAACTTTGCAGAAAAAAATTGTATGAGAATTATATTTTTATTTCTGTTAATTGCAAATGTTAGTATCGGCCAAGATACTTTAGAAACAAGAAAATCTGAATTGTCAATTAATAATTATGTTAAAACTGTTTCTAATTTAACCTTGGATGCAGCATTTGATATAAATAAACGTGTTACCAAAACAGCCGCTTTACTAGACAAAAAAGTTTCTATAGCAATATTGGATGCTTCAGGAACAATTATTTTAATTACCCGTGCAGATGGTGTTGGTCCACACAATACAGAAGCTGCCAGAAGAAAGGCCTACACTGCGCTATCTACAAAAACAGCAACGCTTGCATTATTAAGGAATGCAGAAAAAAATCCAGACACAAAAAATTTAAATACACTGCCAGAATTGTTACTCTTAAGCGGTGGGATACCAATTTGGCATAACGGAAATATAATCGGAAGCATTGGGGTTGCTGGTGGCGGTAGTCCCGAAAACGATGACTCGATAGCTAAATCAGCTGCATTTACAGAATTAGGAATCACAATCACAAAATAATTTTAAACTTAAAAATAAAAACATGAAAAAATTAATCATCACAGCTTTCCTGGCAGTGTTCTCAACAGTAATTTTTGCTCAAAAAAATAACTTTCAACTTTCAAGTCACATCTTAGATGTCTCTAAAGGAACACCAGTAAGCGGAGTTACAATTCAATTAGAGCACTACAATGAACAAACGAAAAAATGGTCTCTCATTGACGAAAAACAAACAGATGTGAACGGAAGAATAACAGATTTTTTAAACTCCCAAAAATCTAATTTAGGGATTTATAAACTGACTTACTTTACAGCTGATTATTTTAAAAAGAGTGGAATCGACAGTTTCTACCCCTTTATAGAAGTTGTATTTCAGATTAAAGATCAAAATCACTATCATGTTCCCATAACACTTTCTGCTTATGGATATTCGACTTATAGAGGAAATTAATTTAGAGTGAAGAAATATCTCAAAATAATAGCTTTTTAATATTTTAATAAGCTGAGAGTAATATCATAAAACTGCTTTGTTTATAATTCAATTAAACTCATACTTTTTATAGTTTTAATCAGTGATATGATCTTTTGCTATTATGTAAAATTAAATTATGTTGAATCCTAAAATTAAGAGAGGCTATCGCAAAACCCGATACATTATCTATAAAGAGACCTTAATTGACTACAAAGAACAGTTTTGGTCTTTTCTAGGCTCTTTTATTGGAATTGGACTGATTTCTTATTCGCAAAGCAAACATTTTTTTCCACAAGATATTGTTTATCTTATTGGTTCATTTGGTGCTTCAAGTGTATTAATTTATGGTATTATAGAAAGTCTGTTCTCACAGCCTCGTAATCTTATAGGTGGTCATTTAGTATCTGCTTTTGTAGGTGTAACTGTTAATATTTTATTTCATCATACCTTGTACTTAGCTGCGCCATTAGCGGTTTCTTTATCAATAGTATGTATGCAAATAACTAAAACCCTACATCCACCAGGAGGCGCAACGGCCTTAATCGCTATAACTAGTTCAAAAAAAATTACTGATTTAGGTTATTGGTACTTACTATATCCAGTTTTAACTGGGGTATTAATATTGTTTTTTACTGCACTACTATTTAATAACATGACTTCAAGCAGAAGTTATCCTTTATATGGTTCGTATTATAATAAATACTTGAAAATCTTAAAACAATTAATAAATCGTAATAAATTTTAAAAAAACAACATTCTTTTTTTGTTGTTAATCCGTTTAGAATATCTAAAGTGTGAAAAAAGGCATAATAAAAGGTTTTTCTAAAATTTAATAATCTCCAAAATATAAAAGTCTTTTAATTTTTATGACTATCAACATGAAATCCCAAACCTTACTGAGCTAAGCCAGTTAATAAAAGAAGATAATGTTAAGTATCAGAAATAATTATTATAAATTTTTTGAAGGATTAAAACTCTAGAATTTAGCAAAAAAAACTGCATTATAATTGATTCAGTTTATGGACAAATTATTTTTTTACACATTATTAATAATATTAAAATCAAATAATTTAATTACTTCAAGCGGTTAAATTAACTTGTTAACTCAGTTTTTTTATTTGACTGCTATTAAATTAACTATACCGTTTTCTGTTAATATTATGTTAAACAAAAAACTAAACAACTGTTTAATTTAAACACTTGTTTAATTTTGTATCCGATTACAAAAACTATCATGTCAAACATCGAATTAAACGAGAAAAAAATTCAGATTCTTGAAGTGGCTGAAAGGCTTTTTTCTGAAAAAGGATTTGAAGGAACATCGATACGGGATATCTCCAAACATGCAAAAATAAATATTGCCATGGTTTCGTATTATTTTGGTTCAAAAGAAAAATTACTTGAAGCCCTGATTCTGTACAAAACAGCGGACTTAAAATTACAGCTCGAAAATTTACTGCAGGAAAGTCTGAATCCTTTAGACAAGGTCAATAAATTAATTGAGATCTACATCAACAGAATCAATTCCAATAAAGGCATTTTCAGAATTTTACATTTTGAATTTACTTCCAAAAAAAAGGAACAAACCCTTAAAGCATTTACGGAACTCAAAAAAGGAAATCTAAAATCGCTTGAAAGTATTATTCAGGAAGGCCAGACAAAAGGTGTTTTCAGAAAAGATGTTGTGATTCCTCTTATAACCCCAACCATATTAGGAACATTTTTTCACTTTCACATGAATAAAACTTTCTTTCAGGATCTGCTCCACTTGGATACTGATGCACTTTACAATGAGTATATAAAAACCAGTCTTACAAAGCACATTCAACAAACTATAAAAGCACTACTTGTTTATGAAAATTAATCCATTATTGCTCTTTGGAGTTTTCCTTATTGGAATTTCTTCAGTAGAAGCACAAGAAAAAACAAGTTTGACCTTAGACGAAGCCGTTAAAATGGCCTGGGAAAAAAGCAACGAAGTTTCGCTTGCCAATACTAAGGTAAACACCAAAAAATACGAATTACAGGAGGTTAAAAATAACCAATATCCGGATTTAAAAATTTCAGGACAATACCAAAGGCTAACGAGAGCTTCAATCGACCTGCACAATAATAATGACCAGGCAAGCGCAGAACCAATGGCATCTCCGGACCGTGCAATGATCGGAATGGCGAATCTTAGTTTGCCTCTATTTGCGGGATTTAAAATCCAAAACAGCATTAAGGCTTCTGATAATTTATATGAAGCAGAAAGTGCTTATGCCGCCAAAACAAAAGAAGATGTTGCATTACGGGTAATTACTTATTATACTGCATTATATAAGGCACAAAAAACGTTAGATCTGCTAAACGAAAATCAAAAACAGGCCAAACAGCGCGTTACTGATTTTACCGAGTTAGAGAAAAACGGAATCATACCAAGAAATGATTTATTGAAATCACAACTGATGGTTTCAAAAACGCAATTGTCTATTGATGAAGCCAACAATAACATCAATAACATTAATTTTTACCTGACTACTTTATTAAAATTAGATCCAAGCGTAAAACTTCAGGTAAATGAAGCTGATTTCTTTAATTTGAAAACAAGCAATGCGCCAACATCAGATGTATCGGCATTAGAAAACAGAAAAGACTTAGAAGCTATTCGTTTCCAGCAAAAAGCAACCGAAGCCAACATCAAAATAGCAAAATCAGCTTACTACCCTACTCTTGCACTATTGGGAGGATATACTGCATTAGACCTAAAAGATTTTATTACAGTTAAATATGCCATGAATTTTGGAATTGGTTTATCGTATGATATATCAGCCTTCTACAAAAACAGCGCACATGTAAAAGAAGCCGAAAGCAGAGCATTAGAAGCGAAAAGCACGGAAGCGATTATGACAGACCGTATTAAAATTGAAGTTCAGAAATCTATTGAAGATTATGATCTTGCCATCAATCAAAGTGTGGTTTATGACGAAGCTTTACAACAGGCTACAGAAAACTACAGGCTGGTAAAAGATAAATTTGATAATGGCTTATCAGACACTAACGATTTGGTTGAGGCTGATGTAGAAAATCTTGGCGCTAAAATCAATACGGCTGTTTCAAAAGCAAATATTATTCAAAAATATTACGAATTACTATCCGTATCAGGACAATTATCACAATCATTCAATCTTTCTAAAATATAATCGATAGCTCTCATGGAAAAGAAAAAGACAAATAAAAAATTCATCATCATAATAACCGTTTTGATTTTAGTGGGCGGAATTTACGGAATATCAAAATACATGCATTCTTTGGCACACGAAGAAACAGATGATGCGCAAATCGAGAAAAAAATGAATCCGATTATTCCAAGAGTATCCGGATATATCAGCAAAGTGTTTGTGAAAGATAATGATTTTGTAAAAAAAGGAGATACTTTATTTACTATCGATAAGAGAGATTATCAGTTGAAGATAGATGAAGCAACCGCTGCTTTATTAGGTGCAGAAGGCCAATATGAAGCCGCAAAAGCAGATATTGGAAGTGCATACGCAAGCATTAATGTTTCTGATGCAAATATGAGATCAGCAAGTGGTTCTATCGAAAGTGCAAAAATCAGATTGAGACAGCTTACTAATGATTTCAATCGTTACAATAATTTGTATAAGACACATACCATTACAAAACAACAATTTGAACAGGCTCAGACTGCAAAAGACGAAGCCGAAAATCAGGTACGTGTTTTAGAACAGCAACAAAGAGCAAGTTCTTACCAAAAATCGGTTATTGAATCTAAATCCAAAGCTTCTGACAAACAAACAGAAGTGGCTGCTGCGAACATAAAAAGAGCTAAAACAATGTTGGATGTTGCCAAATTAAATCTTACTTACACAGTTGTAACTGCGGCTATTGACGGTCAGGTTTCTAAAGTTGATATTCAGCCGGGACAATTGGTTCAGCCAGGACAGTCTTTGTTCTATATCATCAATAATACTGAAGCCTGGGTTGTAGCTAACTTTAAGGAAACACAATTAAACAAAATGGTTGTGGGACAAAAAGTAAGTTTAAAAGTAGATGCCTATCCTAACTATGAATTTAAAGGAACTTTGACTTCATTCTCTCCTGCAACAGGATCCCGTTTTTCATTATTGCCTCCTGACAATGCAACAGGTAACTTCGTAAAAACAATTCAGAGATTACCTGTAAAAATCAGTTTAGATGAATCAAACGACCCTAAAAAAGTAGCATTATTACGTCCGGGAATGAATGTGGATGTTGATGTACATTTAAAATAAGATGACAGCAGTACAAGGAGAAGACGATTTAGTAGAATACGGTTACAGACGGGTCATCATCACGATTACAGCAGTTCTTTGTGCCTTGCTGGAAATTGTAGATACCACAATTGTAAACGTAGCATTAACGCACATGCGGGGAAGCCTTGGTGCGACCCTTACGGATGTGGCGTGGGTAATTACAGCATATGCAATTGCAAATGTTATTGTAATACCAATGACGAGCTGGCTGTCACAGCAATTTGGAAGACGTAATTATTTTGTTGCTTCTATCATCATTTTTACGGTATGTTCCTTTTTATGCGGTAATGCCACTAATATTTGGGAACTGGTTGCATTCCGATTTGTGCAGGGAATGGGTGGAGGCGCCCTTCTGGTAACAGCCCAAACAATCATTACCGAAAGTTATCCGGTTGCAAAACGTGGAATGGCACAGGCAATTTACGGAATGGGTGTTATTGTAGGACCTACTTTAGGACCACCTTTGGGAGGATATTTAGTAGATACCTACTCTTGGCCTTACATCTTTTACATTAATATTCCGCTTGGAATTATTGCTACAATTTTAGCAATAAGTTTTGTGAGAAGCCCTAAATACGGTGAAAAATTAAAAGCGAATCAGGTTGACTGGTGGGGAATTATATTGTTAACCGCTTTTATTGGATCCTTACAATTCGTTTTAGAACACGGACAACAAGATGATTGGTTTAACGATTCACTTATTGTAACTTTGAGTGTTGTTTCTGTTCTTGGATTGTTATTATTTATCTGGAGAGAGCTGACTTATGAACATCCAATTGTAAATTTAAGTGTTTTAAAGGATGGGAACCTTAGAATAGGAACTATAATGTGCTTTATTCTTGGTTTTGGTCTTTATGGATCAACCTTAATTATTCCGATTTACACTCAGTCTATTTTAGGATGGACTGCGATGGATGCCGGATTATTATTGATTCCAGGTTCTATTACAACGGCTATTATGATGCCATTTGTTGGGAATATGATTCAGAAGGGTGTGCCGCAAGCGTATATGGTTGGGGTTGGATTTTTAGTTTTCTTCTTCTTTACCTTTATGATGCAAACACGTATGACCCCTGATACTGGTGTTGAACATATGTTCTGGCCTTTGATTTTAAGAGGAGTTGGTTTAGGGTTGCTTTTCGTACCTATTACGACACTTTCGCTTTCGACTTTAAAAGGAAAACATATTGGTGAAGGTGCCGCTTTTACAGGTATGATGCGCCAATTAGGAGGATCATTTGGTATTGCCATTATTACCACTTTTATCACCCGTTTTAGTCAGGAACACAGGGTAAATTTGCTGACAAAATTAGATCCTGCGAATTATCAGGTTCAACAGCGTATTATAGGAATGCAAAAAGCTTTTGAAGCTAAAGGATATAGTGCTGAAGTAGCACTTAAGAAGGCCTATCAGGCTATAGATTATGCCGTTTTGAAACAAAGTACTGTAATGTCGTATATTGATATTTTTATGTATTTAGGCATTATGTTTTTATGCTGTATTCCAATTATCTTTTTTATCAAAAGAGGTAAAAACAAGATTAATCCGGCTGATGCAATGCACTAAGAATTTTAGATTTTAGAATTAATATTTTAGATTAACCCGACACGTTCATAAAACTTTTGTCGGGTTTTTATTTTTAAAACTTTTGCGAAGCAATAGAATAAATTGAAGCCTAAATTTTTCTACTTAGAAACTTAGTAACTGAGCAACTTAGTGTCCTCCAAAAAACTATCTCGTAAAAACCAAATGATTGCCTTTAGAAAGATTGGCATCAAATTGATATCCGTCATAATTAAAGCCTTTTAAATCATCAATAGTTTCAGCATTGGTATCGATGATGTAACGAACCATCATACCTCTAGCCTTTTTTGCAAAGAAACTGATCATTTTAAGTTTGCCATCTTTGTAATCTTTAAAGTCGGGAGTAATTACAGGAACTTTTAAAGCCTTTACATCAACCGCAGAAAAATATTCATTGCTGGCCAGGTTTACAAACAAATCGCCTTTTTTCAATTCTTTATTTAAAGCTTTCGTTACTGTTGGTTTCCAGAATTCGTGGAGATTTTTATAATCACCTACAGGTAATTTAGTACCCATTTCTAAACGGTAGGCCTGCATTAAATCCAATGGTTTTAAAACACCGTAAAGTCCTGATAATATTCGGAGTTTATCCTGTAAATCTTTTACTTTTTCAACCGGAATTGTATAAGCATCCAAACCGGTATAAACATCGCCATCAAAAGTATAAACTGCCGGACGTGCATTTTCCGGAGAAAATGGTGTTTTCCATTGTTGATTGCGTTCCCAATTCAGGTCTGATAACTTTTCAGAAATCGACATTAATTCTGCTAAATCTTTTGGCTTTTTTGTTTTTAAGATTTTATGAACCTGACGAGATTCTTTTAAGAATGAAGGTTCAGTATATTGAGTAGTCGGTAATTCTTTTTCGAAATTCAGCGACTTTGCAGGAGATATAACAATTTTCATTTGTGCGTTTTTGTATGATTCAAAAATACAAATTGAAAATTTAAAAATAAACGATATGAATTGATTTATTCGATAGTCTTATAATTAGTTTTTTTACCACAAATTGCACAAATTTCGAAAATTTCTATTTTTTGATTTCAAAATAATTTGTGAAAATTTGTGCAATTTGTGGTTACCTTTTTCTACTTTGATAAAATTCAATACTCAAAATTTTCAATTTCTTCAAAAAAGTGAGCGATAGATTATAAAAGGCATTTTCTATGTTGTAAATTTGCACACGTTTCATTCTCTTCAGAAACAGAAATGCATTATTTAAAATTCGTGAATTCGTGGCTATACCAACAAACTATAAAACAGCTTTACAACATAAAATCTTCGGAATAATTTCGCAGGCATCTCAGGAACTAAATGTGGACAGTTACGTTATTGGCGGTTTTGTTCGTGATTTACTTTTAAATCGGGGTTCTAAAAAGGACATTGACGTTGTTGCCGTTGGAAGCGGAATAGAATTAGCCTTGAAAGTTTCTGAATTGCTTCCAAAAAAACCAAAAGTACAGGTTTTTAAAACTTATGGAACAGCAATGTTACGCTTTGAAGATACTGATATTGAATTTGTTGGTGCCCGAAAAGAATCCTATAATTTCGACAGCAGAAATCCAATTGTTGAAAACGGAACTTTGGAAGATGACCAAAATCGTCGTGATTTCACAATCAATGCATTGGCCTTATCATTAAACAAAAAAACATTCGGAAATCTTTCTGATCCTTTTGATGGGTTAGCTGATTTGGAGAATAAAACTATAAAAACACCTTTAGACCCGAATATTACGTATTCTGACGATCCATTGCGAATGCTTCGTGCGATTCGTTTTGCTAATCAATTAGGTTTTGAAATCGAGAAAAACTCTCTTGACGCTATTACCAAAAATGCCCAGAGAATAAAAATTATTTCGGGAGAACGAATTGTGGATGAACTTAATAAGATTCTTTCGACTGATAAGCCGTCAATCGGGTTTTTGCTTTTATACCAAACCGGACTTTTGGATATTATTTTACCTGAACTGACAGCTTTAAATCAGGTTGAAGAAATTGAAGGCCACACACATAAAAACAACTTTTATCATACATTGGAAGTTGTAGATAATATTTGCCCAAATACAGATGATGTCTGGTTACGCTGGTCGGCTTTATTACACGATATAGGAAAAGCACCAACCAAGCGTTTCAATAAAAAACAAGGGTGGACATTTCACGGACATGAGTTTTTAGGTGGAAAAATGGCGAAAAAGATATTCGAACGCCTTCATATGCCATTAAATCACAAAATGAAGTTTGTGCAAAAAATGGTGATCATGAGTTCCCGTCCAATTGTTTTGGCACAGGATATTGTGACTGACAGTGCTGTTCGGCGTTTGGTTTTTGATGCCGGCGAAGATGTCGAAAATTTAATGACATTATGTGAGGCGGATATCACTACTAAAAACCCTTCTAAGTTTAAAAAATACCATAAAAACTTTGAAATCGTTCGCAAGAAAATTGTTGAAGTTGAGGAACGAGATCATGTACGCAATTTTCAACCGCCCATTTCAGGAGAAGAAATTATGGAAATCTTTAACCTAAAGCCATCACGCGAAATTGGGGTTTTGAAGGAAGCCGTAAAAGAAGCTATTTTAGAAGGTGATATTCCTAATGAATACAATGCAGCTTATGAATTTATACTAAAACGTGCTGAAAAATTAGGACTTAAAAAAGTTTAAGCCTGAGTTTTTAAAAATTTGTAAAAGATTTTATCCTAATTTTATAAAAATTTATAAGTTATGACAGCTTCCGAATTAAAACTTTATTTAATACAAAAAATAATAAAAACTGACGATACTGATTTGTTGCTAAAAACAAAATCTTTATTGGAAGAAAACGATTATTTGATATCGGAAGAAAGTTCCTCTTCAGTAAATGAGCCTGCTTTAAAATATGAAAATTTAGAGAATGTTAACATCCGAATTTTTACTCCCACAGAACAAAAAAAAATAGATCAGGCCTTGAAAGAATACGAAAACGGAGAATACATCTCTAATGAAGAAGCTCAAATCGAATTAGAAAAATGGTTCAAAGAACAAGAAAAATAGTCTGGACTATATTTGCAAAAGAGTCAAAATACGCTATTTTTTTGTATTGGAATCAAAGAAATAAATCGACATCTTACAGTAGAAAATTAAACGTTTTATTTCAAGAAGCTTTAAAAAGGTTGTGAAATTTCCTGAAAGTTCAATTGAATCAGATAATCTTAATATCCGACTTAAAATTGTTAGTCATTTTGAAATAATTTATAAAATAACTCCAACCGAAATAATTGTTCTCGATATCTGGGATACTCGACAAAACCCTGAAGATTTCCCAATAAAATAAAAAACTTAGAATATAGTCCACAAAAGAATGAAAAAACATTTCCCTACAATCGCAAAAACAGCATTAGTTTTAGTTTATTTAGTAATTGTTGCAGGAGCTTTGGTTCGTATGACCGGTTCCGGAATGGGGTGTCCTGACTGGCCGAAATGTTTTGGATATTACATTCCGCCAACCGATTTAAAAGAATTGACCTGGGAACCAAACCGTATTTTTGAAAAAGGTCAGGTAATTATCAAAGATGAAACGCTTTTGGTTGCCAAAGATAACTTTACAACCCAAACCACTTTTGATGCATCTCACTGGCAAAAATATACCAAACATGATTATGCTATTTTTAATCCGTTACATACCTGGATTGAATATATCAACAGATTATGTGGTGCGCTGGCTGGAATTGCTTGTTTTATAATGGCAATTGCTTCATTTAAATTTTGGAAAGAAAATAAAAAAATCACACTTCTTTCGTGGCTGGTTGTTGTCATGATGGGGTTTCAGGCGTGGTTGGGAGCAAAAGTAGTTTATTCAGTATTGAATCCGATCAAGATAACCGTTCACATGATTATGGCTTTAGTGATTGTTGCCGTAATTTTATATATCATTCAGTTGGCAAGACCAAAATTAGCTGCCGTACGATATAATACAAATTTTAAAAATGTATTATTATTTTCGCTTCTATTGACTTTAATTCAAATTGCAATTGGTACCCAAGTACGTCAATTTGTAGACGAGCAGGTAAAAAATGGTTTAACCGAAAGCATTTTATGGTTACAAAATCCATCGGTTACTTTTTACGTTCACCGCTCGTTTTCTATAGTAGTCTTACTGACAAATGTTTATTTGTATGTTAGAAATACAAAACTGGGCTTAGGATTTTCAAAAGCAAAATGGGTACTTGTCCTAATTGGATTTGAGATTATCACCGGATTGGCTATGGCTTATTTTGATTTTCCTGTTGGAAGTCAGGCGATACATTTGGTATTGGCCTCTATTCTGTTCGGAATTCAGTTTTATATGATTTTGGAAGCAAAAAAACCTACCCCAGCCAATTCTTAAAATCCTGAACTTTTTCCCGGCTTACAATTACCTCATCTTCTTTGTAAGTGGGTAAAATAACTTTTAAGCGGGAATTGGTATAGACCTGAATTTCTTTAATTGCCTGAAGCGGAACAATGAATTTTCTGCTCACACGGAAGAAAGCCTTCATGTCTAATTCCTGTTCCAGAATTTCTAAAGTGGTATCAATCAGGTAATTTCTATTATCAAAAGTATGAATGTAAGTTCCTTTGTTTTCGCTGAAAAAACATTCTATTTCCTCTGTAGTAATGACTTTTAAATGCTGTCCGATTTTGACTGTAAATCGTTTTTTATAGCTCTTCTCAAAAGGATTGGATAGCATTTGACGTATCTGTTCAAAATCAAGCTGAAGGTTTTGATTTCCTGTATCTGTTTTTGGAATTCTTTCTTTGAATTTAGTAACAGCAATTTCAAGATCATCTTCGTCAATAGGTTTTAAAAGATAATCAATACTGTTTAATTTGAAAGCTTTTAACGCATATTCATCATAAGCCGTTGTGAAAATAATGGCGCTTTTAATGTCTATTTTTTCAAAAATTTCAAATGACAATCCATCAGACAGCTGAATATCCAAAAATATTAAATCCGGATGTTCGTTATTTTGAAACCAATGAATAGACTCTTCTACAGAATGCAGCATGGTTTCTACGGCTATTTCCAGTTTTTCCAATTTTCGCTGTAATAATCTTGCTGCCGGTTTTTCGTCTTCTATAATTAATGTGGTCATGTACTAAAATTCAAAAAATTTAAAAGCTTAATGTAAAATTATTTCCATTTGTTTTGACTGGTGTTTTTATCCATATATTCCTGAATCTTTTTCTCTTCCCAGTCATCACCAAAAAAGATATCTCTTCCAAAAACAGATAAACCGTGTGCCAATAAACCGATTCCCCAAAAGATGGCTGTTGAGTAGGTATGCCATTCGAATAATCCATTTTCATTAAACGAACTTCCAAAAAAGTTCCTGTTTAAATTTGAAATAATAATTAGGACATTGATAATTAAATATATTTTTAGATGAGAATAAAATCCTTTAATTCTTTTTACCTTTTTGTAGGCAATGTTGTATTGCTCATCGTTACTAAATTTATGTGCATGTTCTTCATACATTCGTTTTCTAAATTCTCCCATTTTATTACTAATTAAAAATTATTGCCATTTATTTTTGTTCGCTTTTTCCTTCTCCATGATTTCTTTTATTTTTCTTTCTTCCCAATCCTTTCCTAAAACCGGATATACATTAAAAACCTTAAAACCATGAAAAACTACTCCGATTCCCCACCACAACAGGGGCCAATAAAACCATAAATGATTGGGTGATGTGTACAAGTTGATAAAAATCAACACAATGTTTACAATAATATAGGCGGTTAAATTTCCGTAAAATCCTTTTAACTCCTCTACTTTCTTTTTTGCAATATAATATTTATCCTCTTCGTTATAATTGATTTCCATGATTACTCCCATTTTTGTTTTTTTGTTTCTTTTTCTAAAATACTTTTTACTTTACGTTCTTCCCATTTATCTCCAAAAATCTTATGAGTAGCAAATATTTCTATTGCAGATATTAAGAATGCCGTTGTCCAGATGCACATTACAAAACAGTTAATATATTGAATTGGAAAAAAATTAAATGGTGCTCCAAAATATTCTTTCAATATATAAATCACAACTCCAATAGCATAAATAAAAGCATGTGAATAAAATGCCTTTAATTTCACCACTTTTTTAGTCGCTATCTGATGCAATTCTTCTTCCTGCGGATTATTGTTAAAAATTGGTTTCATGATTATTTTCTTTTTGTCTATTACTTTCTTTTTCTAAAATCTTCACAATTGTTCGTTCTTCCCAATCTATAGTAAGGATTGGTGAAAGTCCGAAAGCCTGTAATCCATGTATAATTACGCCTGTTATACCACCCAAAAAGCACCAAATAAACCATATATATTCTGGTGAAATCATGAAATTTATAACCCATAAAATTATAGTCATGAGGATAAAAATCGTTAAATGCTTATAAAACATTTTAATCTCTATTACTTTTTTCCTCGCCTGATAATACTGTTTTGCTTCAATATAATCTGTTCTATTCATCATTTCCAGTTTTGTTTATTGCTTTCTTTTTCTAAAATCTCCTTAATTTTTCGTTCTTCCCAATCCTTATTAAAAATGGGCGAAATCCTAAATACTTTGAGCCCGTGCATCACAATTGCAAAACCCCATCCTGCTACACACCAAATAAACCATAAGTATCCAGGCGAAGTCATAAGGTTGACAACAATTACAATTGGATTACAAAGCAAATAAACCGTCAAGTGTTCATAAAATTCCCTAATTTCTTTCACTCTCTTTTGCGCCTGATAGTAGCGTTCCCCTTCCGTATAATTTAGTTTCATATTATTTCCAGGTTTGTTTGTTATTTTCTTTTTCCAGAATCTCTCTTATTTTGCGTTCTTCCCAGTTCGAACTGTACCCGTACACTTTAAAAGCATGCATTACCACACCAAATCCCCAACCGAAAACAGAAAACCAAAACCAGTGAAAATCAGGCATAAACCATAAATTTATAAAAACCAGAAACGGAATCACACAACAATATGAAATTAGGTTTCCATAAAATCCTTTCAGTTCTTCTACTCTCTTTTTAGCCCTGAAATAGGCTTTATTTTCATCACTATAATCTGCACTTGTTTCCATGACTGCTATTTGTTTGGTTAAAATTGGAATCTTAACTGTGAATGTCTGTTCATTTTGTTCAATCAAAACCTTTCTGTTGGTCACGATTCCGTATCTGTTGACAATGTTTTGCAATCCTACTCCCTGTCTGTCCTGCAAAACTTCTTTCTTCTGAAAATCATTTTGGATTGCTAAACAATCCCCATCAATAAAAATTCGGATATGCAATGGTTTCTGTTCGCTTACCACATTATGTTTTACCGTATTTTCAAGTAAAAGCTGTAACGATAATGGAACCACTTTTGCATCCGGATTAATCGCTGTTGTTGGCAATTCGTAAAACAAACTGTTTTCAAAACGCATTTTCAGCAGGTTCATGTAGGTTTTTGCAAAGGACAATTCATCTTCGACCGAAACTAATTCTTTATCTTTTTGTTCTAAAACGTAGCGATAAATTTTAGATAAAGAAGTAGTGAATCGCTGAGCATTGTCCGGGTTTTCCTCGATTAAAGAACTTAATACATTTAAGCTGTTAAACAGAAAATGCGGGTCGATTTGATTTTTTAAACTTTCAAATTTTGCATTTGCCGTTCCTGCGATAATCTTTTGTTGGGTTATTTCAAATTTTGAAGCCTGTTTCCATTTTACCATAAAACTTCTCGCCTGCATAAAAGTAGAAACTCCCAATGATAAAATGATATAAAACAAATGCACCCAAACCATTCTTTCGCTGAAAA
>Ga0247805_1000346_pt1 | contig 25216 bp, 20 predicted proteins | sample UWRJL044104R1_FD_180930 | JGI IMG/M metagenome (GOLD analysis project Ga0247805, IMG submission 180930) | Plant litter microbial communities from Arlington Agricultural Research Station in Wisconsin, United States - UWRJ-L044-104R-1 | ecosystem: Environmental > Terrestrial > Plant litter >... | reverse complement strand
GGAAATTAAGACCATCGGTACTGTGCAACTGCTTTTTAAGCAATTGTCCAATTTCATTATAATTATTTCTGGATAACAAAACTAATGGATTGACCGTAGTGGAATTATCACCGGTTTTTTGCCAGGATTCTACTCGTCTTCCAACATTGTCATAAGTAAAAAGATTATACACATATAGATTTTCAGTGCCTCCAACATAATGTTTTCTTGTCGTGTTCAGCACTTCATTGGTAAAACTATAACTATTGCTGATCTCATCATAGTTACCAGGGTCAACTGTACCTCCTTTATAATGCTGCTGAAATGACCTGGTTACACGTCCCTCATCATCATAATAATTGACACTCCATAACATGCTGTTTCCCGCACCTAGTATAGAAGTTCTACAACCCGTAAGCTGACCTTTAATTTTTAAACTTGCACCTGTATAAGTATAAGGAAGTGTTCCTAAAAAACTATAGTCATCATAGTAATTGATCTTATAATAGGCATCCACACCGCTTATTGGCAATGCGATATTGGTATAACCCGTCGATGAACTGACATCCCTGGTCTCGCAAAAGGACTGCATGTAGTTAACCGGCCGGGTATCCAAAGCTGCCTGCAAAATACTCCTTGTTGAAACATCGCTTACTAACCCTGTAATGACCACACGTCCTAAACCATCATATTTCGTAAAAAACCATTTCCCATTTTCCCTTTGATTCCCATCCTGGCTAAACACCAATTGGTTCAAAGGATTATAGACCTGGTGATCCCAATAGTCCTTTCCTGGTATTTTTTTCTCTATCAAACGCTTTCTACCATCATACCTGTACTGATAGCAAAGAGCATCAAGTTGACTTTGATCAGGTACTGCAGCAGCGTCTGGATTAACACCAGCAGGAAGAACAAAACTCAAATTTCCCAGGTCATCATAAACATAATAAGTACTCAAAACTTCAATGCTGTTATCCAATCTTTTGTTAAAGGTTCTTTTTAGGATTGTCCGGTCTAGCTTATCTTTATACTCTTCAGTGGTACCCAACTTACCAGCACCCGTTTCCCAGTTTTCATCTTTGGTAATGGTGAGGTACAGTTGACTATCAGAGTAATACCCGGTTCCAGATAAAGTTCGTTGATGTTCACTACCAGTGGAAGTTATCAAATCAGCATGATAAAAACGAACTGCAAAACCTGTATTGGTATAATCTGTTGAACTATTATTTGTACCATAGGCATAAACCAACGTCCTGCCCTCAAAATTGCTACGGCTTGAGCCAGGTTGCCAAACGGCACCAGGCGCACCCTGCTCTTTAACCCGGTTCAATGGCGACGGTTCAAAAACGGTAACCGCATAAGGGGCCGTTATATCTTTATAATTCTGACCGGTTTGAGCATAAAAACTTTTCTGTGCGCTGTTGCTATATCCGTTACTGCCGGCCAAAGCATCCGCTCTGTAACTGGCAGGCACACCACCAGAAGCATAAGGTAAATATTTAATGGATTCACGGCCGGTCTCGTCATAAAAAATAGGTTGCACAAGATCTTTTGTCCCATCTCCACTTCCTTTAACCATAACGCTTTGCAGCTGCCTACCCAATCCGTCAAAGTATTGAATTGTTTCACTCACATCACAAGTACTTAAACCTACTATATTAGCATCAAAAATACCAGCTTTTCTAAATACTTTAGTCGTAATATAATTCTGGTCCTGGCTTGGGCTAGACACAAAGGCAACGCAATTTGGATAACTTAAGCCTGTTGTAAAAATTCTTGTTGTATTTCCAAATGGTATATAAAATCCATTTTTCAAACTCACACTAGTTTTAGCACTAATCTCAGTTTCATTACTGTAATGATCCAAAACCAAATCATTCTGTGCCTTAACTTCGACGGTACCTAACATAGGTATCATGTATGCAAAAAATAACATGCACTTTTTAATACTTAATTCATTTCTCATCTTAGTAGCCTTACAATTTAAAGTGATAATCGTAACTCTTGATAATATTACCTTTGTCATCCTTTACATTTTTTAATCTGCTAAAAGGATCATACTCATAGCTCTCCATCACACCATTATTTGCAATTTTGTCTTTCAAGCGATTAAAAGTATCATAACTGTACTTTGTTGTTTCTGATAAACCAGTTGAAAATATAAACTCATCAACTTTTGCGGTTCCATAAAATGAAATTGTTGCATCTACCCATCCTGCATTCTCCATTGAAGGGATCGAAAAAGAATAATAAGTCCACGTTCCAGGTGCAACACCACCAATACCTTCCCACTCCTGATTTGATGATCCAATCCAAAAATCACCATCTTTTGCCCAGAACGATATTGTAGTGGTTTTTGTACCCTCCAGCAAATGAGGTATATCAACACTATTGGAAACGTCTACTCCATTCCATACATAATAACCACTTTCTCTCCTTTCATCTGAAGCGTGAACTAAATCCCATGACTGTGGAGGTCTATCAAATGTAAAATCATTTCGGTCTGGTATCTTATTGCTATATAAAAGCTGGCCTACTAAATTCCAATTATAGCGATAATATACTTTATCACTTAAAACAAGAATTGGATTAGAATAACTATCGTACTCTAAATAACTTAGACGACTCTCATAGTTAATGCCTGGGTTAGCTGGATCTGACACATTTACAAGCGGATCAGTAATGCCGGAGACTATTATAGGTGATTTTAACTGAAATATTTCTTTTATATGTGGTCTTAAGAAAACTGGAATATCCGCGTAGCTTGTGATTTTTGCATCCGTGCAGGTAGTTGAGAATCCACTTCCTGGAGTAGCACGCGTATTGAATCTAATCTCACTAATTGCAGGATTAATATAATTCAAGCTCACCATTTTACCCATTGTTCCTCCTGAAGCTGTAGGAGCATAATCAAATGGATAAGTATATCTTATTGTCGTAATAATAGTGCCCGAATTTTCAAAGTCACTTCCAAGGCGGCTTTCAGTTCGAATGAATTGGCCATCCTGATTACCAGCTGTATAAGTATAATCTGTTTGACGTAAAATGGAGTCACCTGAAGCAAAATAATCCGTTTCGATTTTGGAAGTTAAGAGCATTTTTTCTTGATTCAGACTACGAGTTCCCCACATTGACATTACTCCATCACCAATCATATAAGAATAGCCAACAGTAATCATAGGACGTGACCAGAGATTATAAGAATATTCTATTCTTTTCACGGGTTGTTCTTTCTGAATAACAATCAAATCACGGAAGAACTCCTGTTTTACAAGAATACCTCTTCTTGCTTCTCTTGACTCCATCTCAAAAAAAGGAAAAAAAGTGTCGCGTCTAATTTCCGTTAAGTTGTTAAAGTCACTACAATAATCATAATGAACATAAAAACTGCCCTCAACATCTGGATCACTAGAATAAAAATATCTTGTCGCACTTTTTTTATTAGATTTATCTTTAACGACCTCATCAACATCACTATACCCAACATAACTTCCTTGCGTACTACCCAATAAAGATTGATTTTGGTAAAAACGAAAATAAGAATTGGCATAAGAAGTTGGTACGGCAACTTGTGGTAACGCTCCACCGAGATGCCCTACAGAATAACTATAACTCTTATCAAGTAACATCTCTCCCTCTGCTGAAAAATCTTTGATCTCTTTAATTCTTATACCTCCCTGTTGGAACGAATAATAACCATGGATGCCTTGATAAGAAAACTGATGAGGCTCATACTCATATGTAGTATATCCTTTTGTTGGGTATATTATTTTATTCAAGACCCCATAATCCATTGTCAATGGATTACTAGATCTTTCAACTCCAGGGAGAACACTCGTATTCGCCTGACCAATAGTCGGAAAGGGCAAATAAGAAATTTTCCCTGAACCAGAAAAAGGATTATAATGCAGGTATACCTTTGGCAGGCCCTCAGTTGTCTGATTATTTGCGTTATAAAATCCCCAGATATCTTGTTGATAAGAATTTCTTGGAGGTAACGCATCCCTATTTTTATAACTAAAGGCGTAGGGTGGTAAAAAAGAACCATCAGTCCCTTTTTCTTTTATAAATTCAAGGTATAACCGCTTACCCTCCACAGTAGAACCACTTGTAGTATAGCTATAACCTAAGTTAAAACCTTTTTTTAAAATAGGAGGTGCGCTCTGATTTTCATATACATACTGATTTATCTCTGTATAAGCTCTATCTCCAATAAGATCTTCTCTATTATGATCAGCTTTAAATTCAATAAACCCACCGGTATATTCTATTTTCTGCAGAACTTTAGCATTTAAAATGTTAGATCCACTATTTACCAGAGGAGTACTACTTGGATTACAATTTAACATCGTAGTAGTAAAAGATCTTTTATAACTATACCCTATTGAATTGGGCATATCAATTCTGTATATAAATTTAATCTTGTTTGAGGTTGTAGGATCTTCAATTTCTGTTAAATAATAGGAATTGCTTGTATACAAAGTTCCTGAAGTACCAGATGTTGTAATTTGTTGAACACCCTCTTCTGCCTCGAATTTGTATATAATACCTTCTTCTGTTGTAATAACAAATCGTTTATCTCCATTATAAGGACCGAGAATTTTAATGGGATCATTGTTTATTGTAAACGGTGTGTTTTTATCTTTAAAATAGATCTTACCTTGTTTTGCACCAAAACTATAATAGTGAGCGTCCGGCTCCAAATCCTGGCCAGTAGAAACAGCACCAAACTGGAAAACATTGCCATTAATGGATGTATTATACGGACTGAAGTAACCTCCCCCAATCCCGTCATCCGGGCCGCCTTTAACTACCGTTGACACCACACCTCCTGCATTTAAAGAAAATCCGGTCCCAACCCTAGATGCTATCTCATCTACTTTAACACCTGAGGCATGATAGCTTAAGGAAATAGGTACTTTTATCCGGCCAGATGTAATCTCAAAAAACGGAATATTTATTATCGGTGTACCAGTATAGAATCCAACAGGATGATCAATGTATTTTCCTAATGAAGAAGCTTCTGGAGAGGGAGGCCCATAATTGCCAAGTAATCCACTAGAACTATTTACTTGACCAATAACCAGATTATAAGAAAAAATATAAATCAACAACAGTAAAGCATGTTTCATAGCATTATCTTTAATTTTAACAATACTACAAAACCACGCTGCAGTCGGCATGCAGGGAAATATTTATTTAAAAATATTTTCAGCCTAATGTTTTAAATTTAGATAATGCCTTTAACAATTTAATAATGAGCTTTTTCAGAACAAAATGATTGTAGAGGAATGAAAATCCGTTTTGCTTTAGTGCACGAAATTGAAAAGAGGCAATTATGGAATATCTCTCGAAATGAAAATATCCTCCAAAACCCTGCACTAGTAATCATAGTACAGGATTTTGGAGAATATGCCATCAGCATCCGGATCCTATTCTGGATCGCAGATCTTTCCGTTGCCGGGTCCATGCGTTCAACAGCAATGATCGATACCAAGAAAGTATTGTCTGAAGCCGGAATTCAGCTACAAGTACGACCTTTGAGTTGATTCATCTGCATTTAAGCGACCACAACCTGTCCAATGTATTCACTAGTTGAAGCCAGCTTTCTGTTTTTAGAATAAAAACTGATGTAACAATGCACTTTGTGTTTACTAAAAGTAGGTGGAAGCAGTATTTTGACGCGCGCTGCTTTCCTTTTTGCGGCATCTTTCAATATACAAAGTTTTTTTTCAATAGGGTCGTACACAACAACGGTAACCAGATCATCGGCAGCACGTAAAAGCATGAAATTGCCATTAGTCCAACTGAATTCTATTGCACCACTTTCTACAGAATCCACTTCAGGTCGCCAACAACCCATGAGCTCCCCTTTACTAAACAAGAATTTAGGCAAATCAATCTGCTGTTCTGGATAAGCCCCCACAATGGTATGTAATAAGCTATACGAAATTACATCATTCATTGGAGTGCTCTTCTTAAAATTCTGGAAACGATCATTAATCAGATCCTGAACGCCACTAAGAAAGCCCCATACCAAACCCATTTTGTTTTGCTGCGCCAATTGAGCAGTTGTTGCTGGTTTAGTGCTTAATTTGGGCAAACCCCGCATATAATCAACACCACGCCAGCTTGCACCTACTACTGCACCTACTTTTCCTGAGAATCCACCAAGAATTCCTTTTTTAATTCTTCCCATTTTTTTAAGATTTAAATTTATAATTAATTAACTACAAGCAATATACATCATTTAAAAAAGGATTCAAAATCTAACTGACCTGGCACTGCTGCGGCAATACCAGATCTTCAGTCTAAAAAAAAGACACACATAGTTTACACATTGCTCACACATTGTTCGCAAAATGGGGGTCTTTCATGCGCTTTCTGTGGAGAATGTGTGAACAATGTGTGAATGATTGATTTTCCGGTGAAGAACGGGTTCCGTCTTGTCACCTCAAATGGCTTGTTACCCATAAAAAAAAGAAGCCGTCTCTTAATTGGAGACAGCTTCTTTTAAAAAATGATTTGATTTAATATTATTTCACAGCACCTGGAGTGGTGTAAGCTAAAGTTTGAGGATCAAAATGAGCCCAACCTGCAGCCCAGTTTACAGAACCAAATGCACCTTTGTAAGCTACAGTTTCAAGTCCGGCTAATTTAGCATCGGTGAATAAAGCACCTGCTGCTGCTGCCGACCCTGCTTTTACAGTAAAATCAGGTGTACCAGCGTTTGCATTTCCGGAAGCTTTAAAGTCCAATCCGTACTTCAATGGATCAGTTAACAAATCAGCTACAGAAGATCCTGGTACAAATGAGTTATCAGCGGTTAAAGATGTTCTTACCGCTGCTTGTCTAGCTAATGCAGTCACATCAGTTGTAGGTGTAAACTTAATCTGATTGCCTTTTACATTACAGCCATAGATTAAATTATTTTTAATACCCATTGCACCACTAGCGAAATTCATCGTTGAGTTGTTACCTGTAGCAGGTCTCTCATCATCAATAAAAATACCTTCAGGATAATTCGTAAGAACAGAATTAAACAAACTCATTGAAGAGTTTCTACGAATCTGAGCTACGTGTTGAAAGTTGGCGTTGATGCCACTTGCAGAAGTAGCAGTTAATTGTGGTCCAACAATAGTAACGTTACTAAATATAGCGGAAGTTACAGGTGAAGCGTCTGAACCGGCTGAGTTATTATCTGACTCAAAACCATTAGATCCACTCACATCGGCTACTACTTGGGCACGTTGAGCCAATGCAAATTGAACCTTTCCTGAATAACCATTGTCTGTATCAAAATCGTCATCCCATGTACCAATTGCCAATAAGTGTTTTGCATTTACAGATCCGCCAAAGAATTCAAAAGCATCATCACCAGAACGATAAACTTGAATATAATCCAATTCAGTACCAGAACCAACGCCAGCTAAAGTTAAACCATTGATCTCAACATCTGGTAATAAAGGAATACCGGCAAACTCAATACGTACATATTTCAATTTACCTGAATTATCGGCATTATCAGTACCGCCGTAAAGCGCTTTATCACCTACAGAAGCAGGGATACCTTCTACAACGTTTGAAGTACCATTATTACATACACCTTTACCAAGTAAAATTACACCACCCCAATCACCAGGAGCACGTGCACCAGAAGCCTGAGAAGATGTGAATACAATTGGTTTCTCTACAGTACCTACAGCCATAATCTTCGCGCCACGAGAGATGATCAAACTCCCTTTACTCGCTTTATCTCCTTTAATAATCGTTCCTGGTTCGATAGTCAACGTTGTATTACCAGTAACAAAAATATTCCCTTTTAGTAAATAAATTTTATCGGCAGTCCAAGTTGTATTTGCTGCGATATCAGTAGATACTTCAACTACACCAGTTGTAGGGCCAGTAGGCTCTTCTACCTCAGTAGGATTTTTTGAGCAACCCGCCATAAAGACAAGAACACTCAAAGCACATGCTAGTAATTGTTTTTTCATTTTTTTCATATTAATTTATTCTTTACAAAGGTGTTAATAAGGGATTCACTTAACATTTCGAGAAGTTTAAATAATCATTAACATTAAGCCGAACCCCTTAATGTTTATTTAACTTAGAAAGTATAAGAGAAGGAAATGCTATAATTACTTCCTGGTTTATAACGACTGATTGTCTCGTCTCCAGAATTAGGACTGTATTTTTTATTTAGGTCCTGGTCCCAATAAAACAAGATGTTATTATTTAGAATATCACCGGCATTAAATTTAACTTCTCCTTTGTTTTTCAAGACTTTATACCCAACTTGAAAATCGACAACATCTCTGGGAGCTTCCCAGATACTGCGGAATAATATACCACCGGCGCGATTAATTCTTCTTCCTATTTTATTATATAAAGCACTAAAAGAAAGTCTGTTTTCTAGAAATGAAGATTGTAAACCGGCATTGATCACATAGGGAGCCTGACCAACCATCTGTCTTTCCTTCTCTATATAATTTTGATCATCTTTATTCGTTACCACCGATTTTACCAACGTAACGTTTGAATATGCAATTGTATTTTTCAAAAAGTCGCTGCTTCCCAAGAAATCCAATGATTTTCTGATTTCAAACTCTACACCATATACGTTTGCCTTTTGCGAATTGAAAAATGAAAGATTAGGCAGTGAATTGGTATCGTATATAGATGCCTCAATAGCGTTTGTAAATTTCTTATAAAATCCTGAAACTGATAAAATCTGTCCCGCCTGAGGATAAAATTCATATCGGATATCAAAATTATCAATGTCGGCAGTTTGTAAATATTGATTTCCCTGGTAAGAAGATGAAAACTCATAATCATAATACTGCGCTATCGCGATTTCTCTAAACTCAGGTCTCGCTAAGCTACGGAAATATGATGCTCTCAAATTACTTTTTTCAGTCAAACTATAAGTCAAATTCGCCGATGGCAGGATCTTAAATTCATCTCTAACAATGGGCTTTGTTGTTGGGTTTGCTGTTTTTACATCCAGGTTAAACTGCTCTCCACGAACCCCCCAAACAATTCTAAATTTCTCACCAATTTTATTATCCAACATTGCATAAGCCGCATTAACAAAGGCTGTTCCACTATAAGTATCATCTCCACTAGCAATATCACTAAGTTTATAGACATCCTGATTGATAATGTTTTTAGAAAACAAATATTGAATTGGCCTTTGAACAATTGCGTCATAGTTTTCAACTTTAGTTGGATCTATTGACAAAGTAATAAACCTGGAATTAAAATCTCTACTTCTATATTGCGAGTTCAACCCGGCTTTAAAAGTTGAAGATGTCTTAAAGATATTTAAGGGCATGCTATAATTCACACCACCAGAATAAACATCTTCATTTAGTTTAGCAAAAAGTCTCGCATTCTCTCTTCCACCACTTAAAACTGCGGCATTATATGGTGCGGACGCATCACTGGATACGTTCTTAGTGTAGCCCATTTTCCGCTGATCTGGCTGATCATTAATGATATTACTGTAAGCCGCAGACCAATTTATCTTTCCTTCTCCAATTTTATGCGTACCTTCTAAAGTAGACTTTAACAATGATTTTTCCATCAAATCAAATGCATAATACTGGTATAAAGTAGTTCCGGCATACCTGCCATTACGATACAAATATTGATCGTCAAACGTTTTGTTATAGATATTTTTAAAAGTAATCTTGCTACTTCCGTAGTTATAAGCAAAGTTTGCCAATGCACCCAGGTTTGTAGAAAATTTGTAAGAATTATCTGTGAATTTATTTGCATTATAGTCACGGAACAAATCTTCGTTTTTAGTTTGGGAATTGCGATAAGTCAGGGATAAAATTGCTCCTAACTTACTATTGGTCTTTTCAAAATCTTTAACACGGCCAATGGTAAATTGATAGTTCTGGGATGGCAATGCAGTATTATTATAAATATTCCAGTCTTGAGGCAATGATTTAACAGCCGCAAGGTTCTGGGCCGGTGTTAAATTCACAAGTTTGGCACGTGAAGGAAATGAACTGCTTAAATAGCGGCTTCCATCATTAAAGCCAAAGAAATCAGAAGCTGCTCTTGGCCCGCTCTGGAAGTTTTTAAATGTGGAAACTGTATTATATCCCTCGCTGGCACTTATAGAAATAAAGTTCTGTTCCGGGATATCTTTGGTTTGAATCTGAACAGCACCACCGGTAAAATCACCAGGAAGATCAGGTGTTGCAGTTTTGCTGATGATCAGATTATCTACCAGATTGGAAGGTACAATATCAAATGAGAACGCTTTTCTATTGGGTTCTGTACTGGGTAATGACGCCCCATCCAATAATGCAGTGTTGTACCTGTCAGCTAAACCACGTACAACAACGAATTTATTATCCTGGATAGTTGCTCCACTTACGCGTTTCAACACATCAGAAGTATTTCTATCGGGAGATCTTTTTATGGCCTCTGATGAAATACCATCAGAAATTACTGCGCTGTTCTTTTGCTGCGCATACAAAGCATTTACACTCTCCTTTTTAAAGGAGCCCTGGATCACTACTTCTTTTAATTTCTGTCCGGCTTCTTCCAGGATCACATCAAATATGGTATTCTTTCCGGCGGTAACATCAACTTCGCTGATTTCCTTTCCATTATATCCGATGTATTGGAACAACAGGGTGTATTTTCCATTAGCCAGTCCGGTCAATGAATACTTCCCGTCAACATCGGTAGACATGCCTTTGGTAGATCCTTTAATTTTAACAGATACACCAATCAGTGTTTCTCCAGTTTTCTTATCAGATACTTTACCAGAAATCTTTCCGGTTTGTGCAAATGTGATAACGCTAATAAACGCGAATAAAGCGGTTAATAACGCTTTTTTGAGGTGTAGTTGTGATTTCAAATTTTCCCTGATTTAATTTCAGGCAAAGCTATTACCACAGTGTTAGCTATACGTTAGCTGCAAATTACCATTCGTTTACCAGTATGTTAACAAACAGTTAAACAGCTTTCCAGTCAGTATTTTAGACCGACTTTTTTGCAAATAAAGTGCAATAACCAAATTGGACCGATTAACAAAAACTTAACATCATCTAAAAATGACGGCTTTTTACCTTCAACTTTATGCCCGATAAATTGCCCGATCCAGGAAGCTACAAAGATCACGGTACAAACCAGCCATACTGCTGGTCCACCTGTGGCCTGCCAATACTCCAGCTGGACAATAAAATAGCTCATGAGACTAATCACCCACAACATCAGAAAAGACAATACAGGCGATAAGGTAAAATAATAGTATAGGGAAAATGCAATCAGAAAGGATGCCCAATTTAAAAAGCCATTGTACTTTCCTAAAAAATCAAGCTGGGGAAATGGAATGGCCCATACCAGGCCCAGCAAACTAAAAACAATTAAAGGCACACAAATCCAGTGAATAAGTTTGTTGGTGTGGTTTTGGTGACTTTCTGCGTATTTGTCAAAAAGAACATCCACGTCACTTTTGTGATTTGTCAACGTACCCTTGTTTTGCTCCTTCTTCATGTCATTTTAGTTTTCTGTAAAAATAAGGAAAGCGGTAGATTAATCTACCGCTTTCCTTATTTTTTTATTAGCTACTGAGAGATCCCGGTCTGAACCGGGATGACGATCGTTAGTTTGCCCATGCGAGCAGACCAATTAACGATGCTTATATTACTTAGCAAATGAAACCGAACGGGTTTCCCTGATTACGGTAACTTTAATCTGCCCTGGATAGGTCATCTCTGTCTGTATACGGTTAGAAATATCAGCCGCAAGCAATTCAGCTTGCTGATCTGTTACCCTTTCACTTTCTACAACAACCCTCAGCTCTCTACCTGCCTGTATCGCAAAGGTTTTCTCCACACCTGGATAAGAAAGCGCCAGCTCTTCCAATTCTTTTAAGCGTTTGATATAACTTTCTACCACCTCGCGACGGGCACCTGGACGGGCACCAGAAATGGCATCACAAGCCTGAACAATTGGAGAAATCATCGAAGTCATCTCAATTTCATCATGGTGGGCACCAATGGCATTGCAAATTTCCGGATGCTCTTTATATTTCTCGGCCAATTGCATACCCAGGATGGCGTGTGGCAACTCCGGATTATCATCAGGCACTTTACCTATATCATGTAATAATCCAGCACGTTTAGCCATTTTAGCATTTAAACCAAGCTCTGCAGCCATGGTTGCACAGAAATTGGCAACCTCACGTGAGTGATGTAATAAGTTTTGTCCGTAAGAAGAACGGTAACGCATACGTCCAACCATTCTGATCAATTCAGGGTGTAAGCCATGGATACCCAAATCGATTACCGTACGCTCACCAATCTCTACAATCTCATCTTCAATCTGTTTCTTGGTTTTGGCAACCACCTCTTCAATACGTGCCGGGTGAATCCTGCCATCTGTTACCAAACGGTGTAATGCCAAACGTGCAATTTCTCTCCTTACCGGATCAAAACCCGATAAAATGATGGCTTCAGGGGTATCATCCACAATAATTTCAATCCCAGTAGCTGCTTCCAGTGCACGGATGTTACGACCTTCACGACCGATCACACGTCCTTTAATTTCATCACTCTCGATGTGGAAGATAGAAACTGTATTTTCAATGGCAGCTTCTACTGCAGTACGCTGAATGGTTTGGATCACCACTTTCTTCGCTTCTTTGGTAGCAGTCAGTTTAGCTTCATCTACGATATCCTTTACCTGGATCATGGCTTGAGTACGTGCCTCCTGCTTCATGCTTTCTACCAATTGGTTCTTGGCTTCATCAGCGCTTAAACCTGCAATGGTTTCCAGTTGTTTTACATGCTGGTTCTTCAACACGTCTACATCTTCCTGCTTTTTAATAGCCAGTTCAGTTTGTTTTTCCAGGTTTTTCCTGGTATTGTCCAATTCCTGTTCTTTACGTGAGGCGTTTTCAATCTTAGAATTTAAAGACTGTTCTTTTTGTTTCAGGGAATTTTCACGTTGGTTGATTGCATTATTTTTAGCATTTACTTCCGTTTCATGCTCAGACTTCAATTGTAAAAATTTCTCTTTAGCTTCCAGCAATCTGTCTTTCTTTAAAATCTCAGCCTTACTCTCTGCATCTTTAAGCATTTTTTTAACCTTGGTCTGCGCCGCGATCTCCTGCGTTTTAAGCAAGCTCCGCAGCAGGTACCTGCCTATCAATACACCTATAACCAAGCCGGCCAGTACGTATCCTATTATTCCTAATATTTCCATTCTCTATTTGTATTTATGTTTAATCTGATATGATCCTTTGGTTTTGCAGTTCCTCCGGAACCGGTGATCATATCTGACTGTTTTGTTCTGTTTATATGGTCCTTTACGGTTAAATTATGTTCAATAAAAAAAACCGCAACTAAATTTTATAAGCCCCAAGTTTTAAAAACCTCAACTAGTTATAATTAGGATTTAAGTCATTTTCAGGTACATAAATGTAGATGAAATACACCCTCTTAATCCTATAAATATTGAAGTGTTAAGTTTTAAAAATAGTGAAACTCAAAAATCTAGCTGCGGCTATATCTTTGTAATAATCTTAACTAATATAAAGAACGTACTTATTTAGCAAAAAACCCGTTTAATAAATTATCCAATTCCTCCACCTTCTCGGCTACTGCAGTATCCTGATTCTGAACTTTGTTCTCTACCCTAAGTACCGCTGTTGCATAATGCAATACTGCCATAGAAAGCAAATCCTGTTTATCCCTAACCGCATAATTTTCCTGATAGTCTTTTATGCGCTCATTGATAATCTTAGCTGCCCGCCTTACAATTTCTTCCTCTTCCGTATTTACCTTTAAAGGATAGATGCGGTCGGAAATGGTTATTTTTATCGAGATTTCTCCCATTTTTAGCTTTGTTTCACTTTTTCAGGTATTACTTATTTCTTAAGTAATACAACACACTTATCTATTTCACGCACAAAATCGTTAATTTTTTGCTTTATATCAAGTGTCTTTTCACTTGTACCTTCAATACTCTTAGCCAATTTCAGTACCCTGAGTTTTTCTTCCAGGTCCATATTTTTCGCTTTAACTATTTCTAAGGTACGCTTTACCGTTTGATTTTCTTCCTTTAACAATTCACTTTCTTCTTGCAAAGCATTACAAAGCGCAATCAAACGACTGGTTTTTTGTAATACTAAATTTAACTGATCTGCAACAGAAGACATGAAATTACTTTTTTTATTTGTACTGAAACCTATTTTCTTATTTCTGCATTAGCAGATTGTGCTAAGTTAATAATAATCTTTTGCATAACTGCATCGATTTGCTTATCCGTTAGTGTCTGATCTTCATCCTGTAAGGTAAAATTAAGTGCGTAAGACTTTTTACCTTCTGGTAATTTATCACCAACATATACGTCAAATACCTGTATATTCTTAATCAGTTTCTTTTCTGTTTTAAACGCAATGGTTTTTAAGGCATCAAACGTTACCGCCGTATCGACAAGCATAGATAAATCTCGTCTTACTGCAGGATATTTAGAAACTTCTTTATTGACAATCTTATTTTTCCGCACCAGATCCAACAACAGTGCCCAGTCAAAGTCGGCATAAAACACATCCTTATCCACATCAGCCTGTTTCTTATCGGCCGCAGTTGCAGCGCCAAAGCTCACCAACGTTTTGTCACCTCTAAAGTATTTCAACCCATAAGCAAAATTCTCGTCCCGCAGTTCCTCAATCTGGTAAGTACCTATTCCCAATCTGTTGATCACCGCGTCTACCGCTGCTTTTAAATGGTAAAAGCTTACCGAACCACCTTTTTGGTTCCATTGTTCAGGTTGGTATGCACCGGATAATAAGATAAGCAAACGCGGACGCTCTACATATTTCTCATTAATCAGGTGATACGTTTTACCAAATTCATAAAACTTAATATCCGCAGTTTTGCGGTTTTGGTTATAAGCAACGCTTTCCAATGCCGGCATCAGCAGGCCCTGGCGCATCACGTTTAAATCTGAGCTTAAAGGATTCAGGATCTGAACAGCCTCATCCGGATTTTTAGCGTACGCGCCTTTTGTCAGTGAATTACACCAGATCTCTAAAAAGCCATTGGCCGTTAACATATCGGCAATCACATGTTGCGTCTGCTCTTTATTTGGCTTGGTACTGTAAGATAAAGAAGCATTGATTTTACTTGGGATTTCGATGCTGTTGTAACCATAAATCCGTAATACCTCTTCGGTAATGTCACATTCACGGGTTACGTCTACACGATATCTTGGCACTTCCAGATTAAGACCATTTTCCGTCTCTTCCAGCACTTTAATATCCAGGGCTGTAATGATCGACTTAATTTCTGCATCCGGAATCTGGGCACCGATCAGCTTGTTGATGTTATTATAGCTCACTTCAACCTGGAATGGCGCAATTTTTTCAGGATAAATGTCTGAAACTTCAGCAGCTATTGTACCTCCTGCCAGTTCCTGGATCAATAAAGCAGCACGTTTAAGGGCTACAACAGTCATTTCAGGATCAGTACCTCTTTCAAATCTGAAAGAAGCATCTGTTTTCAAGCCATGTCGTTTAGCTGTCTTTCTAACCGATACCGAATTGAAGTAAGCACTTTCTAAAAAGATGTTACGGGTATTTTCACTCACACCAGAATCTTTACCGCCAAATACACCGGCAATACACATCGGTTTTTCAGCGTTACAGATCATCAGATCTTCTGCTGAGAGTTTTCTTTCCACGCCATCAAGTGTAACAAAAGGTGTTCCTTCTGCACATTTCTGTACAATAACCTTTCCACCTGTAATCTGATCTGCATCAAAAGCATGTAAAGGCACGCCCAAATCATGCAATACATAATTGGTAATGTCAACGATATTGTTAATTGGCCTGATGCCAATAACTTTCAATTTATCCTGCAACCAGTCTGGCGAGGTTTTAACAGTTACTCCGCTAATGCTTACGCTGCTGTATCTCGGACAAGCGACGGCATCTTTTACTTCAACTTCAATTTTAAGGGATTCATTGTCTGTTTTAAAAGCAGTAATATCCGGCATCTCGATCTTGCTTTTGAAATAAGCAGCCAGATCACGGGCTACACCCAAATGTGAAGCGGCATCAGCACGATTTGGCGTCAATCCAATTTCGAACAAATAATCATCTTCTAATTTGAAATAGCTTTTTGCAGTCTGACCAATCTGAGTGTCTTCAGGCAAGACCATGATCCCATCATGAGATACACCCAAACCGATCTCATCTTCTGCGCAGATCATCCCCTCTGATGCTTCTCCCCTGATCTTTGATTTATTGATTTTAAACGGTTCTCCTTCGTTAGGATATACGGTAGTTCCAACTGTAGCTACCACTACTTTTTGTCCGGCAGCCACATTGGGAGCACCGCAAACAATTTGTAAGGGCGCTTCCGCACCAACGTCAACAGTGGTTACACGCAGTCTGTCGGCATTTGGATGCTGCACACAAGTCAATACCTGGCCAATTGTCAAACCTTCCAATCCACCGGCAACTGCCTGTACGGTATCCAGACTTTCTACTTCCAAACCAATATTGGTTAAGATCAACGAAAGTTCTTGTGGCGTTTGATCTGTTTGAATGAACTGTTTAAGCCAGTTATATGATATCTTCATGTTGCGTAGTCAAATAAAACGCAAAGATATTATTTAATGCTGAAAGCAGAAAGCCTGAAAAGGCAGATTAGTGCATACCACCTAAATTAGATAACATCACAGCGCAAGCTCCGGCTCCGATTACCAGTAATATAACACCTGTAATTAAGGTCCTTAATGCCATTTTTAGCGGCTTACCAGCTACAGCATTGGCAATCAGCATAACGAACCCTACGACCAGGATCAATGCGGTTGCGGCCCAATAGAGCAACATTAATTCCATTCTTCTCTAATTTATTTTAACCTGAATATAATCAATTGATTTTTAACTTTTCCCTTATGGCATTTATTTTATGGTCACGATAAAAAATATTCATCGTTTCAAATGGAATGATTTTCATTTGATCACTTACAATATGTACGCAGGACTTCTTCACTGCCCGCACATCAAAATCAAGTGGATCCATGAAATTCATAATGATAATCCGAAACAGGTTGTCGTAGCTTAAATGGTCAGACTTCACCCTGGGCAGGCAACACATCAGTTCGCCAAAAGTCTCTTCAGCGCAATCTACAGAAACCCCGGTACTGAATAAATTCAACATATGTTCCTTTAACTTTTCATCATGCTCAAATACAATTGTATTTTTCGAATTGTTCAGTAAGTCGTCCGGATTGATCAGATGGGTCATGGGCAATACCTGATCGTCCAGCTTTAAGGCATACGCCATGCAAAGGGCATCCGGGTTACAGGGCACAGGAATCAGATCTTCTGGTGTAAACACCGGATATTGTTCATAAATCTGCCGCCTCACCTCAGTCAGGGTAATGCGCCCTGCCTGATCATTATAATTGTCATTACGACCCGCAACCTGTGTAGGCTGGAAAGTCACCCCACGCACACACTTCTGCTTGAGCGCATAGTCCAATATCGCCCCGATTTCATGGTCGTTTACTCCCTTTTGCAAGGTCACCACCAGGGTGGTAGAAACGTTGAATTGATTTAAATGGTCAATGGCTTTCTTCCTCACCTCAGTTAAATCCTCTCCCCTCAATTGGGTCAGCACCGCTGCATCAAAACTGTCAAACTGCAGGTAAATTTCAAAGTCAGGCATATAAGCCGCCAGCTTTTCAACAAAAGCAATGTCCTTCGCAATGCGGATGCCATTGGTATTGACCATTAGATGCTTGATCGGCTTACTTTTAGCCAGGTCTAATATTTTGAAAAAATCAGGATGTACTGTTGGCTCACCACCAGAAATCTGAACCACATCTGGCTCACCTTCATTCGCAACCACTACATCCAGCATCCGGTTGATCTCATCCAGTGTCCTGTGCCTGCCGTAATGCGGCGAAGACATGGCATAACAGGTGGGACAGCTTAAATTACAGCGATCAGTTACTTCTATTACCGTTAAACAGGAATGCTGTTCATGATCTGTACATAAGCCACAGTCGTACGGACAGCCATAATGCACTTTGGTATTAAACTTTAAAGGCATTTCCGACTGTTTGTTGAAGTTTCTGATCTGTTTATAATATTCTACATCATCGGCGATCATGACTTTACTGTCTCCATGTGTGCGGCAATTTTTCAGCATCCAGACTTTAGCATCCTGAAAAACAATTTTCGCATCGCAAAGCATCAGGCACTCGGGGCACAAACTCTTGGTATAGTCGTAATAAATATAATCTCTGGTTTTCATAATAGGTATGCTTTTACAGTACGGGTGATGAATTTATAATAATACAGAAATATAAACAATGCAGACCAATGTATACTGCTTAAATTCAAAAACAGGGCTTGGTAAGGTTTAATGAACTCAACCAAAAACCGGAATAAAAAATACAACACCATGAATAATTTGAAGCGGTCGCCATTAATCAACGTCTTACCCCTGATGGCCCGGAATAAAACAAATAAAACCACCATATAGATCATCTCATACAAAGCCACAGGATGACGTTTCAAACCATCGCCAAGATCCATCCCCATAAAAAAATGGGTTTCTACACCATAAACAGGTTCATCAATCCCCATGGAGAAACAACCGATGCGACCGATAAAAAGCGCGATTATAATGGGGATCACATAAATATCGCCGGAAGCTATTTTTACCCCGATACATTTTTTGACAAGCTCTACACCAAAGAGCCCGCCTAATAATCCCCCTACAATGGTCTTACTTTGATACAAAACGGAAAAGCTGAGTTGGTTGAGATGCGCTGGATCTTCTAAAATGGCAATTACCCTGGAGCCAATTAAAGCGCCAAGCATTGCCCCAAGCATAATCCATAAACGGTGCTCATCAGAAATGGGATCTGCGATCTTCTGCTTTAGAAAGTAATAAACCCTCACTCCAATGAAGAAAGACAACAGTTCAAAAATATAATGCCAGTGATACCATTCACCAAAAAGTTCGAAGCGGATCGGAAATGTCATGACAGGCAATTTACAGTAATCCCTTTAAATCAAACCCTGATCGGCAAAACTTAAATATAATCTATTGGTAATGATCAAATGATCCAGCACAGGAAGATTGAGCATGTTGCCGGCTTCAACCAATTTTTTGGTGATCTGAAGATCTTCTGCACTTGGTTTTAAATTTCCGGAAGGATGGTTGTGGGCCAGAATCAGGTATGCTGCATTGTGCTCCAGCGCGACTTTAAAAATCATTTTAGGGTCGGCCACCGTACCTGCCATACCGCCCTTACTGATCATTTGCTTTCCAATGACATAATTGGCTTGATTGAGCATCAGGATCCAGAACTCTTCATGGTTCAGGTCAGCAAAAACTGGCCGCAGGATATCAAAAGAACCAGCAGAAGAATTGATCACTTTAACATCATCTTCCAGACTATCCTTTCTGCGGCGGCCAAGTTCAAGTGCGGCCACAATAGCAAGTGCTTTTGCTTCTCCTATTCCCCTGAATTTCTCAAGATCCTGTACAGAGACTTTTCCGAGTTTAGACAGGTCATTGTGATAATGCGACAAAATACGCTTACTCAAATCTACAGCACTCTCTTCTTTGTTACCAGAACCAATCAGGATCGCAATCAACTCTGCATCGGTTAAATGTCTTCTTCCATTTAACAACAGTTTCTCCCTTGGCCTGTCGGCCTCAGCCCAAAGTTTTATACCCAGCTTTTGTTGATATGCTTTCATGCTTCTAGTTTTTTAAGCAAAAAAAACGGGATATGCAATCAATGCACATCCCGTTTACAATATTGTAAAGCTAAGCTTATTTTAAGCCATTAACAAATTTAGTCAATTTAGATTTGTTGTTAGCTGCTTTATTTTTGTGAATAACGCTTTTTTTGGCTAAACGATCTAACATAGAAACTACTTTAGGAAGTAATTCTAAACCAGTTTTTTTATCTTCTGCAGCACGCAATCTTTTGATAAACGTACGAGTAGTTTTTGCCTGGTATCTGTTACGTAAACGTTTAGTTGCGTTTGCTCTAATTCTTTTTATTGAAGATTTATGATTTGCCATTTTTTGTTATTAATATTTTATTATAGTGCTTTCGCGCTTTTACTGTTCTATTTTCGGACTGCAAATATAGAATTAATGTTTTTAATTTACAAAAGCATTTTGTAAATATTTTTCGTAATCCCCTATTTTCCTTTTAATTGTTCACACCATCCGCAAAATCTGATCCCTGCTAAGCCTTCGATCTCTTGCGATCTGCCAGGTACATCAATATAAACTGCAGTACGATACTCAGTATAAACACAATGGTCAATAAGATATACAACCAGGTATTGTTAAAATACTGATGTTCGACAGAAGATTCGATGACATTAAAAACCCAAACCAGGAGGAACCGGACAAATACGAGACTGGCTGCACCTATAATATAATGCAGCGCTTTGAATTTAACTTGTTTTTCTTCTGACCGGATCACCAGCACCCCAAATATAAAAACGATCAAAACTCCGGCCATGGTATAGGAGTTGCTGTTCAGCAAATACAATAGAAAGTAGGCAATTGCCAAAACAATGTTCAAATAGGCTGTTACTTTCAACATAAGGATAAAGATAACAATTTGTGAGAAATCCTTATCTTTGGCGCACGTTCTACTACCCAAAAACAGATTTTATGAAGAAGCGCATCGCCATATTTGCATCAGGATCAGGATCAAACGCTCAAAAACTGATGGAGCATTTTAAGCGCAGTACAGAAGTGGAAATAGCCCTGGTACTCACCAATAACCCAGATGCCTACGTTTTACAACGTGCAGACAACTTTGAAATCCCTTCTCACATCTTTGATAAGCATGAATTTTATAAGACTGATCATATTGTAGACCTGCTTAAAAACCTGGAAATAGACCTGATTGTACTGGCTGGCTTCCTGTGGTTGATTCCTAAAAATCTGATTGCTGAATACCCGGGCCGCATCATCAATATACACCCGGCCATTCTTCCTAAATTTGGCGGAAAAGGAATGTATGGCGACCATGTGCACCTTGCAGTAATGGAAGCCGGAGAACCGGAAGGTGGCATCACCATTCATTATGTAAACGAAAATTACGATGAAGGGGAATACATCTATCAAGCCAAATACCGCATTGATAAGACCGATAATCTGGAGATGGTTAAGTTCAAAGGACAACAACTGGAACACCAGCATTACCCCAGAATTGTAGAGAGCATTATAAAAAAGATAAAAAAATAAATTTATCAGGTAAAAATCCTAATTTTGCGGCTCAAAATTTTTCTCCAAATGAGTCACTCTAAAAAGATCAAAAACGCTTTAATTTCAGTTTATTACAAAGATGGTTTAGAACCTTTAGTTCGTTTACTTGCGCAGCAAGGTGTACAGTTATTCTCTACCGGAGGTACTGAACAGTTCATTAAAGACCTAAACTTACCAGTTACTGCTGTTGAAGACCTTACTGGTTATCCTTCTATTTTAGGAGGAAGAGTAAAAACATTACATCCTAAAGTTTTTGGTGGTATTTTAAACCGCAGAGCTTTGGCTTCAGATCAGGAACAGATTGCCCAGTATGAAATTCCTGAAATTGACCTGGTGATTGTTGACTTGTATCCATTTGAAGAAACAGTTAAAGCAGGCGGTTCTGAAGTAGACATCATTGAAAAGATCGATATCGGTGGCATTTCTCTGATCAGAGCAGCTGCAAAGAATTTCAACGATGTGGTTATCCTCGCTTCTAAAGACGATTATGCAAACCTGCAAAAACAATTGGAAGATCAAAATGGAGAAACCACTTTAGCACAACGTAAAGCTTTCGCTAAAAAAGCATTCCATACTTCTTCTAATTACGATACTGCAATCTTCAACTACTTCAACACTGAAGAGCCGCTTACGGTATTTAAACACAGTATTGCTGAAGCACAAACATTAAGATATGGAGAAAATCCACACCAGCAAGGCGTATTTTACGGCGACCTGGATGCTATGTTTACCAAACTGAATGGTAAAGAACTGTCTTACAACAACCTTGTTGACGTAGATGCAGCTGTTGCCCTGATTGATGAGTTTGAAGCACCCACTTTTGCCATCCTAAAACATACCAATGCCTGCGGTGTAGCTTCTAAGGCTACCATTCTGGAAGCATGGAATGTAGCGTTAGCTTGCGATCCTGTTTCAGCTTTTGGTGGCGTATTGATTGCCAACCGCGAAATTGACCTGGCTACCGCTACCGAAATCAATAAATTATTTTTCGAAGTACTGATCGCGCCAGCATATGCTCCTGAAGCGGTTGAATTGTTCCGCGCCAAGAAAAACCGCGTAATTTTACAGCGCAACGAAGTTGAACTGAGCAAAAAACAGTTCAAGACTTTATTGAACGGGGTGATTGAGCAGGATAAAGATTTAATTATCGAAGGCCCGGAGCAAATGACTTCGGTAACCAACAAAATACCTACTGCACAGGAATTACAGGACCTGTATTTTGCCAATAAAATTGTTAAGCATACCAAATCAAATACCATCGTATTTGTGAAAAACGACCAATTGTTATCAAGCGGCGTTGGACAAACATCAAGAGTAGATGCTTTGAAACAAGCCATTGTGAAAGCAGATGCTTTTAAGTTCGACCTTAAAGGCTCGGTAATGGCTTCGGATGCATTTTTCCCTTTCCCTGACTGTGTGGAAATTGCAGCAGAAGCAGGAATTACTGCGGTTCTGCAACCTGGAGGCTCAATTAAAGATGCAGATTCTGTAAACATGGCCAATCAGAAAGGAATTGCAATGGTGACCACGGGTATTAGACATTTTAAACACTAATTTATTTCGCTCTGAATACAATAAAAAGATGTAGTTTTACATTATATAGTATACAGAATTTTTAATACTTAACTTATTACCTATAAATGGGTTTATTTAATTGGTTTACACAAGAGGTTGCTATCGATTTAGGTACAGCCAATACCTTGATTATACATAACGACAAAGCAGTAGTTGATGAACCATCAATTGTTGCCTTTGACAGACAAACGAATAAAATCATTGCAATTGGCAGGCAAGCCATGCAAATGGAAGGTAAAACCCACGACAATATCCGTACGGTTAGACCGCTTAAAGATGGCGTTATTGCCGACTTTAATGCCGCTGAAGCAATGATTAAAGGCATGATCCGCATGTTAAATGGCGGTAAAGGCTGGATGTTTCCTTCGTTAAGAATGGTAATCTGTATCCCTTCCGGTATTACTGAGGTTGAAAAACGTGCGGTAAGAGATTCGGCAGAAATTGCCGGCGCCAAAGAGGTGTACCTGATTCATGAACCAATGGCTGCTGCTGTTGGTATCGGCATTGACGTAGAAGAACCTATGGGAAACATGATCATCGATATCGGTGGTGGTACTACAGAAATTGCAGTAATCGCGCTGTCAGGTATTGTGTGTGACCAGTCTATCCGCGTTGCGGGAGATAACTTTGATTCAGACATTGTAAATTACATTCGTCGTCAGCACAACATCATGATCGGTGACCGTACTGCAGAGAAAATTAAAATTGAAGTTGGGGCTGCATTACCTGAATTACAGGATCCTCCTGCTGATTTTGCTGTTCAGGGCCGTGATTTAATGACCGGCGTTCCAAAACAGATCACGGTATCTTATACTGAGATTGCACACTGCCTGGATAAATCGATCTCTAAAATTGAAGAGGCCATTTTAAAAGCCCTGGAGATCACTCCTCCGGAGCTTTCCGCAGATATTTACCAGACCGGTATTTATTTGACAGGTGGAGGTGCTTTGTTGCGCGGATTGGATAAACGTGTGGCTGCTAAAACAAAGTTGCCGGTTCACGTTGCTGAAGATCCTTTACGTGCGGTAGTACGTGGTACCGGAATTGCGCTTAAAAACATCGGTGGTTTCAAATTCTTAATGCAATAGCTAGTATCGTAGTTGGTATTTAGTAGTTGGCTGGCCATGCCGTTAATGACTAAATACCAACAACCAAATACTGAATATTAAAAATTTTTAGATACATGCGTAACCTTTGGATTTTCATAAACAGATATAACGCATTTTTCTTATTTATCATTTTCTTCATTTTCGGCCTGGTTTTAACGGTAAGAAATAATGCTTACCAGCACAGTGCGGCCGTTAACTCTACCAATGAGGTGGTAGGCGATGTTTACCAAAACCTCAATGTCTTAAAAAAATACCTCAATTTGGGTCCGGTAAATGATAGTCTGGCTGCAGAAAATGCCAAACTCAAAACGGAGTTGCTCATGCTGAAAAGCATAGATAGTGCAAAAAAAATCACGGTTAAGGACACGCTGAATAATCCACAGTATACTTACCTGTCTGCCCGGGTTATTAAGAATTCCATTACCCTGCGCAACAACATCATCACCATTAATAAAGGTAAAGCTGATGGAATTGCCAGCGGCATGCCGGTAATTTCTCCGGGTGTAGGGGTAGTTGGCTATATCAGGGATGTTTCTGAACATTTGGCCAATATCCAGTCCCTGTTGCATAAAGAAACCAAGATTAGTGTAAACCTTAAAAAGAACAATGCATTGGGCTCATTGGTTTGGGGTACCAGCAATTTTGACTACAGGAAAGCCTTTGTTAAAGACGTACCCAATCATTTTAAAGTGAACGTAAAAGATACTGTAGTGACTTCAGGCTATTCCTCTTTTCCGCCAGGAATTCCGGTAGGCAGTATCATCAACACTTCTGTGGCCGCCGGGGATAATTCTATGGCAATAGAAATCAGGTTGTTCAATGATTTTAGCACTTTACAATATGTCTACGTAATTTTAGATAAATACGCGGCCGAACAAAAAGAATTAGCATCAAAAGTACCCAATGAACAGTAGAATCGTTTTGGTAAATATCGTAAGGTGGTTCATACTCCTTTTAACTCAGATCCTGCTGCTGCGGAACCTGAGTTTCTACAACATGGCCACCCCATTTGTATACATTCTTTTTTTGATGCTGCTTCCCTTTGGCATCCCCAATCTGTTACTTTACCTGATTGCATTTGTCACCGGTTTAACGCTGGATGCTTTTTACGACACCCTGGGTGTAAACGCGGCTGCTTGTGTAGCGCTGGCCTTTGTCAGGATCTCTTTCATTTCCATTACCTTGAACCGCGATGGATTTGACGAACCAGAACCTACACTTGGCAATATGGGCTTTAAATGGTTCATATTGTAT
>Ga0247805_1000345_pt1 | contig 25254 bp, 19 predicted proteins | sample UWRJL044104R1_FD_180930 | JGI IMG/M metagenome (GOLD analysis project Ga0247805, IMG submission 180930) | Plant litter microbial communities from Arlington Agricultural Research Station in Wisconsin, United States - UWRJ-L044-104R-1 | ecosystem: Environmental > Terrestrial > Plant litter >... | reverse complement strand
ATAGATAAGATTTCATCAGTTCTCCAGGTCGTTCGAGACGTGTGGATGGCAGGAAAAACGTCGAGCGTTTCACTGCCAAGATGAAAGGTGTACTTCGTTTTTTTCCTGCTCTCACCCGTCAAAGGTTCTCGAAGCCTAGGGAACCTGACCCGTCAGGTCAAAGTCTGGCCGTCTGATTTAATCTCTTGCAACACTAAAGCAAGCCAACAATCCCTTGTAGGACCGCTTTAGCCGGGAGAGCGCCCTCCCGGCTAAAGCGGTCCTACAAGAACATGCTGCCCTTTGAGCGCTCACTTGCGTAAAAACGTCACGATCTGCTCGGCATCGAACGGCCAGTCCAGCTCCGCGCCAGTATCGACGCGCCGCAGAACGGGAATGCGCATACCGTAATCATCAAACAGTCTTTCGTCCTCGCCGATGTCCACCAACTCAACCAGCAAACCATGCTCGACCAGCGGCAACAACTCGGCTTCAGCGACTTTGCATAGATGGCAACCCAAGGTACCGAATAGCTGGCATTCCGGAGGCATGGCAAGGCCCTCAAGCAAGGAAACGGGCGGTTATTTTAGGCTCGCGGGACTATAGGCGTCGAGCCACGCGAGTCACTATCAAACGGCTTACAACGGTTCGGCCGGGGTACGCCAGTCCGGCGCCCGGAACGCCGCGTCGGCGCCGGACATTTTCATTGAAATACGATCCAGCAGGGACTCGGCGGTGTACTTGGTCGTGGTCGAACTGAAGGCGATCAACAGCAATCCTGCCACCAGCGCTGAGGACGGGATTCTGCCCGGACGGATATTTTCCAGCCCGAGCAGAAACACCAAGGCCGCGAGTGAGCCCACCAGGGCGCCGGCAATCGCTTCGGGCAATGGATGGATGAAAGGCGCCACGCAAAAAATGCTGAACGCCCAACCCAGGATCAACCCCAGCGCCGCGGCCGGCCAGCGCAGCGCCAGGTGCAGCTGCCGAGCCAACAGACTCAAGCCGACGATGAGCACCAGGCAAGTATTCATCGCGTGGCCGCTGAATACGTAAATACCCAGACTTTCGATGGCCACACCCCAGCCCTTGAACAGGATCTTGCTGGTAATCACGATTGAATACGCCACCACCACCGTTGCTATCCACAACATCGCCGAGCGGTGCGAACGGGTCGTCCATAACCACGCGGTAATCACCAGTACGGCAGGCAGCATGACGGTGATGCCGCCGTAGGGCGTGAGGGTATGGAGATTCATCGTGAAATAGTCCCCGCAGTGGCGTGCCTGGACGCCTATAAGAGCAGAACGCCTTGCTTTTCTGCCAGCAGATTTTTAACCGTCATGACTCAACCCGCTGCCGACGATTGACGCTCAATCCTGACTCACCGCACCGATCTTGTGAATCGACAGGTCAGCGCCGTAATACTCTTGTTCCTGGCTCAGGCGCAGACCAATGATCAGCTTGATTGCGCCGTAAACAGCAAAGCCGCCGAGCAACGCCACCAGCACACCGAGCCCGCTGCCGATAACCTGGCTGATCAAGCTCACGCCACCCAGCCCGCCGAGCGCTGTCTGGCCGAAGATGCCACAGGCGATACCGCCCCAGACACCGCACAGGCCATGTAACGGCCACACGCCCAACACGTCGTCGATTTTCCAGCGCACTTGCGCGGCGGTGAAACACCAGACGAACAAAGCGCCAGCGACGATGCCGGTGAGCAATGCGCCGATGGGATGCATCAGGTCCGAACCGGCGCAGATTGCCACCAACCCGGCCAAAGGGCCGTTATGCAAAAAGCCTGGGTCGTTGCGCCCGACAATCAATGCCGCGACCGTCCCGCCAACCATGGCCATCAATGAATTGACCGCCACCAGCCCGCTGACGCCTTGCAAGGTCTGGGCGCTCATGACGTTGAAGCCGAACCAGCCGACAATCAGAATCCACGATCCAAGCGCCAGAAACGGAATGCTCGAAGGTGGATAAGCCACCAGACGCCCTTCCCGATAACGCCCGTTGCGCGGTCCGAGCAGCAACACCGCCGCCAACGCCAGCCAGCCGCCCATGGCATGAACCACGACAGAACCGGCGAAATCGTGGAAACTCGCGCCAAAGGACGAGGCCAGCCAACGTTGCAGGCCGAAATTGCCATTCCAGACCATGCCTTCAAAGAACGGATAGATGAACGCAACGATCAACACCGTGGCGCACAACTGCGGCGCAAACCGCGCACGCTCGGCGATGCCTCCGGAAATGATCGCCGGAATGGCCGCCGCGAACGTCAACAGAAAGAAGAATTTCACCAGCACGTAGCCGTGATCGGCACTGAGCACCGCCGCAGGCTGCAGAAAGCTGACGCCGTAGGAGATCCAGTAGCCTATAAAGAAATAGGCAAGGGTCGAGACGGCAAAGTCACTGAGGATTTTCGCCAGCGCGTTGACCTGGTTTTTCTGGCGGACGGTGCCCACTTCGAGGAACGCAAAGCCGGCATGCATGGCCAGAACCATGACCGCACCGAGCAGCAGAAACAGGGTATTGGAACTGTGAACCAATGTATCAACGGCGCTTTGTAAGTTATCCATCAAGGCAGGCCTGCAAGCCGGAAAGGCACCAAAACAGCGCGATACAGCAGATGGCGCACCGAAGTGGTTCAGCTGCGCACTATCGCTACAAGCCTCGCGACCCGCTTTGGCGCGTCAACGATATGCCTGACGCGCGGTTCAGGATTTTCCAGGGAGTTTTTAGAAAGAAAATACCGATTTCAGCCAGTTCCGCAGCCCTTGTGCTCTTAGTCGGCGCAATGATGCGGATGGCGCACCAGCAAGAAGCAAAAGCTGTACCAATCGCCGCATGCGGATCACGCTGCAATTGAAATGAACCTTCCGCAATTCGTCGGACTCGAAACATCCATACGCCACTGAACGGAGAACACTATGTCCCGCCAAACAGCACAGAATGCCCAGGAAATTTTGATGAACGACTTTCAAATCCTGGTCGCAGACACGGAAAAGCTGCTCAGCCATACCGCCTCATTGGCCGGCGAACAGGCAGACGAGTTGCGTGGGCAGATTCAGGAAAGCTTGTCGCGGGCTCGCGAGACTCTGAAAATTACTGAAGAGTCGCTGCGCGAGCGCGGCCAGGCTGCGGTAGTGGCTACCGAAGATTATGTCCAGACCAATCCATGGCAATCGGTCGGCATCGCTGCCGGCGTTGGTTTCCTGATCGGCCTGCTGGCTACAAGGCGCTAACGGCTATGGCTTTGGGAACGGAATCCGGTCCTGAACAGGACCAAACCTCATCGCCACGGCGATTGGGCGCGGCTTTCCTGGGTCTGCTGCACAGCCACGTCGAGCTGTTTGGCATCGAACTGCAGGAACAGAAAGCTCGCACCTTGAGCCTCCTTTTGTTCGCGGGCCTTGCTCTGGTTTTCGCGCTGCTGCTGTTGACCGGGCTTTCGGCTTTATTGCTGATCGTGCTGTGGGACAGCTATCGGCTGGCCGGCATCATCGGTCTGTGCGTGTTCTACACCCTGGCCGCGCTGTTTTGTGCGATGCGTTTAAAAGCCGCCATATTCGACGAGTCCTCGCCATTCAACGCGACCCTCGAAGAACTGGCCAATGACCGTGAGCGACTGATGCCATGAGCGTGCCCGAATCTCATCAAAAGCATACTCGCCGTGAACTGCAAAAAGCCCTGATCCGCCTGCGCATGGAAATGCACCGCCAGGAAATCCGCCAGGAATCGAGCCAACTGCTGCAGCCGCTGCGCCGCGTGCGTGGCATGACGCAGAACTGGCAAGGCACTCTGGGCATTAAACATGCGCCGCTCTGGGGTATGGGTGTTGTAACACTGCTGGGTTTTCTCAGTGGTAAAGGCGCCAAAAGCGGTCGCAGCGGTGGCTTCAGCCGGATTGTGAAGCTGGGCGTCAGCCTGCTCCCCGTCATTCGTCTCGCTCTGCAAGGCCCACCACGCAAACACTGATGGCATATTGACGCAAGGCTGCACCCGTTTGGCTGCATTCTTGCAACAGTCTGCAACAGCTACTGAAGCGTCCATTCACGGCTCTGCCCTGGATGGACGCTTTTTGTTTGACCGACAAAAAAATTTCCAGCATTGAACTCTACTAAGGAGGCCATGTGATCGATGGGCAACCACTTGCCTGCTTTCAGCCGTTCATCGATACCGCTACTGGCCGTATTGCTGGTGTTGAAGCCTTGGGCCGTTTGCGTCAAAGCGATAATCGACTGACGTCAGTTGGCCCGTTGTTCGCCGATCCGAGGATGCCCGGCACCGAGTTGCGGCGCCTGGACCGAATCATCCGCGACAATGCACTAAGCCGGCTCCATGAGGCCCCGGATGACTGGTTCCTGAGCCTGAACATTTCCCCACGATGGATCAGCCGCCTGAGACCCGATCAGGCGTTGCCCAGCCTCAAACAGTTGAAAAAGCACGGTATCGCGCCAGACAGAATCGTGTTCGAGATCACCGAACTGGGTGGCAACAGTCAACGCCTTGCGGAGGTCGTCAGCCGTTACCGTGAAGCGGGAGCAAGGATCGCCATTGATGATTTCGGTGCCGGTTATTCGCAACTGGATCGCGTGCTGGCCTTGCAACCGGACATCCTCAAGCTCGACATGCGCCTGTTCCAGGCTGCCGCGCGCGGCGGGCCGAGCAGTGATGTGGTCAAGGCACTGGCGCAAATGGCCGAGAAAACCGGTTGCTGGATCATCGCCGAAGGCGTTGAAACCGAGGCTGAACTGCATTTTGCGCTGGAGTGCGGCTCGCGCTATGTGCAAGGGTTCCTGTTCGCCCAGGGCGAGCTTGATTTCTTCCGGGCCGATGCATTTGTCGCGCAATTCGCCGAATTACGGGATCGTTATGTGCTGCGCAAGGTGGCCGAACGCGCCAGGCTGATGAGCCTTCGTCAGCAACTGACCACCTTGATGTCGATCCTGCAGCGCTGGGACGAAAACCAGAGCCCCGTCAGCGATCTGCCAAAACTGCTCGACTACCCCTGGCTGCTGCGTTTCTATCAATGTGACCGCCACGGCACGCAACTCACGCCAAACCTCGAATGGCGCAACGGCGCCTGGCACTCGGACGCTAAATATCTGGGGCATAACTGGTCATGGCGCCCGTATTTCTACCACTTGCTGGCTGAAGGATGGCATGAGCGACGCCTGAGCCTGTCGAACACTTACCGCGACGCTACCAGCAATCAGTATTGCCTGACTGCAGGTCAGTTCTTCGACAATGGTCAACGCTTGCTGCTCATTGATGTGGATGCCGCAGGAATGTAGACCGATACCCACCTGCCGCTTGCTGTCAGCGTCGTGAAACGGGAAGCTAGGCGCACTTAATCTATGGAGTGCGAGCCTTGGACTGGCAAACCCTGCTCAACCGCGAACGTCTTGGCAAACCGCTGCACAGCCCCGAAGAATTGGGGCGCAGTCCTTTTCACAAGGATCACGACCGGATCATCTTCTCCGGGGCATTTCGCCGCCTCGGACGCAAGACCCAGGTGCATCCCGTGTCGAGCAATGACCATATCCATACCCGCCTGACCCATTCGCTGGAAGTCAGCTGCGTCGGTCGCTCGCTGGGCATGCGTGTCGGTGAAACCTTGCGCAGCGCCCTGCCCGACTGGTGCGACCCGGGTGATCTGGGCATGGTCATCCAGTCGGCCTGCCTGGCCCACGATATCGGCAACCCGCCGTTTGGCCATTCTGGCGAAGATGCGATCCGCAACTGGTTCAATCAGGCAGCCGGGCGCGGCTGGCTGGATGCAATGAGCGCAGTCGAGCGCGATGACTTCCTTAATTTCGAGGGCAATGCCCAGGGTTTTCGGGTTCTGACCCAGCTGGAATATCACCAGTTCGATGGTGGCACGCGCCTGACCTACGCCACGCTGGGCACGTACCTGAAATACCCCTGGACCGCGCGACATGCCGACTCCCTGGGTTACAAAAAACACAAGTTCGGCTGCTACCAGAGCGAGCTGCCGATTCTGGAACAGATCGCCCACAAACTGGGCTTGCCGCAACTTGAGGAACAACGCTGGGCACGCCATCCGCTGGTGTACCTGATGGAAGCCGCCGATGACATCTGCTATGCCTTGATTGATCTGGAGGACGGGCTGGAGATGGATCTGCTGGACTATGCCGAAGTCGAGGGCTTGCTGTTGAGCCTGGTGGGCGATGATTTGCCGGACACCTATCGTCAGCTCGGCCCGGACGACTCGCGAAGACGCAAACTGGCCATTCTGCGCGGCAAGGCCATCGAACACCTGACCAACGCTGCGGCGCGGGCGTTCGTCGAGCAGCAGGACGCATTGCTGGCCGGCACGCTCAGTGGCGATCTGGTCGAACACATGCATGGCCCGGCAAAGCGCTGCGTGCTGGATGCCAAGGACATGGCGCGCAAGAAAATCTTCCAGGACAAGCGCAAGACCCTGCACGAGATCGGCGCCTACACCACGCTTGAGATTCTCCTCAACGCATTTTGCGGCGCGGCAGTGGAACAGTTCGGCGGACGCACGCCGTCGTTCAAGCATCGACGCATTCTCGATCTGATGGGCAACAGCGCACCCGATCCACATGCGCCACTGCATGCATCATTCCTGCGCATGATCGACTTCATTGCCGGGATGACCGACAGCTATGCCAGTGAAATGGCCAGGGAGATGACCGGGCGTTCGAGCCCCATGTAAGACGCCGGGGGATGCCATCCCACGCGTTGCCAAACGGCGGGACGGCATCTCCTCGGATCATTTCAGCACCAGCACGCGCAGGATGCGCATCAAAACTTCAGAATTGTCCTACACACATACCGGAAAGACCCTATCGCTTGGGTGCTGGCACTAACCAATAATCCCGCCACTTTGATTGCCACTACTGGCACATCTCCCATTGGTCCAATAGCCACCGCCGATGCCGTTCGAAGGCTGCCGGTCCGCCTCGATTCGCACCCGCGTTGCGCCAGCACGCTGCCGGAAGCTCCTCCCATGTTTAAACACAACTTGCGCATCCTGCTGGTGGAGGATCATCCGTTTCAACTGATCGCCACGCAGATACTGCTCAACAATCAAGGGTATTTCCTGCTTACCCCCGTCCTGACAGCTACCGAGGCACTGGAAGCCATGATGCGCACTCCCAAACCCTACGACCTGCTGCTCTGCGACCAGGGTCTGCCGGATTTCCAGGGCCTGGACCTGATTGAACGGGCCCACGAACGGGGCTTCGTCCGCCGCGCCATACTCCTCAGCGGACTGGGCAACAGCCAGTTGCACGCGCTTGAACAGATGGCAGTCGAACGCGGCCTTCCGTTGTTGGGCTGCCTGAGCAAACCCCTGCACGGCCCCGATCTGTGCCGCATGCTCGATGCCGACCTCCCCGACGCATGATTGAGCCACACGCCGAAAGCGACAGCAGATAAGAGATACAGTAGATGGCCAGGCAATCTTCCGGTAAATGCTGTAGTTAAACAGCTTTTAGTTTGCAGGAAATTTCCTAACCGAAATAAACAAGGCATTTTTTAATAACCGAATTAGCACGACAGGTTGTTGATAATTTAAACACTAACGCCACGAAAAATGGGCTCTGACGTACTCCAATACTTTAATTGTTGTAGGACATTTCCTATATATACCCTGCAGCGCAGTCTGTTCATGGGCCTGCTTGAACATCTGAGCTAAGGTGCGCGCTTTCTTCGCAGCTTGTATGGATTGAATCATGAACTCAGTTTTTATCATCGACGATCACCCGGTTATTCGCCTTGCCGTTCGAATGCTCCTGGAAAACGAAAATTATCAAGTGGTGGGTGAAACCGATAACGGTGTGGATGCCATGCAGATGGTCCGCGAATGCATGCCGGACCTGATCATCCTCGACATCAGCATCCCCAAGCTCGATGGCCTGGAAGTGCTGGCCCGGTTCAATGCGATGGGTCTGCATTCGAAAATTCTGGTCCTGACTTCGCAGACCCCCAGCCTCTTCGCCATCCGGTGCATGCAATCGGGTGCAGCAGGCTATGTCTGCAAACAGGAAGACCTCAGCGAACTCCTCAGCTCAGTGAAAGCCGTATTATCCGGCTACAATTACTTTCCGAGTCAGGCGCTCACCAAAGCCACCGGCGAAAACGGCCAACCCAGCGAAATCGAACTGTTCAAGTTGGTGAATGATCGCGAATTGATGGTATTGCAGCTGTTCGCTCAGGGCCGTACCAATAAAGAAATCGCCAAAGGAATGTTTCTCAGTAATAAGACCGTGAGCACTTACAAAACACGCCTGATGCAAAAGCTCAGGGTTAAAACCTTGGTAGAACTTATCGAGATGGCAAAACGCAACGAGCTCGTGTGAGGGACCGGATGTCCACGCGCATTAAACATTGTTTGATATGGGTCGCCTGTGTCTGCGTCAGCTGGAGCGCCCAGGCGATTCCGGCTGACGGTGAATCCTACCGCCTGCTGAGTCGCTCCAGTCCCGGACACATGGATGTCAATCTGGACAAGGCTCAGTGGCAGTGGGTACACGAAAAGCGAGAGCTGATCCTCGGTACTTCTGCCCCTGACTACCCACCCTTCGACCTGACCCAATCAGGTCGAGAGTACGAAGGGTTCACCGCCGACTACGCCGGAATCATCTCTGTGGCACTGGACCTGCCCGTCAAGGTTCAGCGCTTTGATTCCAGGGATTCGGCCATCACCGCCCTCAAGGAAGGCAAAATCGATCTGCTCGGCAGCGCAAACGGTTTTGAAGCAACAGATGGCAGTCTCAAGCTGTCGACACCTTATGCAGTGGATCAACCGGTTCTGGTGACGCGCGTCGGCGAGAAGCGCGCGCTGAACCAGGGCCTGGAGGGCATGCGCCTGAGCATGGTCTATCACTACCTGCCGGAATCCAGTGTGAAGGCGCTCTACCCGGGGGCGACCCTGAAAACCTATCCATCCTTCCAGAGCGCCATCAACGCCGTGGCGTTCAATCAGGCCGACGTGTTTCTTGGCGACACCATTTCCACCCAGTACCTGATCAACAAGGGCTATCTGAATAACGTGCAGATGGCCAACTTCGGCAAGCATGAGGCCAATGGTTTCAGTTTTGCGGTACGCAACGACGGTACGCCCTTGCTGCACATCCTCAATCAAACCCTCAAGTCCATCAGCGTCGATGAGCGCATCGCGATCTCCCGACGCTGGGGGGCTGACGATCTGATGCTGACCGATCAGAAACTGCAATTGACCCAGCGTGAGGAACGCTGGATCGCACAACACCCTACGGTGCGCGTGGTTATCAACGAAACCTATGCCCCGCTGACGTTCTTCGATGCCAATGGCAATTTCCGCGGCATCACCGCCGACCTGCTGGAACTGGTCCGCCTGCGCACCGGGCTACGCTTCGAGGTCAGCCGCTCCCAAAGCCTGTCCGATATGCTGAACCGGGTCAGCCAGGGCCAGGCCGATATGATTGGCGCGCTGATCCCCAGTGAAGAACGTGAAGATCAACTCAGCTTCAGCCGCCCCTACGTCGATAACTCGTTCGTACTGGTAACCCGCAAGTGGCCGGAGAATCCACCCAGACTTGAGCAACTGAATGGCAAGCGGGTGGCGATCATTGTGGGTAGCCCGCTCACCACCTACCTGCGTGACAACTTCCCCGATATCGTCCCCATTGAGGTGGACAACCCTTTCCAGGCCATGGACATGCTCGCCCAGGGTCGCGTCGAAGGTGCAATCACATCGCTGCTGATCGCCAATTACTTCCTGTCTTCGGGCGTATTCGAGGACCGCCTGCAAATGACGGCGACCGTCGGCAACGAGCCGGCACTGATTTCCATGGCGACGTCTCGCAAAACCACCGAGCTGAGCGCCATCCTCGACAAGGCGCTTTCGAGCATTGCTCCGCAGGATCTGGCAGTCATCAACAATCGCTGGCGCTCGTACACTCCGGCCGGCGGTAACTGGTACGACTATCAGCGTCAGATCTATCAGATCCTCATTGGGGCCGGTCTGCTGTTGCTCGGTTCACTGGCCTGGAATGCCTACATGCGGCGCCAGATCAAACAGCGCGAACGGGCCGAGCGTGCACTGAGCGATCAATTCGAGTTCATGAGCGCCCTGGTCAACGGCACTCCGCATCCTATCTATGTGCGTGATCGCGAAGGGCTGCTGCGCATGTGCAACGACAGCTATCTGGAAGCATTCTCGGCGCGGCGCGAAGACATCCTCAACAAAACCGTCACCGAAGGCATTCTCAGTGATATCGACGAAGCCCACGAATATGCCGCCGACTACAAACGGGTGATGGCCAGCAGCACTCCGCTGATCCTCGACCGCACGCTGCATATCGGTGATCGACATCTGACGATCTATCACTGGATCCTGCCGTTCCGGGATTCGGTGGGTGAGGTGCAGGGCGTCATCGGTGGCTGGATCGACATCAGCGAGCGCCGCCAGCTGATCGAGGAACTTCGCACGGCCAAGGATCAGGCCGATGACGCCAATCGCGCCAAGAGCACCTTTCTGGCGACCATGAGCCATGAAATACGCACCCCGATGAACGCGGTAATCGGCATGCTCGAACTGGCCCTGCGCCGCGCTGACCAGGGTCAGCTGGATCGGCCGGCCATTGAGGTTGCCTACGGCTCGGCCAAGGATCTGCTGGAGCTTATCGGTGACATCCTGGATATCGCGCGCATCGAGTCTGGACGCTTGACCCTGAGTCCGGAGCGGGCAAATCTGCGCCAGCTGGTCGAGTCGGTATTTCGTGTCTTCGACGGTCTGGCCCGGCAAAAAAGCCTCGGCCTGTTGCTCGACCTGGACCCCGGCATCAACACGGATGTGCTGATCGATCCGCTGCGTTTCAAACAAATTCTGTCCAATCTCATCAGCAACGCGATCAAGTTCACCGAGCAGGGTCAGGTGAAAATCAGCCTGCAGACCGATGCCAGCCCGGACCCACAACAGCTGCGGCTGCACGTGCTGATCCAGGACAGCGGCATCGGCATCAGCGCAGAAGATCAGCAGCGGCTGTTCGAGCCTTTCGCCCAGGCCGAGAACACCGGTCAGCAGGCACGGACCGGCGCCGGACTGGGGCTGGTGATCTGCCGTCACCTGTGCGAAATGATGGGCGGCACCTTGACCCTCAGCAGTGAGCCCGGCGACGGCACACAGATCCACATGACCTTTGATCTGACGACCCTGGAGCCGCTGGAAATCGCCGCGCCGACCAAGGAAGCCCCACCACGGGAAACGGCTGCGCTGGACATTCTCATCGTCGACGATCATCCCGCCAATTGCATGCTGCTGTGTCAGCAGCTCGAATTTCTCGGTCATCACTGCTCGACTGCCGAACACGGTGCCCAAGGGCTTGAGCTTTGGTTGCCAGGACAGTTCGACCTGGTAATCGCTGACTGCAACATGCCGGTGATGAATGGCTACGACCTGACTCGCGCGATCCGTAACCACGAGCAGGACACGGGACGCCCGCGCTGCACGATATGGGGTTTCACCGCCAATGCTCAGCCGGAAGAGAAGCAGCGCTGTCGGGATGCGGGCATGGACGACTGCCTGTTCAAGCCCATCAGCCTCAAAGCGCTCAACGAGCGACTGGACAAGCTCCAGCCTCACGACCGTCAGCGCGCCGACCTGTCAGCTCCCGAAGCGTTCGATATGGGCAGCGTCAGCCTGTTGACCGGTGATCGTCCTGATAGCGTTCGGCGACTGCTGGCGCAACTCCTGCTCAGTTGCGAGCAGGATCGCGAAGAACTCACACGCCTGCAAGCCGCGACGAATCAGGCAGATATTCGTCAGATGGCGCACAAGATCAAAGGCGCGGCGCGGATCATCCGGGCGGTTCGGGTCATCGACAGATGTGAGGCGCTGGAAGATGCCTGCGGCGAGGACGAGCCCGTTGAGATCATTGAGGCGTGCCAGTCGGCCTTGGGCGCTGCGATGAGTGTTCTGGAGACAGCCTTGCGCAACGCGCTTCACCTGACAGATGAACCGGACCAGCGCAATGGGAAAAACGAGGGCATCCACGACTAGACGCGGATCAACAAGCAGGAGGGAAATGCAGCAGATCAGGGAGGCAGGCACGTGGCCTGCCTCCCTGGAACATCAGGCTACCGGATTGATTGGCTTTTCCGGGTACCAGACGTCGATCAGCGCGCTGACGGTTACTTCGGTCAGTTCGCTGCGGCCCTTGAGCCAGGCTTCAACAGCAGCACGCTGCTCTTCGTTGACCGAGCCACGCTTGATGAGGCAAACCAGACCGAAGTCATCGCCGCCAACATAACCCAGACCATTGGCTTCCATGGCGTCCTTGAGGAATTCCTCGAGGAACGCGTCGATCGCCTTGTCATCCAGATCTTCCTTGAAGTCCAGGTTCAGCTCAAAACCCAACTCCTGGAATTCATCTACGCACAGCTTTTTGCGCAGACGCTGGGAACGGTTAGTGGCCATTGAACAAATCCTCATAAGTAATATCGGGCGGCACTTTAGCAGTTTGGACGGCCGATTGCCCGCCTAACACGCCCAAGGTCGGGGATTGCCGATAAACAGGCGTGTGCGGCCCGGCGTGATACCTGATAAAAAATAGCGGCCGAGACGCTCGCACCAGAACACAAGTCACCGCCGGTTGGGGCATAATGCCGTCTATTCGAGCGTCAGGCGGCTTTTTTCAGCAACCGCCTGCGTCAGCTACTTATTTTGCCGAGGGAATCCATCCATGCCCTCTTATTTCCCCCCTCTTTGCAGTAGGGTTTTATTGAATGATCAAATCTTTGCGTCCTTTGTTTTTTTTCGCCCTGCTACTGCCCCTGGGGTTGCCTGCTCAGGCGGCGGTGATCAACACCACGCTGCCACCCAAGGTTCAGCAAGCCCTGAAAGCCAGCAAACTGGGCGACGATGCCCTGTCACTGGTGATGTTGCCGCTTAACGGCCCAGGCAATCCGACGGTTTTCAACGCCGACGTATCGGTTAATCCGGCGTCGACCATGAAGCTGATCACCACCTATGCAGCGTTGGAAATGCTCGGCCCGACCCATCAGTGGCGGACCGAGTTCTTCACCGATGGCACCCTGACCAACGGCGTGCTGCACGGCAATCTCTACCTTAAGGGCGGCGGTGACCCCAAGCTCAACATGGAAAAACTCTGGCTGCTGATGCGCGATCTGCGCGCCAACGGCGTCCAGCAGGTCACCGGTGATCTGGTCCTGGATCGCAGCCATTTCGTGCAACCGCAGCTGCCGGTGTTCGACGATGATGGCAACGACAAGAACAAGCCGTTCCTGGTCAAACCCGACTCATTGATGATCAATCTCAAGGCGCTGCGCTTCATCACCCGTAACGACGGTGGCAAGATCCTGGTCTCCGTGGAACCGCCGATCGCCAGCATCCGCGTGGAAAATCAGGTCAAGGCCGTTGCCTCCAAGCAATGCGCTGGCGACGTACGTTACAGCCCGATCCCGCAGGCGGACGGCTCGGTTGTCGTCACCGTCAGCGGGCAATTGGGCGATGGCTGCAACTCCCAGACCTACCTCTCACTGCTCGACCACCCAACCTACGCAGCAGGCGCTGTTCGGGCGATCTGGCAGGAACTGGGCGGCAGCATCCTCGGCAAGGACCGCGTCGACGTGGTGCCGGGCAGCGCTAAACTGCTGGCCAAGGCCTTCTCGCCAGACCTTACGGAAATCATTCGCGACATCAATAAATTCAGTAACAACACCATGGCCCAGCAGCTGTTCCTGAGCCTGGGTTCGGAATATCGCAACGAAGCCGATGGCGATGACGCCAAGGCCGCGCAACGGGTGATCCGCCAGTGGCTGGCGAAAAAAGGCATCACCGCTCCACACCTGGTCATGGAAAACGGTTCGGGCCTGTCCCGCGCAGAACGCGTCAGCGCTCGTGAAATGGCGATCATCCTGCAGGCCGCATGGCGCAGCCCTTATGCCGCCGAGTTCATGAGTTCGATGCCGCTGGCCGGCATGGACGGCACCATGCGCAAGCGTCTCAAGCGCACGCCGCTGCTGGGCGAGGCGCATATCAAGACCGGTACGCTGAACACGGTTCGCGCCATTGCCGGCTTCAGCCGCGACAGCAATGGCAATACCTGGGCCGTAGTCGCCATCCTCAATGACCCGCGCCCATGGGGCGCATCGTCAGTGCTCGATGAAGTGCTGGTCGAGTTGTATCGCCAGCCGAAGCTGGTCAACAACACCGTTTCGATTCAGCAGCAGTAAGCAAAAGGGGCCTGTCCCAAGACCGGCCCCTTATTCATTGACCCTCACGGCAGCTCTGGCTCAACCCGATCACGCCCCGCCTGCTTGGCTGCGTAGACCCGCGAATCCACGCGCAGCAACAGCGCATCGTCGCCTTCCCCTTCGCGCCAGCCAGCCACGCCGAAACTCGCAGTAATGGTCCCAATGCCATCGACCGGCTGACTGCGCAGCTCACGCCACAAATCCAACGCCAGCTGATGCGCCTGAACGGCATCGATGCCGGGACAGAGCACCATGAATTCTTCCCCGCCCAGCCGACAGAACACCTCATTGCTACGCAGCCGCAGACTGATACGCTGGGAAATGGCCTGCAACGCCCAATCGCCCTTGGCATGCCCGAGCTGGTCATTGATCCTTTTGAAATGATCGATGTCGAGCATGATCACCGACAACTCTCCCCCGCTACCCTGGACCCGGCCCAGTTCGACCGCAAAGCGTTCCTGGAAATAACGACGATTAAAGATTCCGGTCAGCGAATCAGTGACCGCCAATCGGCGTAACTCCTCTTCGACGCGCTTGCGCTCGGTGATATCAATACACACCGCCAGATAGCCAACCCACTGGCCCTGCTCGTCTCGCACGGCCGTCACCAGCATATTGACTGACAATGTACTGCTGTCACGCCGCACGAAGGTCCATTCCCGAGACTGGTGGATGCTTTCCTGACTGGCTTCGACAAAGATCGCCTCGCCGGCTGAAACCTGGGTTCCATACCCGACACTCAGGCGCTGCGCGTGCTCTTCGAGCTCTGCCGTCAATTGCAGATCCTTGAGCGTGAAGCGCCCCACGACCTCGTCATTGCTGTAGCCGAGCATTTTCTGTGCGCCTACATTAAAGGTACTGATCACGCCATTCAGGTCGGTGGCAATGATTGCCACTTCGGTAGCGGCGTTGAGCACATTGCGCAGTTGACCGTGGGTGCCGCGCAATTGCTGTTCGCGCTGGCGCAACTCGGATGTGCGCTGATCCACCAGACGCAGGGCGCGCTGACGCTGCCCCACCAGACTGTAGAGCAACGCACTGAGCATCACGCTCAGCAGCGTGCCCAACAGGATCACGTTGACCCTTTGCGACTGGTTACTGTTGAGGAAAATCTCGGTTGGACGGATTTCCAGCAAATAGTCGCGATCCGCCAGATTCAACAGCGTGCTGACCCGCAAATCACTGTCGGCAGCCGCTGTGGTTGACTGATACAACAGTTCTGGTTCGTCAGGCGCGGCCAGATCGCGCAGCGTCACGGCAAGGTTTTCCTGAGTGGGCAGACCTTCGGTCATCAGGGCACTCAGGCTGATAACGGCCATCACAAAGCCGGATACATCGTCCGCCCGCGTCGAAAATCGGGCATCTGCGGCGAGTACCGGGGACAGCAACAGAATTCCAGTGGCGTTGAGCGGGTCCAGCCCGACCAGATGCACGCGCGGGGTCGCGACCATGGAACCCAGCTGGAGCGCCCGCTCCAGCGCTTGGTGGCGTAGCTGATCGGAGGCAATGTCGAAGCCCAGTGGCAATGGCAGCGTGCTACGTGACCGGGTGAAGAGCACCGGAAAATATTCCGCCCTTACCGCAGCTTTCTGCAGCCCGCCCGCGACTCCCAACTCCCGCACGCTGAAGCCGTCAAGGCCCTCGGTCACCGCTTGACGCTCGAAGGACTCCCGCTCGGACTCGACGACTCTCGGTGCCCATGAGTACGCCTGGGTCCCCATCAGCAACGGCGCGGCAAAGCCGTTGAATTCGGCGCGACTGATTTGATCGGAAAAGACAAAGAAGCGCCGCAGGCTGTCCAGGCGAGAAACCTGGCCATCAAGGCGTTCCTGAATACGACTGAAATGTTCGCTGGCGATCAAGCTGAAGCGCTGGACCAGTTGGCGTTTATAGAGTTCGAAATTGGCGAGGGCGAGGATGATCGTCAACACCAGCCCCAAAACCAGAGCCGTCATTGCAACGACCCAAGGGGAGGCCTGCTCGCTGATAAAGCCGAGAATCTTCGGGCGCACAGGGTTTGACGGCATACGCAAAACTCACGACGCCAGCACAGTAAACAGTCACGCTGGCTGTGGTTCTCTTATAGCTATTCGCCACTAGTTTGCCTAGCCTGAAATTGCAGTGCGTAACATGGATTCGTTACGCACTGCACATTGTTGCCAATCAGCGAGCCATGATCTTCCAGGCGCGATGGATCTTGCTGTTGCGGGCAAAGTCCGGATCCACGGTCTGGGCAGTGATTTCTTCCACGGCGTAACGCTCGCCGAGGTTTTCATCGAGGACGAACTTGCGGAAGTTGTTGGAGAAATACAGCACGCCGCCGGGTGCAAGACGCGCCATGGCCAGATCGAGCAATTGCACCTGATCACGCTGTACGTCGAAGATCCCTTCCATGCGCTTGGAGTTGGAGAACGTCGGCGGATCAATGAAGATCAGGTCGTATTCCTCACGGCACGCTTCCAGCCACGCCATCACATCACCCTGCTCCAGACGGTTCTTGTCAGAGAAGCCGTTGAGCGACAGGTTGCGACGTGCCCAGTCCAGATAGGTTTTCGACAAGTCAACGCTGGTGGTGCTGCGCGCGCCGCCCTTGGCCGCATGCACGCTGGCCGTCGCGGTGTAGGCATACAGGTTGAGGAAACGCTTGCCCGCCGCTTCACGCTGGATACGCATGCGCATCGGGCGGTGGTCGAGGAACAGGCCGGTGTCCAGGTAGTCCGTGAGGTTCACCAGCAGCTTGACGCCACCTTCGCTGACTTCGCGGAACTGGCCCTGGGCACTTTGCCGCTCGTACTGCTTGGTGCCGCTCTGGCGTTCACGACGCTTGATCACCACGCGACTCTTGTCGATGTTCAACGCCTGGGGAATGGCCGCCAGCGCGTCGAACAGGCGCGCCGAGGCTTTCTCCGGATCGATGGACTTGGGCGCGGCGTATTCCTGAACGTGAACCCAGTCGTGATACAGGTCGATGGCCAGGGAGTACTCCGGCATGTCGGCATCGTAGACGCGATAGCAATCGATCCCTTCGCGACGGACCCATTTGCCCAGCAGCTTGAGGTTCTTCTGCAAGCGGTTGGCAAACATCTGCCCGCCTTCGCTCAAGCGCGGCTGCTCGACCACCACTGGAGCCGGTTTGATCGGGTTGCCGTTCTTGTTGTACTTCTCGTATTTGCCTGGAGCTTCCAGCGCGCTGGTGTCCTCGGGCTCGACCTGTTCACGCTCGATCTGGCGCTGCTCGGCAGTGCGCCGCTCGCCGGTGACGAACTGGTCAGGCAAGACCTTGATCAGCAGCAATTTGCACGGCAAAGCGCCGTTCCAGAATGCGTATTGCTTGTGGCTGCGAATCCCCATGCGTTTGCCCAGGTCCGGAGCGCCGGTAAAGACGGCAGCCTCCCAGTTCAGACAGGCCTGGCGCAGACGTTCACCGAGGTTCTGGTAAAGATAAAGCAGGCTTGCCTCGTCACCCAGGCGCTCGCCGTACGGAGGGTTGCAGATCACCAGGCCTTTCTGGTTCTGGTCCGGGCGCGGCTCAAAGGTGGCGACTTCGCCTTGATAGACCTTGATCCAGTCACTCAGACCAGCACGCTCAATGTTGTTACGCCCCGGCTGGATCAGGCGCGGGTCAGCTTCATAGCCGCGAATCCACAGCGGCGGCTTGGCCAGACCGGCCTGGGCGCGGGCCAGCGCATCATCATGCAACTTGGTCCACAGCGCCGGGACGTGCCCGAGCCATGCAGAAAACCCCCAGCGTTCGCGCTTGAGGTTGGGCGCGATGTCGGCAGCCATCATGGCCGCCTCCACCAAAAAGGTGCCTACGCCGCACATCGGGTCAGCCAGCGCGCCACCTTCAGCGGCAATGCGCGGCCAGCCGGCACGGATCAGGATCGCTGCGGCGAGGTTTTCCTTGAGCGGAGCGGCACCCTGCTGCAAGCGATAGCCACGCTGGTGCAGGCTGTGACCGGACAAGTCCAGCGACAGGATGGCTTCGCCGCGATCCAGGCGCAAATGCACGCGCAGATCGGGATTGAGCTTGTCGACCGAAGGCCGCAGGCCATCCGGCGTACGCAATTTGTCGACAATGGCGTCCTTGACCTTCAAGGCGCCAAAGTGCGTGTTATCAATGCCCGAACCGTTACCGCTGAACTCCACCGCCAGCGAACCGTCGGCTTCAAGGTGATCCTGCCAGTCGATATCCAGCACGCCGTGATACAGGTCTTCGGCGTCTTTCATCGGAAAGCGCTTGAGCACCAGCAACACACGATTGGCCAGGCGCGACCACAGGCATAACCGGTAGGCGGTTTCCATGGTAGCGACGCCGCGGATGGCCGAGGTGTGTTCCCGGGTCTCCTCAAGGCCAAGCGCAGTGGCTTCCTCAGACAGCAGGCCTTCGAGGCCTTTCGGGCAAGTGAGGAAAAGTTCGTAACGTTCGGACATGAATATTCCAGGGCCGTAGCCATAAGCGGCGGGCAACGCATTGCCCTACCAGATTTAGAACAAGCGTCTTTCTTGGAGAACGCCTGCGTGGCACACACATTGTGCCGGTCCACCGCATGAGGTTATGACATCAATGCGGCAGTTTTTTACGTGGATCGCGCCTTTCAGCCAAAAAGCTCGCAATGGCCAAAAGACACTGGGCTGAAAGCCACCCATTCAGCATGACAACTGCCGTAATAAAAAGTCACATCGTGACCCTTCGTCGAAAAGCCTCTGAATGCATTCAGCCATCACCCGCGCTTGAGAACGGCTCTCAGCTTGCGCCGAAACCCTCGACATTGCGGGCTTGCAGAAAATATCAAGTTTGAAACACCTTCGGGCTTATTTCCCGCAGGTCGTAAATGTTACGTGCTTATGACAAAACGATCATTCACAGCGCCCAATCCATTGGTTAGAACTCATCTCAGGTTGTTACTGCAATGGTAACGACACCAAGCCCGCGACGCCGGCAGCGGGTACCAACGGCAGAAAACTTTCTGCCCGACCTCATCAAGAGGTCCCAGGGACATTACAGTCAACAAACGAGGGCAACACCCTATGAGAAGACTTAAGCGTGATCCGTTGGAAAGAGCATTTTTACGCGGATATCAGTACGGCGTTCATGGTAAATCCCGTGAGCTTTGCCCTTTTACTCTACCGTCAGTACGCCAAGCGTGGATCAATGGTTGGCGAGAAGGACGCGGCGACAACTGGGACGGTATGACCGGCACTGCGGGAATCCACAGACTCAACGAACTTCACGCGGTCGGGTAATCAGGTAACTTCCGACCAGTCCAGCAAATCTCTGAAAAAATGACCTAACCAGGCGCGTCCCATCCGGGCGCGGGGCGAAAGCCCAGGGGCTCCTCAGGAGCCCCTTTTTTATGCCTGACGTTTGGGCATTGCCGCGATGGCGTCCACCGACTGGCGAATCAGCGCCGGGCCTTTATAGATAAAGCCGGAGTAGATCTGCACCAGGCTGGCACCGGCGGCGATTTTCTCAGCCGCGTGCCTGCCTTCGGTGATGCCGCCCGCAGCGATGATCGGCAGACGCCCGGCCAGTTCGCCAGCGAGGATCTTCACCGTATGGGTGCTCTTCTCGCGTACCGGCGCACCTGACAACCCGCCCGCTTCGTCGCCATGTGGCAAGCCTTCGACGCCCTGGCGGCTGAGCGTGGTGTTGGTGGCGATGACGGCGTCCATGCCGGATTCGATCAGCGCCGCCGCAACCAGCACGGTTTCTTCATCGGTCATGTCCGGGGCAATCTTGATCGCCAATGGCACGCGCTTGCCATGCAACTGGGTCAGCGCCTGCTGACGGATGCTCAAGGCTTCCAGCAGTTGCTTGAGCGAATCGCCGAACTGCAGACTGCGCAACCCCGGCGTGTTCGGCGAGCTGACATTGACCGTGACATAGCTGGCGTGGGCGTAGACCTTGTCCAGGCAAATCAGATAGTCATCCACGGCGCGCTCGACCGGCGTATCGAAATTCTTGCCGATGTTGATGCCCAGGATGCCGGTATATTTTGCGCCCTGAACCCGGCTGATCAGGTGATCGACGCCCAGGTTATTGAAGCCCATGCGATTGATGATCGCCTCGGCGTGCGGCAGACGGAAGATCCGAGGTTTCGGATTGCCCGGCTGCGGGCGCGGGGTGACCGTACCGATTTCAACAAAGCCGAAACCCAGCTGGGCGAAGCCGTCGATGGCCGCGCCGTTCTTGTCCAGGCCTGCGGCCAGCCCGACCGGATTGGGAAACTCCAGGCCCATGACCGTCACCGGCAGGCGCGCCGGCGCTTTGCTCAGCAGGCGATTGAGCCCCAGGCGTCCGCCGGCACCAATCAGGTCCAGGGACAGGTCATGGGAGGTTTCCGGGGAAAGTTTGAACAGTAACTGGCGGGCCAGGTTATACATGGGCGGGCGCGACTCGTCGAAGCTGAATTCAGGGCGGCGATTATAGACGCCTGGGCGGGCGGGCGCGAGGCATGCGCTCAGCTTTTAACAGGACGCCATCGCGGCGGGCGCTCGGGCTGGCATATCGCTTGCTTGGAACAGTCATCAGCACTCGTTCCAACGGCGGAGCGCGGCACAGACAATGGCGTCGTTTCGTCCTTGCTTTATGCAACGGCTTGAACGACGCTTTTTTTATGGAAGATCCCATCATCGGGCCAGCTGCATAGGCTCCCGAGACCGGCTTTTCCGGAAAGGAAGACACGTTTATGAATACCTCCACGAACGACCCGCTCGCCTGGGTGAATGGCAGCGATGCGCCAGAGATGAACAGCCTCGACCTGGGCTTCATGGCGTTATCCGACAGTGCATCGTTGGTGGTGGCCGCCACTCAGGGGTTCGCCCAGCCTTATGGCCTGACCCTCAATCTCAAGCGCCAGGCGTCCTGGGCCAACCTGCGTGACAAACTGGTCAGCGGCGAACTGCACGCGGCCCACAGCCTTTACGGCCTGATCTATGCCGTGCAACTGGGTATCGGTGGCGGCCCCGCGACGGACATGGCGGTGCTGATGGGCCTGAACCAGAACGGCCAGAGCATCAACCTGTCCCGCCCGCTCCAGGAAGCGGGCGTGATCACTCCTGAGGCACTGGACCGGCGCGCGCACCAAAGCGGCCCAAAGCTGACCTTCGCCCAGACTTTTCCTACCGGCAATCATGCGATGTGGTTGTATTACTGGCTCGCCAGCCAAGGCATTCATCCGCTTCACGACGTGACCAGCGTGGTCGTGCCGCCGCCGCAAATGGTTGCGCACCTGCAAGCCGGGCGTATCGACGGCTTCTGCGTCGGCGAACCCTGGGGCGCCAGTGCTGTGCAGCGACAGCTGGGTTTCACCTTTGCCACCAGCCAGGCGATCTGGCCGGATCACCCGGAAAAAGTCCTGGGTTGCACCCGCGAGTTTGTCGAGCAAAACCCCAACACGGCGCGCGCACTGGTCAAGGCCGTTCTGGAGGCCAGCCGTTTTATCGAAGAAAATCAGCAAAACCGCCGCAGCACCGCGCAGCTGCTCAGTGGCAAGGACTATCTGGACGCGCCGGCCAGCTGCATTGAGCCGCGTTTGCTCGGCGAATACAGCGATGGGTTGGGCAACCAGTGGCAGGATAACCACGCGCTGCGCTTTCATGGCGGTGGCGAGGTGAACCTGCCGTACCTGTCCGATGGCATGTGGTTCATGACCCAATTCCGCCGCTGGGGCTTGCTGCGCGAAGACCCGGACTATCTGTCGGTTGCCACCCGCGTTCACCAACTGGACCTGTATCGCCAGGCGGCGGGTGAAGTGGGCATTGAAGTCGCTGCTTCGACCATGCGCAGCAGCCAGTTGATCGACGGCAAAGTCTGGGATGGCAGCGATCCGGCGGGCTACGCGCGCAGCTTCAAGCTGCATGCGCTGGCCGACACCGCCCCCGCCGTTGTCAGTCGCTGAGGGCCGCAATCATGCTACGTATCCTGTTAATCAACGACACGCCGAAAAAAGTCGGACGCCTGAAAGCGGCGCTCTCCGAAGCGGGATTTGAAGTCATCGACGAGTCCGGACTGATCATCGACTTGCCTGCACGGGTGGAAGCGGTTCGCCCGGACGTAATCCTCATCGACACCGAATCCCCGGGCCGCGACGTCATGGAACAAGTGGTGCTGGTCAGCCGTGACCAGCCGCGCCCGATTGTGATGTTCACCGACGAGCATGACCCCGACGTGATGCGCCAGGCGATAAAATCCGGGGTCAGCGCTTATATCGTCGAGGGCATTCTGGCCCAGCGCCTGCAGCCGATCCTCGATGTCGCGATGGCACGATTTGAGAGCGATCAGGCTTTGCGTGCCCAACTTCAGGCACGCGACCAGCAATTGGCCGAACGCAAACGCATCGAATTGGCCAAAGGTCTGTTGATGAAAATGAAGGATTGCAAGGAAGAAGAGGCCTACACCCTGATGCGCCGCCAGGCCATGAGCAGGCAGCAGAAACTGATCCAGGTCGCCGAGCAGATCATCGCCATGAGCGAGCTGCTGGGGTGATGCGGGCCAACGAAAAAGCGTTCTTCGCTTCTCTGGCCCAGCTTTTGCTTAGCTAATCACACAGGTAGCCAACGGCGGTTGCCCCACCTACGACAAAGACGTCGCACACCTCTTTCGCCAACGCGAATCGGGTTGCGGCGTTTTTTGCGTTTTGGCCCCAGTGATTGGGGCCGGTGGAGCCGCCGAGGTTATGGATGCTCCACCTGCAGGTCTTCGCCCGCTGCGGTTCACGAACCGACAGACTTCCTTTATGCAGATGAGGTGTTCAATGAATACAAGTTTCTGGAAAGCCGGCCACAAACCGACTCTGTTCGCTGCCTTCCTGTATTTCGACCTGAGCTTCATGGTCTGGTACCTGCTTGGCCCCCTGGCTGTGCAGATTGCCGCCGACTTGCACCTGACCACACAGCAACGCGGCCTGATGGTGGCAACGCCGATTCTGGCCGGTGCGGTGCTGCGCTTCGTGATGGGTTTGCTGGCTGATCAGCTGTCGCCGAAAACCGCTGGCATCATCGGTCAGGTGATCGTCATCTGCGCTCTGTTCGGTGCCTGGAAACTGGGTATCCACAGTTATGAGCAGGCGCTGATTCTAGGTCTGTTCCTCGGCATGGCGGGCGCTTCATTCGCTGTCGCCCTGCCGCTGGCCTCGCAATGGTACCCGGCCGAGCATCAGGGCAAGGCCATGGGCATCGCCGGTGCAGGCAACTCCGGCACGGTTCTGGCGGCATTGATCGCGCCGGTTCTGGCCATGGCTTTCGGCTGGAGCAACGTGTTCGGCTTTGCCGTCATCCCCTTGGTATTGACGCTGATTGCCTTCTGCCTGATGGCCCGCAATGCACCAGAACGCGCCAAGCCCAAGTCCATGGCGGACTATCTCAAGGCATTGGGTGATCGTGACAGCTGGTGGTTCATGTTCTTCTACAGCGTCACCTTTGGCGGCTTCATCGGCCTGGCCAGCGCCCTGCCCGGCTACTTCAACGATCAGTATGGCCTGAGCCCGGTGACCGCCGGTTATTACACCGCAGCCTGCGTCTTTGGCGGCAGTCTGATGCGTCCATTGGGTGGCGCGCTGGCCGACCGGTTCGGCGGGATTCGCACCTTGTCCGGCATGTACGCCGTGGCCGCCATCTGCATCGCCGCTGTCGGCTTCAACCTGCCCAGCTCGTGGGCGGCACTGGCGCTGTTCGTCGCGGCCATGCTCGGTCTGGGCGCGGGTAACGGCGCGGTGTTCCAGCTGGTCCCACAACGTTTCCGCAAGGAAATCGGGGTCATGACCGGCCTGATCGGCATGGCTGGCGGCATTGGTGGCTTCCTGCTCGCAGCCGGCCTGGGTGCAATCAAGCAAAACACCGGTGACTACCAGCTCGGTCTGTGGCTGTTCGCCTTCCTTGGCGTGCTGGCCTGGTTCGGCCTGCTCAACGTCAAGCGTCGCTGGAGAACCACTTGGGGTTCGGCAGCGGTTACCGCCGCCCGCGTCTGAGGTGAGCGATGAGTCTGCAACTGAGTTTTGCCCAGTGCAGCGCCAGCGGCCCGCGACCGGAAAACCAGGACGCTCTGCGCCTGGTGACGCCGGTCCCGGCCCTCGCCGCCAGCAAGGGTTATCTGTTCGCGGTTGCCGATGGCGTCAGCCAGTGCGTCGATGGCGCACTGGCGTCGCAATCCACCTTGCAAGCCCTGGCGCTGGATTACTACTCGACACCGGAAACCTGGGGCATCGCCCAGTCGCTGGATCGCCTGCTGCTGGCGCAGAATCGCTGGTTGTTGGCCAATGGCTTACTGACCACGCTGAGCGCACTGGTGCTGCGCGGCCGGCGATTCACCCTGGCCCATGTCGGCGATTGTCGGGCTTATCGCTGGCATCGAGGGGAATTGCTGCGCATCAGCGAGGACCACGTCTGGGAACAACCGGACATGCAGCATGTGCTCAAGCGCGCGCTCGGGCTGGATCAGTACGTGGTCATGGATTACCTGGACGGCGAACTGCGCGAAGGTGAACGCCTGTTGCTGGTCAGCGATGGCGTGTGGGCCACGCTGGGCGATGCCAGCATTCGCTCGATTCTCACCGAACAAGACAATCTGGAAAACGCGGTGCAGACCTTGGTCAATGCTGCGCATCTGGCAGGCAGTCAGGATAACGCCAGCGCCCTGCTGATCCACATCGACAAGCTGGGCCAGGACGATCTCGGCGATACGCTGGTCCAGCTTCAGCAATGGCCGTTGCCGCCAGCGCTGAAAGCCGGTCAGCGCTTTGAAGGCTTTGAAGTGGTCAACCTGCTGGCGGAATCGCGGCAGTCATTGCTGTATCGGGTCTGCGACCCGCTCGGTCAGCGCTGGCTCCTGAAAACCCTGCCAGCCAATCGGCATGACGAAACCAACGCCGGGCAAAGCCTGTTGCTGGAAGAATGGTTTCTGCGGCGGGTGGCCGGGCGCTATTTTCCCGAACTGCATCCTGCCCCGGATCGTCAGCATCTGTATTACCTGATGCGCGAGCATGGTGGCCGCACGCTGGCCGAGCTGTTTGAGCTCAG
>Ga0247805_1000344_pt1 | contig 25328 bp, 32 predicted proteins | sample UWRJL044104R1_FD_180930 | JGI IMG/M metagenome (GOLD analysis project Ga0247805, IMG submission 180930) | Plant litter microbial communities from Arlington Agricultural Research Station in Wisconsin, United States - UWRJ-L044-104R-1 | ecosystem: Environmental > Terrestrial > Plant litter >... | reverse complement strand
CGAGGTTGGTCAGGAGCGCCTCGACGACTGGAAGGCCCTCGTCGACCTCGGCGACCACGTGTTCGTCAGCGGCGAGGTCATCTCGAGCCGCCGCGGCGAGCTCAGCATTCTCGTCAAGGAGTGGAAGATCGCCGCGAAGGCCATCCTCCCCCTGCCGAACCTGCACTCCGAGCTCAGCGACGAGGCGCGCGTGCGCAGCCGCTACCTCGACCTGATCGTGCGCGAGCAGGCACGCGTAACGGTGCGTGCCCGTGCTGCGGTCAACGCGAGCCTGCGCGCGACCTTCACCGACCACGAGTACCTCGAGGTCGAGACCCCCATGCTTCAGGTGATGCACGGCGGTGCCTCGGCCCGTCCCTTCGCGACCCACTCCAACGCTTTCGACACCGAGCTCTTCCTCCGCATCGCGCCCGAGCTGTACCTCAAGCGTGCGGTCGTCGGTGGAATCGACCGCGTCTTCGAGATCAACCGCAACTTCCGTAACGAGGGTGCCGACTCGACGCACTCGCCCGAGTTCGCGATGCTCGAGGCATACCAGGCCTACGGCGACTACAACCAGATGGCCGACCTCACCCAGGAGCTCGTGCAGAAGGCAGCAATCGCGGTCTCCGGCTCCACGATCGTCACCTGGGCCGACGGCACCGAATTTGACCTCGGCGGCGAATGGGATCGCATCTCGATGTACGAGTCCCTCAACAAGGCATCAGGCTTGGATGTCACGCCGCAGACACCTGCGGAAGAACTGCTCGTTCACGCCGCAGCGGCAGGCATCGAGGTGCGCCTGCCCACACACGGCAAGCTCGTCGAAGAGCTCTGGGAGCACTACGTCATCGACAGCCTCGTGCGCCCCACCTTCGTGATGGACTTTCCGGTCGACACGTCGCCTCTTGTACGCGATCACCGCTCGATCGCGGGCGTCGTTGAAAAGTGGGACCTCTACATTCGCGGCTTCGAGCTCGCGACCGGCTACTCGGAGCTCGTTGACCCCGTCATCCAGCGCGAGCGCTTCGTCGAGCAGGCGAAGCTCGCCACAAAGGGTGACGTTGAGGCCATGCGTCTCGACGAGGAGTTTCTGCGCGCGCTCGAGTTCGCGATGCCGCCGACCGGCGGCATGGGCATGGGCATTGACCGCCTGCTGATGGCGATCACCGGCCTCGGCATTCGCGAGACGATTCTTTTTCCGCTCGTGAAGTAGTGCGTCCTCGCTGATCGAGCGAAGTCGAGATTAGGCCGAGCGAAGTCGAGGTCTGGCGTTAGATCTCGACTTCGCTCGATCTGGTCTCGACAAGCTCGACCACCGGTACAGCTCTCGCTGGTTGAGTAGGCCGCCCGCGGCCGTATCGAAACCCCGCACGAGGTTTCGATACGCTCGCTGGCGCTCGCTACTCAACCACCAAGGTGGTCAAGCGCGGGGCTTCAGCCTGATCCCGGGCAGCACCGGCGCTGGCAGGGGTGAACCGTCATAGCCGGTTACCTCGGCGAAGCGGGCGGCGCCCGACTCCCAGTCCGACCGGTACTCGACGATCTCGTCATGCGTGCGGCCGATGAAGTTCCACCACATAACGATGCTCTCGCCGAAGGGCGCTCCGCCGATGAGGATGGCGCGCACGGGGGCGTCCCCCGCAACCAGGTCGAGCCGAGCGGCACCCGCGGGGATGAATGCGAGCTCGTCGGGCGCGACATCCATGCCGTTGATTGTGACAAGTCCGGCGTCGAGCAGGAGGCCGTGCTCAAAACTGGAGTCGACCGGCAGAGAGACCGTCGTTCCCGCGGGGATGTCGAGCTGCGCCCCAACGAGCGGGCTGAAGGCGGTCGCCGTCGAGGTCTGCCCAAGCAGTGATCCGAGAAAGACGTGCACGCTCGCGCCCTCGAACTCGATGGGTGAAGGAACGTAGTGCTCGAAGAAGGGCTCATGGTGCCGCGAGGAATCGGGCAGGGCGAGCCAGAGCTGGGCGCCATGCAGCACCGTCGTGGCTGCGGTCGAGACCTCGGAATGTGCGATTCCGCGACCGGCGGTCATGAGGTTGAGCTCGCCGGGGCGCACCATCGCGTGGCTTCCGACGCTGTCGCGGTGCTCGACCTCGCCCGCGAAGAGCCAGCTGACGGTCTGCAGTCCGGTGTGCGGATGCGGCGGCACAACCATGCCGCCCTTCTCGGCGACGAGGTCGGGTCCGTAGTGGTCGACGAAGCACCAGGCGCCGATGAGCGAGCGCGACCGCTGGGGCAGGGTGCGGCGCACATTCATGGCGCGCGGTCCGCCGAGTGGCACGTCGCGAGGCAACAAAATCGTCGCACCGTTGGATGTCGCGGACTCGACCACCTCGGCCGGGTGCTTCTCGAGGTTGCTCATGCCTGAATTCTCTCACCCGACCGCGCGTACACTTGCAGCATGGATGACCTCAAGCTGCCCGGCGAGAAGAAGAAGTTCGAAGCCTCGTTCTCGCGTATGGCCGTCTGGATCATCGTCGGTGCCATCGGGCTGTACATGGTGCTCTCAGGTCTCGGCGGAGTTCTCGGCTGGTGACTCGCCGCACCTCGCGCCTGATCATGACGATCGGCCTCGTTGGCATCATCATCGTCATCGCGATCATCACATTTACAAACCTTTAGGCTGGAACCATGATCGAGAACTACTGGGCCAACGCGCTGTACTCCCTCGCGCCGACGGTGCTGGTTGGACTGATCTTCTGGTTCGTCATCCGCGCCATCCTTCACTCCGACCGCAACGAGCGCGGCGCCTACGCCAAGATCGAGGCCGAAGAGCGCGCGAAGCTCGCGAAGCCTGCCGACTCCGTCGACTAGACGATCGCATCCAGTTCGGTCAGCAGCAGGTCCGCATCTTCCCGACTGAAGGGAAGCGGCGGCCGCACCTTCAGAACGTTATTGAGCGGCCCGGATGCAGCGAGCAGCACGCCGCGATCGCGTAGCTCGTTGACGACGCGCAAGGCAGTCTCTTCGTTCTCGAGTTCGACGCCGATAAAAAGCCCCTCGCCGCGAACCGTGCCAAAACGTGCGAGCTCAGCCTTGAGGTAGGCGCCGATGTCGCGCGCGTTGTCGATAAGCCGCTCCTCGCGCAGCACGTCGAGAGTCGCCTGGGCTGCGGCGATCGAGACGGTGTTGCCGCCAAAGGTGTTGAAGTAGCGCACGCGTTTGCCGAACTCTTCAATGAGTTCGGGGCGGGCGAGTACCGCCGCGACGGGGTGGCCGTTGGCCATCGGCTTACCGACGGTGACCAGGTCGGGCACAAGCTCGTACCGGTCGAAGCCCCACATTCCCGTGCCGAGGCGCCCGAACCCGGGTTGCACTTCGTCCGCGATGAACAGGCCGCCCGTGTCGCGTACGGCCGCGACCGCCTCGCCCAGCTCGACATCGGCGAACACCCCGTCGCTCGCGAGAATGGTATCGATCACAAACGCGGCGGGGGTGATGCCCGCCTCGGCGAAATCGGCGAGGGCTTGTCGGGTTGAGGCCGCGAGGTCGAGCGGATCAACAACTCTGACCCAGTCGGCGAGCGACTCGAGGCCGCCGAGGCTGGGAGAGATTGCCGCGACCTCGGTCGTCACGCCGTGATACGCGTTGGCGGTGACGATGACCCCGGTGCCGTTGGTTGCGTTCTTTGCGATGCGCAGCGCGAGGTCGTTGGCTTCCGAACCTGTGCACGTGAACATCACATTGGCGATCTCGGCCGGGAGCGTGCCGAGCAGGTCTTCCGCGTAGTCGATGAGGCCGGCCGACAGGTAGCGCGTGTGCGTGTTGAGCGTCGCGGCCTGCTCGGCGATGGCCGCCACAACCCGCGGGTGCGCGTGACCAACGGAAGGCACGTTGTTGTAGGCGTCGAGGTATTCGCGACCGTTGGCATCCCAGAGGCGGGTGCCCCTGCCGCGCACAAACTGGATTGGCTCGCGATAGAACAGTCGGTAGGCGGTTCCGAGGGCGCGCTCACGGCGTTCGACGAGGGCGCGAGTTGCGACATCCAAGCCGCCTATATGGGAGGGGTCGAAGTAACTGGTTGGTCCGGCCATCAGTTGTCCTTGTCGAGGAGGGTTCGCAGGGCGGCGAGGTTGGTGCCCGTCGCAAGGGCGCTGCGGTTGTCGGGGTTGCCGCGGGCGAGGTCGGCGTTGATGAGGATGCGCTGCACAAGACGCGCGATTACGAGCGCCGGCAACACCTGGCGCTCGATTGGCTCGAGAGGCACGAGCTCTTCGAACCCCCGCACAAACGGCGCCGAGTCTCGGTCGAGCGGCGTCACGAGGTAGCTCAGGGCAATTGCGAGGTCTGCAACGCGGGCGCTGCAGACGACGTCGCCGAAATCGATGACGCTCACGCGCTCGCCGTCGATCAGGATGTTGCCGGGGTGGAAGTCGTTGTGTGTGACTTGCTTCGGAAGCTCGGCGAGAACCGGTGCGACGCGGCGCTCGAAGAGTGCGAAGCCTTCGTCGATCGCTGGGTCGCTTACGAGGTGCTTGAGTGGTTCGATCGCGGGCAGCTGCAGGGCGTCCCAGGCGAACGGGCGGCGAGCGAGCGGGTGATCGAAGTCTGTGAGAGCTGTTGACAGGGTGCCCAGCGTGCGGCCGAGGTTCGCGAGTTGCGCGTCGTCGATCTGCGTCTCGAAGAGCGGGGTGCCGGGCAGCCAGGTCAGCAGGCGGGCGACGCGGTCGTTGATCACGGCCGTCGCCACAACGCGCTGCAGGCTCAGACCGGATGCCGCCGCGTGCGCAAGAGCCGAGCTCTGTAAGTCGATGAGCGCCGCGGTGTCGTCGGGGTGCGCGATCTTGAGCGAGAATTCGCCACCGGAAGTCACGAGGTGAAAGCTGTCGTCGCGCTCGGTGTCGAGACGGGTCGCGGAGAGCACCTCAAGGGCGAACGCTGCCCGGGCAGCGGACGCGACATCCACCGCGCTGATTCGCTCGTAGGCCGTCATACCGTCAGCGTAGCTAGATCATCCGCTGGGCTGGTTTGTCGAGCGAAACTCGCCGCTAGGGTGATGCCATGCAGAGATTCATCGCCCTCGGGCTCGCCGCAGTTGTCGCCGTTTCGTTGTCGGGCTGCACCGTCTTCAACACCTTTATGTCGGCGGGCGATGAGGCGGTGCTGTCGAGTGAGCTCGACGTGTTGTCGGAAGACCTTCAGAAGGTGCCGGGCATTGACTCGGTCGACTACGACCTCGTGTTGCAGCCAGACCTCTCGTACGCGGTATCGGTCAACGCGTTCGCAACGGACCTGCCCGAACGCGGCGCACTCGATGCCATCGCTCTCGTCACGGCGACGTTCGAGAGCCCGCGTTTTCCTGAGCAGTCCGCTCTCGCGTTCAGCGTTGGCCCTGAGGGCGATGGCTCGTCGCCGGCGATCAGCATCCTGACCTGGCTCGACTTTCCCACCGAGGTGATCTCGGAGGAGGTCGAATACCTCTACGACGTGCAGGAAGCCGCGGGCGCTCCCCTCGCTATGCAACTTGACGCGCCCGGCGCCATGGACGTCAACTATCAGCGGTTCATCTACTCGCCCGTTCTGCCGGCATCGGTTGACTGGCTGGCGATGCGCCGTATCGCCGACACCGGTGCCGAGCTCACGGCGTGGGACTTCGGCGGCATCAGCATGAGCGGCGGAATCATTCCAGACGAGATCGTGGATGTCGCAACCGAGGCCGCGGCCATCGAGGGTGTCGCGCTGTCGTGGAGCGACGAGTTCGGCATCTACGACCTAACCCTCACGCCCGTTGACCCCGACTTCGCCGGCAACTTCACCGAACTCATTGTCTGGGCCGACGTGGTCGCGCTCCTTGAGCATGCGAGCGCGGGGAGCGATGGCCTCAGCCTCTTCGGTGTGACGGCGAACCAGTATGGCGCGACGGTGAACTTCAACGATTGCGGGTTCTCGCCGGAGCCGACAGAGCCCGACATTGACCTGAAGCGGGTGCTTGAGGCGTCCGGGCTCGTTGTGAGCGCTGGGTACTGCTAGCTTCGGCGTGGTTTCGATATGGTCGCTGAGCGACCTACTCAACCACCGAGGTCGGGGCGGGGTCGCGCACGAGCAGATCGCCGACCTCGCAGTCGAGCGCCTCGCAGATCGCAAGCAGCGTTGAGAATCGGATGGCGCGCGCCCGATCATTTTTGAGCACCGAGAGGTTCACGATGCTGACGCCGACCAGTTCTGACAACCGTGTCAGAGTGATGCCACGTTTCTCGAGCAGTTCGTCGAGCCGGCAGTGGATGCCTGTCGGTTCCTCTTCAGTCATCAGACGAGACCCGCGGTCTCGCGGCTGAGCTTCTGGCCGTATTCAAAAGCGCAGCCGACGAGCATCAGGATAAACGCGAGCCCAACGGGCGTGAGGTCGATATTCATTGCGGTCGGCCAGAAGCTGTCAGGGTCGGCGGTTGCGCCGAGTTCGGCCGCCACAAGCCAGCCGCCAAATCCGCTTAGCATCTGCGCGATGACCGTGCCGAGCAGCAGCACGGCACCGGCCACGATAAAGGCCCAGGTCAGCGACTTCAGAAACGGCTCACGTCGCAGCAGCCGCCAGGCGAGATAGACGAAGGATGCCGCAACAAGAAGCTGGGTCACAAAACCGATGATCGCGCCGGCGGTGAGAAGCGCGGCGCTCGCCGGGGTGAGGCCCTCGACGGTGACGAGGGCGCTTTCAAAGTGACCGTTGAGCAATTGAGCGGTACCGATGTTGGCCTCGGGCGGCAGCTCCGCAGAAACGGGGAGCGATAGTGTGCGATTGCCGGAGACGAGTTCGCTGACAACGCCGATCGTGCCGACGACGAGTACAACTGCGGCGTAGACGATTCCGCCCGCGAGAATGAGCTGGAGGGAGATTCTGTCCCACTTGCCCCAGGGGGCCACGGCGGGGGTTTCGGCAATAGACATGTGCGCGACATCCAATCGATTATCGATAACAACGATTATCGATAAGGTACGCCGCTCACGGTGAATGCACAACCCCGGTCACGCCTAGGGCGAACACGGGCACGGATCGGGGTCGCCGCTGGTTAGTCTCTAATACATCGGCACCGATCCCTGCCCGGTGCCCAAGGAGCAAACATGTTTGAGAGATTTACCGACCGCGCACGACGCGTCGTTGTTTTGGCCCAGGAAGAGGCCAAGATGCTCAACCACAACTACATCGGAACTGAGCACATCCTGCTCGGCCTCATCCACGAGGGTGAAGGTGTTGCAGCGAAGGCTCTTGAGTCTCTCAACATCTCGCTCGACGCTGTGCGTGAGCAGGTTCAGGACATCATCGGCCAGGGTCAGCAGCAGCCGACCGGCCACATCCCCTTCACGCCTCGCGCGAAGAAGGTACTCGAGCTGTCACTGCGTGAGGCGCTGCAGCTCGGCCACAACTACATCGGCACGGAGCACATCCTGCTCGGCCTCATCCGTGAGGGTGAAGGCGTTGCAGCCCAGGTGCTCGTGAAGCTGGGTGCCGACCTCAACCGCGTTCGCCAGCAGGTGATTCAGCTTCTCTCTGGCTACCAGGGCAAGGAGGCTGTCGCTGTGGGCGGCAACGACGCTGCACCCGACAAGGGTTCGCAGATTCTCGACCAGTTCGGACGCAACCTGACCCAGGCCGCCCGCGACGGAAAGCTCGACCCCGTCATCGGCCGTGAGAAGGAAGCCGAGCGGGTCATGCAGATCCTCTCGCGCCGTTCAAAGAACAACCCGGTACTTATCGGTGAGCCCGGCGTCGGAAAGACTGCCGTCGTCGAAGGACTCGCCCAGGCCATCGTCAAGGGCGATGTACCGGAGACCCTCAAGGACAAGCAGCTCTACTCGCTCGACCTCGGCTCGCTCATCGCCGGAAGCCGCTACCGCGGTGACTTCGAAGAGCGCCTCAAGAAGGTCACCAAGGAGATCCGCACCCGCGGCGACATCATCGTCTTCATCGACGAGATTCACACGCTGGTTGGCGCGGGCGCTGCCGAGGGAGCAATCGACGCTGCATCCATTCTGAAGCCGCTTCTCGCACGTGGAGAGCTGCAGACGATCGGCGCTACAACGCTCGACGAGTACCGCAAGCACTTCGAGAAGGATGCAGCGCTTGAGCGCCGCTTCCAGCCCGTTCAGGTGCACGAGCCCACAATCCCTCACACGATCAACATCCTCAAGGGACTGCGCGACAAGTACGAGGCATTCCACAAGGTCTCGATCACCGACGGCGCGATCGTCGCGGCTGCGAACCTCGCAGACCGTTACGTTGCAGACCGCTTCCTTCCGGACAAGGCAATCGACCTTTTGGATGAAGCGGGCGCACGTCTGCGCCTGTCAGTTCTTTCGGCTCCGCCCGAGCTTCGCGAATTCGACGAGAAGATCGCCGTCGTTCGCGGACAGAAGGAAGGCGCTATCGAGGACCAGGACTTCGAGAAGGCAGCTTCGCTTCGCGACGAAGAGAAGAAGCTCCTCGGCGAGCGTCTTCGCCTCGAGAAGCAGTGGAAGTCGGGCGACGTTGGAGCCTCGGGAACCGTCGATGAAGGACTCATCGCCGAAGTTCTCGCTCAGGCCACCGGCATCCCGGTCTTCAAGCTGACCGAGGAAGAGTCCAGCCGACTCATCTTTATGGAGAAGGCGCTGCACATGCGCGTCGTCGGCCAGGAAGAGGCAATCTCGGTTCTCGCCAAGACGATCCGCCGCACCCGCGCCGGACTCAAGGACCCGAAGCGTCCCTCCGGTTCGTTCATCTTCGCCGGCCCCACGGGTGTCGGAAAGACCGAGCTTGCCAAGGCACTTGCCGAGTTCCTCTTCGACGACGAGGGCGCGCTCATCTCGCTCGACATGTCGGAGTACGGCGAGAAGCACACCGTTTCGCGTCTATTCGGTGCCCCTCCAGGATTCGTCGGCTTCGAAGAAGGTGGACAGCTCACCGAGAAGGTGCGCCGCAAGCCGTTCTCCGTAGTGCTGTTCGACGAGATCGAGAAGGCTCACCCCGACATCTTCAACTCGCTTCTCCAGATTCTGGAAGAGGGACGCCTGACGGATGGCCAGGGTCGCGTCGTCGACTTCAAGAACACGGTCATCATCATGACGACCAACCTCGGTACAAAGGACATCACGGGCACCCCGATCGGATTCACCTCCGCGTCGGACACCGCGACCGGCTACGACCGCATGCGCGGAAAGGTCGTCGAGGAGCTCAAGAAGCACTTCAAGCCTGAGTTCCTCAACCGTGTTGACGAGACGATCGTCTTCCCGCAGCTGAGCCCCGAGGAGCTTCTCCAGATCGTGGACCTGTTCCTCAAGCGTCTGCGCGACCGCCTGATGGACCGCGACCTCACGATCGAGCTCACGCTCGCCGCGAAGGAGCAGCTCATCAAGATCGGCTTCGATCCTTCGCTGGGTGCGCGTCCACTGCGTCGCGCAGTACAGCACGAGGTCGAGGACGCGCTCAGCGAGCGCATCCTGCACGGAGAGCTCAACGCCGGCGACCACGTTCACGTGGACTACGTCGACAACCAGTTCACCTTCGTGACAAGCCGCCAGATCGGACTTCCGGAGCCCGAGGCAATCACGGCCGAGGTCTAGTAGGTCTCACAAAAGCGGCGACAGGAGAAATCCTGTCGCCGCTTTTTGTCTGTCTAGCCGCCGCTGCCCGGGCACCGCACGGCGGCACGGGTTGCAACCCCTGCCACGGTTCGGTGCCCGGGCACGGAACGCGCGACTACCAGGTCGAGTCGCCGCGAATCACCGCGTCGCTGCCACCATCGACGAAGACGACCTGCCCGCAGAGGTGAGAGTTCTCTTCGCTCACAAGCCACGCGAGTAGTCGCGCCGGAACAATCGCCTCGGCGAACCCGTTGAGCGGCATCGGAACTCCCGCACGAATCGCTTCGCGACCCTCCTCGGTCTCGAGCAGTGGAGCCGTCATCGGTGTGACGATGACTCCCGGCGCGATCGCGTTGAGCGGGATGTTCGCGCCCGCCCAGTCGGCGGTGGGTGCGTTACGACGCACCCACTGCGCGAATGCCTTTTTGGTCGAGCCGTAGATGAGCTGCCCGGTGCCTTCGTCGGCCGCGAGAATCTCGGCGCGCGCCAGAGCGGCTGCTTCGTCGCCGGCCGTCATCGCCGCGACAAGCTCGTCGTCCGACGGGTGCAGACTCGCCATCGATGCGACGCCCGCGGCGCGGGGAGCATCCGAACCTGCAAGAAGCGGCCGCAGGCCCTCGAGGGTTGCAACCATTCCGAAGAAGTTGACGCCCACTGTCGCGGGAATCGGGTGCGCAAGACCGGCGATCGCGAGGATGCCGTCGATGGTTCCGCCGGACTTCTCGCGCACCTGCTCGACGAGCGCTGTACGCCCCTCGGCCGTTGTGAGGTCGACGTTGATGTCGGTTCCGCGAAGGTCGACCCCGATGACAGTTTCGCCGCGGCTCTGCAACAGCTCTGCGGTGGTCTTGCCGATTCCGGATGCTGCGCCGGTGACTACAAATGTTCTACCCATGTGAACTCCCTTGTTCGAGTGGAATTAGTTTCCACTGGAAACTATACCGGGCGAGTACTCTCGAACACCATGAGCACCGAACCGCGCATCCACTACCGCTCGGCCGTCGTCGAGAGCGTCACGGCGCTGCTCAATATCTGGCATTCACCGCGGTTCCAGCACGACATCGTCACCGAACGACACCGCGCGCTCAGCACTCTCGAGGTTCGCCTGCTCTGGACTCTCGGTTCGCTGGGCCCCTCTCGCCCCTCCGAGCTTTCCGCGGCGCTGGACGCCACCCCGACGAGCGTCAGCAAAGCAATTTCGAAGTTGGATGTCGCGGGCCTCGTCACCCGCGAGCCCAACTCCGACGACCAGCGTTCGCACACCCTGCACCTCACAGCCGAGGGCCGGGAGGCAGCCCAGTCGCTCTACGACGTCGGTGACGCGATGGTCGCCGACATCTTCAGCGAGTGGCCAGAGCAGGACGTCGCCCAGCTGAGCGCGCTGCTGTCTCGGTTCGTGGAGGAGTCGGCAAGTTATGCGAGGCGCATCCACACCGCCGACTGACCCCGCCCAATAGGTCGTTCGCTGCCCGGGCACGGGACGACGGCCCGGGTTGCAACCCCTGCCACCGTTCGGTGCCCGGGCACGGAACGCACCAAGCACCGCTAGATTTGAGCAATGTTCCCGCGCCCGAATCGCCTCATCATCCCGGAGTACGCGGCACCGAAAAACCTGAGCCTGCTCGCCGCGGCCGAACTGCTCGGCGATGGTAAGCGCGCGGTCGCCGCCCAGATCGTCGGGCTCGCGGTGAAGAAGGCGCTCACGCTGAGTCCGGTCGCGGGAAAGGGCAAGAAGAAGGGTTTTGTTCTCACCCTCGCGAACTTCGACGGCCTCTCTGCAGACGAGCTTGACACCATGCAGGCGCTCTTTCCGCGTGGCGTCATCGGAGAGACAATCACGCTCAAGCCCGGCAACAACGCCGAGCTGAACTACAAGCTCAAGTACGCGCACGGCCTCGCCGTCGCCCGCATGGTGGAGGCGGGTCTTGTGCGCCCGCGCAGGTTCTTCGAACGAACCTTCTCGCGAGGCAGCGCCCAGCCGGTGTTTCCCTTGCCAGCGTCTGACAAGATCGTCGACCACCTCTGGGGTCTCCGCGACTATATATCCCTGGCCGAAAAAGACCGACTTAACTTTCTGCAGTCGCCGAGCGGTGCGCAGTTGCGCCATGACGTCAGCATTGATGCGCAGGTGCTCGTGCTCAATGAAAAGCTGCTTCCGTACGCGGTGCTCTTCGGGCTCGAGAAGGAATGGGTGCGCCAGCTCGGTGCGAACTACGAGTCGCTTTCGTCGGGAGATCTCGAGAGCCTGGAGCTGCTGGGCGACGTTCTCGTCTTCGCGCTCGACCCCGACGTGTGGGCCGGCCTCGCCGCGCTGAGCGACCTCGCGGGTCTGCTTTTCGGTGTTGGCAGAATTGTCGGCGGTATTTTCATCTTCCTTGTGAAACTCGCCAACTGAGTAGGGTTGAGCAGGTGACATCCACCTTCTCCATTCGGCCAGCGCGCACGTCGGACATTCCCTACATCCAGTCGCTCGTCGAACCGCTCGTGAACCAGCGCATCCTGCTCGGCAAGGATCTCGTCGTTCTGTACGAGGCTGTGCAGGAGTTCCGTATGGCCGTCGATGAAAACGACATACCGATTGGATGCGGCGCACTGCACGTTATGTGGCAGGACCTCGCCGAGGTCCGCACCCTTGCCGTTGGCACAGAGTGGCTCGGCCAGGGGGTCGGCCGCGCGCTCCTCGAGCGGATTGAGCACGACGCGCTCGGCCTCGGACTCAGTCGCCTCTTCTGCCTGACCTTCGAGGTGGAGTTCTTCAGCCGCAACGGTTTTCAGGCAATCAGCGACGAGATCGTGCAGCCCGATGTCTTCGCGCAGCTCTCGCTCTCGCCCGATGAGGGTGTCGCGGAGTTTCTCGATCTGTCGCGCGTGAAGCAGAACACGCTCGGCAACACGCGAATGCTCAAGGTAATTTCCTAGGTACACGCCGAACGATCGCCCCGGCTTTCTGCGGGTGCGCGCTTACCCTGATCACATGTCGACCTTCAAGACTCCTGTCGGGCCGCAGCCGAACAGCGTCTACTGGCGCCGCAGGCTCCTGCTGCTCCTGGGTCTTGTCGCGATCGTTGCGATCATCGTGCTCATCATCGTGAAGCCGGGCTCGTCTCCGGAGACCGCGACGCCGGGCAACACAAAGACTCCCGTTGCCGAGACTCCGACCGGCGAGACTGGCGAGGCCGGCGCGTGCGCAAAGGACGACGTCGAGGTCACGGCAATCACCGATAAGGGTGCGTACGACGCCGGGGTTGCCCCGATGATTTCGCTGTCGATCGAGAACACGAGCGATGTGGCGTGCACGTTCCCGGTCGGCCCCGACGTGCAGAAATACGTCATCACAACGGGCGACGAAACCGTGTGGCGATCGGCCGACTGCGCCGCGGAGTCCGAGCCCGTTGAGATTTCGCTCGAACCCGGCAAGCCGATGACGACGACACCCATCGAGTGGGACCGCACGAAGTCCGCCAAAGACACCTGCGACGGCGAACGCCCCTCCGTCACCGCGGGCGGCGCGAGCTACCACCTGTCGGCGGTCGTCGACGGCGTCGAGTCGGCAAAGACCAAGCAGTTTCTGCTTAACTGATCGAACCATGGCGAAGAAGAAGTACACAAAACTCGACAACCCTGATTTTCGTTCAGAGCAGCTTGCAACAGCCTTAGAGGCGCAGGATGTCGCGGCAGTCGCATTCGCGCTGCGCAACGACAAGGTCATTGTGCCGCTCCTTGATGTCGAGGGCCCGGCCCAGATTCGCGTCTTCAAGCGTGATGACTCCGACAGTTACATGCTGCTGTTGTTCTCCTCGGCGGCGAACTACGTTGCGATGCTGCCGAACGAGACCGGGCACCGCGTTCTCCCGTACAAGTCGGCTGAGCTCACCGAGTTTCTCGCGACGAACATGGGCGTGCTCGAGGCTGTCTGGTTCGATGTCGCGGGTCCGCACCCGATGCAGGCAGCTCCCGGCGACATCCTCGCTGCATTGCGCTTGTAGGCGCTGTCTCAAAAGGTCTGACCTCAGGCGTACTCTGGATTAAATGACTGACGACGGCTCCCTCACCCCACGAGAGCGCCGACGCCTCTCGCGTACTCCCAGCGATCGCGCGATCGTCGCAACCCTCGCCGGCACCGGCCTCATCGCGGCGTTTATGCAGACACTTGTGACGCCGATCATCCCCGAGCTGCCGCAGCTGCTCGACAGCAACCCGGCCGACACATCATGGGTGCTCACCTCGACGCTGCTCGCAGCGGCCATTTCGACTCCGATCTCGGGGCGTCTTGGCGACATGTACGGCAAGCGCCGCATCCTGTCGATCCTGCTTCTTGTGATGACAGCCGGATCGGTCATCGCAGCACTTTCCGACTCGGTCATCCCGATGATCATCGGCCGATCGCTCGAGGGCATCGGGCTCGGTGTTATCTCGCTCGGCATCAGCATTCTGCGCGACGTCATCCACCCGAAGAATCTCGGGGCCGCGGTTGCGCTCGTGAGTGCGACGCTCGGAATCGGCGGCGCTGTTGGACTCCCGGTCGCCGCGGTCATTGCGCAGTACTTCTCCTGGCACTACCTGTTCTGGCTCGCGACGCTGCTGAGTCTCGTAGCCTTCGCTCTTGTACTGCGCACCGTGCCGGTGAGCACGCTGCGTTCGGGTGGCAGTTTTGACTTCGTCGGTGCGGCGGGCCTCGCGATCGGCCTCATCGGAATCCTTCTCGCGGTCTCGAAGGGCAACACCTGGGGATGGGGCAGCCCGCTCACGCTCGGCCTGCTCATCGGTGGCGTTCTGGTTCTTGTCGCGTGGGGCTTCTACGAGCTCCGTTCACCGCACGCGCTCATCGACCTGCGCGTCGCAGCCCGTCGCCCCGTGCTGCTCACGAACCTCGCATCCATCTCTGTCGGTTTCGCGTTCTTTATCGTCTCCGGGTCGATGCCGATCCTGCTGCAGGGGTCGCCGGTCACGGGCGTCGCGTTCGGTCTGCCACTGCTCATCGCGAGCCTGTGCCTGATGCCGCTCGGTCTCGTGATGTTCTTCACGTCGCCGTGGGCCGCGCGACTGTCCAATGCCCGCGGACCCCGCGTCAGCCTCATCCTCGGCGCGTCGATCATCGCCGTGACTTTTGCGCTCGGCATCGTGCTCAACACCGAGGTGTGGCACGTCATCCTGATCTCGACTCTCGTCGGGTTCGGCGTTGGGTTTGCGTACGCGGCAATGCCGACGCTGATCATGAACGCCGTGCCGCCGTCGGAGACCGCCGCGGCGAACGGCCTCAACTCGGTGATGCGCACCCTCGGCTCGACGATCTCTGCCACTATCGTCGGCGTGATCATGTCGACGCAGATTGTGGTGTCAGACGGCGTCGCGATTCCGACGCATCTGGCCTACGAGCTGTGCTTCGCGATCGGGGCAGGGGTCGCGCTCACGGGCGTGATCATCGCCTTCTTCATTCCGCGTCGGTCGTCGTACAACGACACGGCAAGTATTCCGGTGGTTCGTTAGGCAGAATAGGCGGATGCCACACCACGTACTTGCGCTTCTGAACCAGCCGTCAGCTACCGCCGCCCCGCACGTCGAGGGCGCCGCACCGTTTGCCTTCGTCGACCCCGCGCTGCCCCAGGTGAGCGCGCTCGACCTCGGAGCGACGCGCGGCGACGGCATCTTCGAGTCGATAAGTGTTGGCAACGGAAAGCCCCAGGCGCTCGAGCATCACCTGCGTCGCTTTGTGTCGAGTGCGGCGAAGCTGGAGTTGCCCGTGCCCGACATCGACGCCTGGCGCGACGCGATCCTCGCGGCGATCACCGCGCTCGAGCCCGGCGCAGAGGCCTGGGTCAAGACCGTCTACACACGCGGCGTCGAGGGCGACGGGCGTCCGACGGGCTGGGTCTACGCGGCGCACGCTCCCGACTTTGCCCGCGTGCGCGTTGAAGGCGTGCGGGTGGTAACCCTCGATCGTGGTTACCGGCACGACGTCGAGCAGACGTCGCCCTGGCTCCTCGCGGGCGCGAAGACACTCAGCTATGCGGTCAATCGCGCGGTAGCCCGGGAGGCGGCACGTCGAGACGCCGACGACGTCATCTTCGTGAGCAGCGACGGCTACGTGCTCGAAGGCCCCACCTCCACCGTCGTCTTCAAGCGCGGCAACGCGCTGCTCACTCCCGGCACGGGCCTCGGCATTCTCGACGGAACGACCCAGGCCAACGTTTTCCGCTACGCCGAGAGCCTCGGCATGACGACGGGTTTCGAGCTCATCACGCCGGAGCAACTCGCGGCGGCAGATGCAGTCTGGCTCGTGTCGAGCGTGCGCCTCGCCGCGCCGGTGCGGGAACTCGACGGCACCGCGTTCCCGGTGGACGCCGAGCTCACGGCCGGCATCAACGAGTACCTGCTCAGCTTGCGCCACTAGATTATTCAGCCAACGCTCAGCCTGAGAGGTCAAGGGGTAGTCACCCTTTAACGGGGGGTATTTACTGAGCCCATGACTACCCTCCTCCCGGCGGCTCCCGTCGGCCTGTCCAAGCGGCAGAAAGAACTGCTCGAGCGCCGACTCGAAGCCGAACGCCGAGACACCGAATTCGCGATGCTCCAGTTGACGAGCGACGTTTCGGTAGTGCAGAAGTCCCGCCACGATTCACCGACAGACGACGAGCACGACCCCGAGGGCCCGACACTCGCGTTCGAGCAGTCGCAGGCTGCCGCACTGTTGCGGCAAGCGACATCCAGACTCGATGACATTGATCACGCTCTCTCGCGCATCACCGTGGGAACCTACGGAACCTGCGTCGGATGCGGCAAGCCGATCAGCTACGCCCGCCTCGGTGCGCGGCCGTACGCCTCGCACTGCATCGTGTGTGCGCAGAGACTGAGCGCATGAGGGCGCTGACCTACCACGGCAAGCGTGACGTGCGCGTTGACGACGTTGCCGACCCGACGATCATCGAGCCGACCGACGCGATCATCCGTGTGACGTCGACAGCCATCTGCGGCTCCGACCTGCACCTCTACGAACTCTTCGGCCCGTTCCTCGACACCGGCGACGTGCTTGGCCACGAACCGATGGGCATCGTCGAGGAGGTCGGGTCGGCCGTAACGAAGGTCAAGGTGGGCGACCGCGTCGTCATCCCGTTTGTCATCGCGTGCGGCCAGTGCTTTATGTGCCTGCGCGGGCTGCAGAGCCAGTGCGAGACAACGCAGGTGCGCGAGCAGGGTTCCGGAGCTTCGCTCTATGGGTACACAAAGCTTTACGGGCAGATCCCCGGTGGGCAGGCCGAGTTTCTTCGTGTGCACCGCGCCGACTACAACGCTGTCGTCGTCGAGAGCGACCTGCCCGACGACCACTTCCTCTACCTGAGCGACATCCTCCCGACGGCGTGGCAGGGCGTGCAGTACGCCGCCGTTCCCGAGGGTGGAACTCTTGCCGTGCTGGGCCTTGGCCCGGTCGGCCAGCTCGCTGCCCGCATCGGACTCCACCTCGGCTACGACGTACTTGCCGTTGACCCGGTGCCCGAGCGTCGTGCAGCGGCCGAGCGTCACGGCATCACAACGTGGGATCTCACCGAGACCACAACAGCCGAACTGCGCGAACGTACCTTTGGGCGCGGCCCCGACTCCGTCATCGACGCCGTCGGCATGGAGGCCCACGGTAACCCCGTTGCGCAGTTCGCCCAAACGGCGGTCGGTCTGCTTCCCGACGCGATAGCAGCGAAGGCGATGGATGTCGCGGGCATCGACCGTCTCGCAGCCATCCATTCGGCTATCGACCTCGTTCGTCGCGGCGGAACCGTCTCGCTCAGCGGCGTCTATGGCGGCGAGGCCGACGTTATGCCGATGAAGACGATGTTTGACAAGCAGATCTCGTTCCGGATGGGCCAGTGCAACGTGCGCAACTGGATCGACGACCTGCTGCCCCTCGTTTCTGACTCCGCCGACCCGCTCGGCGTCGGCGACCTCGCGACCCACCACGTGCCGCTCGAGCAGGCGCCCGAGTTGTACGAGACCTTCCAGAAGAAAGAGGACGGCTGCATCAAAGTCGTCCTGCAACCGAACGGAGCACGATGAGCGACCCCAACACCCAACAGAACCCTTTCCAGGACGGCTCGGTTCCCGCCGACGCGGATCTCGCACCCGACGTGGCCGAGGTGCTTCCGGGAGGCTCCGCGCCGAGCGGCGACGGCTCCGAGGAGTCGCGCGAAGAGATCGCACCCGATGGCGGGGCGCCCGCCCCGTGAGCGACACGCAAGTGCCCAACCCCGACGCACTCGTCGAGGGCCAGCGCGTGACAACCGCGCGCGATATGGAATCCACCACCCCGCAGCTGACAGACAAAACGAATCGAGCCACACCTCATGACTGACTCCGACATCAACCCCGAACTCCCCGACTACGCGCAGCCGCAAAAGGGCACGGAGGCCGACGAGAGCACCGAAACCGCAGCAGACACCGAGACCGCCGAGTCGATGGAGTCGTCCAGGTCTACCGAGACCGCTGACGACCCGGACCCGCTCGAAGAGGGCGACTTCCCGGTTCTCACCTAGGCCGCTCCGCCGAAGACCGCTTTTCGGACAAATGACGCGAAACATTTGCGCTCATTAGTCCGAAAAGCGGTCTTTTGCGTGGTGGGCGGCTAGAACTCGGGAATCTCGACGCGTTCGACAGTTGAGCCGGCGAACGCCAGGCGCAGCGCCTCACGGAGGTGCGCGACATCCCCGTCGATGATTGTTGTGAAGCCGAGGCGCCGGGCCTCCGAAATGCGCTGTTTATTGGATGGCGCGGGGCGGATCTCTCCGGCAAGGCTGATCTCCCCGATCGCGACCTGGGTCACGGGAAAAGCCTTGTCGGTGTACGCGCTCGCAATCGCAAGTGCGATGGCCAGGTCGGCGCCCGGCTCGACAACGCGGATGCCACCGACGGTCGAGACGTAGACGTCGAAGCCGGAGAGCGGGAGTCCGGCGCGGCGCTCAAGCACGGCGAGCACCATGGCCACGCGGGATCCGTCGACGCCGTTCACCACTCGGCGCGGCTGGGGCGCCTGCGACTTGACGATGAGCGCCTGCACCTCGACGGGCAGGGCGCGGCGACCCTCGACCGTCACCGTGACACACGTGCCGCTCGTGGGCTGGCGCGCTCGCGACAGGAACAGGCCGGAGGGGTCGGCGATCTCCGCGATGCCGTCGCCCGTCATCTCGAAGCAGCCGACCTCGTCGGTCGGGCCGAACCGGTTCTTCATCGCGCGTACAAACCGAAGCGAGGTCTGGCGGTCTCCTTCGAAGTGCAGCACAACGTCAACGAGGTGCTCGAGCAATCGAGGGCCGGCGATGGAACCGTCTTTGGTCACGTGGCCGACGAGCAGCACGGGCAGGTTGCGGTCTTTCGACACGCGAATCAGAGTGGATGCGACCTCCCGCACCTGCGACGGACCACCCGCGAGCCCCTCGGACAACGACGATGCCACCGTCTGCACAGAGTCGACGATGACAAGCTGCGGGTCGACCTGGTCGATTTGCCCGAGGATCGTGGCGAGATCAGTTTCGGCGGCGAGGAACAGCGTGGGCTGCAGGGCGTTTGTGCGCTGGGCGCGGAGCCGCACCTGGCTCACCGACTCTTCGGCGGAGACGTAGAGCACGCGCTGCCCCGTCGCGGCTGCACGGGAGGCGACCTCAAGCAGGAGGGTGGACTTGCCGACCCCGGGCTCGCCGCTCAGCAGGATCGCGGCACCGGGAACGATTCCGCCGCCGAGGACGCGGTCAAACTCGGAGATCCCGCTGGGCCAGTGAGCGACGGACTCTGCACCGATTTCGGTGATCGGTCGGGCGGCGCGACCCTGGCCGATGCGGGCGGGAGCGACGGTGCGGGCCGAAACGCCGGCCGTGACATCCACCATCGTGTTCCACTGCTGGCACTCACCACACTGGCCGACCCACTTAGCGTTCGACCAGCCGCACTCGGTGCAGCGGAATGTCGTCGTTGGGCGGGCCATTCCGACAGCTTAAGCGAGGCCACCGACGCTGTCCGGTCCACCCGCAAACTGGGGGTAACCAACAGTTGTCGCCGAATCTTGCTCGAAACATTGGTTCAATACCATGTCGAAATGGAAGCAACGATTCGACGCGCGGAACTTTCGGATGCAGCTGATCTCGGCAAGCTGCACGCCTACTGCTGGCAGGACCTCTACACGGGCGTGCTGCCCGCCGCGGTGCTGACCCAGCTCACCCCCGAGGCCATGACGAGCCTGTGGGAGAAGTTCTTGTCCCGCGGCGCGGAGTTCAAGCAGTGGGTCGCCGAAGTCGATGGTGTGGTCATGGCCTTTGCCGGTATCGGACCCGGCCGCGAAGACGGCAGCCGCGAGCAGACTGAGCTCTACTTTCTCTACGTCGCGCCCAAGGCTCGCAAGGCCGGCATCGGCGCGCAGCTTCTCGAGATCGCCAACCCGAACTACACCTGGGTCTGGGAGGGTCACAAGAAGACGCGCAAGTTCTACGACAAGCGCGCGTACAAGCCCGAGGTTGTGCACGGAACCCGCGGACAGGGCTCAAAGAGCCGCGCGAACCTGACGTTCGGTTCGTACTTCACCGAGTTCCGTCACGTGCGCACCGCCTAGTAGGGGCTGCAGGTTCCCGAGACGAAGCCGTACTGACCGACCTCGTTCTCGAGCACGCCCGCGATACCCAGCCCCGATGCGGTGATGGATGGCGCGGTAAAGACACTTCCCCAACCTTCGCCGGAGGGGCAGCTCGGTTTCCACTCCGCGAGAGCGACGACGAAATCGTAGGCGTCACCCGGCGCGACGACGATCGGCTCGTCGAAATGGGCAACAACGCTCAAGTCGTCTCGCTCGGTCTGGCTGCCGGCCATCGTCTGAGCGAGAACGCCCCAGTCGGTGCCTTCGAGTACTCCATCCGTAGCGGACTCGAGTGACACCGGCACAAGGCTGTTGTTCGTCACGGTGAAGGTAACTGTGCAATCGAGATCGATGTCGATCGGGATGACGGGCGTGAACTCGCCGTCGCCGTCCAGCTTCATTGTCTGCGAGTCATCGCTGCACGAGTAGGGCTGCTCGGACGTGCTCACCGACACCGCACCGCGCGCGGCCGCGGCAAGCAGAGTCCACCCGCCGAAGAACAGCGATGGCAGCACAACGACCGCTGCGAGCACAATCGCCAGCACGTGCTGGGCGCGCGTCGACATCAGGCGGCGTGATCGAGTCGAGGCATGCTCAGAGCATAGGTCCCGCATCACCCTTCACCGCGCACAGCGCGAGTTCTACACTGAATTGTGAAGGAGGTTCGCGATGATGCAACCCGAGGGCGATCCCGTTGTCCCGCGGCGCACCCTCTTTCTCGAGGATGTCGACACGCACGACGAGCTCGACACGCGCGACGCGGTTCCGGCAAGCACGCCGCCCATCGAACCCGAACCCGCGCCTGAGCCCGACGAGGACCCCGCGCCCAGCGAAGAGGCGGAACCGGGCGACGAATCACCCCTCACCCGCCTCAAGCTCATCAACCCGTGGCTCGCCGCGCTCTGGCTCGCGGCGGTTGTGCTCGTGGCAGCGGGAATCTGGGGCCAGGTCTACCTCGAGACGACCATCTATCGCGCGATGGGCGCCGGCTACGTCGAGGCGCTCAACGCCGAGGGGATCGCCGTTATCCCCGCAGTCATTGGCTCGCTTGCGCCGTGGCTCGTCGGTATCGGCCTCGCCGCCGCGATCGGTGCGACGGCTATTCACTCCCTCCGTTGGTATCGGACGCACACCTCATGATGCGACCCGTACGAACCCTTCTGCAGTCGGGCGTCGCCCTCGCGACCGTCGGTGTGCTCGTGATGATCGCGACAATTTCAGCGTATGTCGATCGGTCGCGCGTGTTCGAGGAGTCCGCCAGCCTTGTGGTGTTCCGCAACGGGTACGTCACTGTGGAGGGGAAGTCGCCGACCTTCGTGCAGTCGATTCCGTTCGAGCTCAGTTTCGAACCGACCGTGCTGCTCTGCGGCATCGTGCTGATCGTCGCGGCACTCGGCTTCGCCGCGACAGCGTGGGCACCCCACCCGCACGACCACTGAGTTCCCCATGACAGATAGCGACACCACCCCACAACGACCCTCGCTGTTTCTGGCCGAGCCGTCGCCGCCCTTGCCTGAAAACCCCCAGACGGTGATGGATGTCGCGGAGCCGCCGCCCGGGCCGACGAACCGCGAGCCGCAGCCGACGACCCACGAGACGCAGCCCGAGCCCGACCCGCCGCGCAACCGCCGCAATCCCTGGCTGGTGCTGCTCTGGGTTCTCGCGGTGATCCTCACCTGCGCGGGCTTCTGGGCGCAGTTGTACGGCATCGAGCTCACGCGCGGAAAGCACCTCGGCTACGTCATCGGCACGGGCGAGGGAACAACCTTCTCGGCGCCGAGCGTCATCGACTTCTACGTGCTGCCCGTTGTACTCGCCAGTTTTGCTCCGTGGTTGGTGGCGATGGGGCTCGCGGCGGCCGTCGGCGCCACGCTCGTGCACGCCCTCGCGTGGACGCGGAGAGAGTCATGATGGTGCCTCCGCTGTTGGGACTTTTCGCTGTCGGCGTTGCGCTCGCCATCGGCGGAGTTGTCGCATCCATCGCTCGAATCGAGGAGTATCTCGCGACGCCCTTCGCTCTCGACAGCACATCGGGCGTTATGGCTTTTTACACCGAGAGCCTGTTCTCGCCGCCGAACACCGACGCGATAGCGCAGTACCTGCCGTTCGCCTTTGGGATCGAGCCCATCGTTGCGATCGCCGGGCTGGCGATAGTTGTTGTGTCGGTGGCGCTCGCCGCGGGACTCCGAGGCGCACAGCGCAACGCATCGTAGAATCGACGCGACGAGGGAGCGGCATGGAACAGTCAGAAACTGTAAGGCGCACGCTGTTTGAGCCGGAGGTCAGGCCGGCGGAGCCCGTGGAGGCAAAGCCGGTCGTTGTCGTCGACGCGGTGCCGACGTTAGTCGAGGTGCCGGTCGAAGAAGACGACGTCGACGAGCTGCCACCCCGCAGGTTCAACCCTTGGCTCGCCGTGCTCTGGGTGCTCGGGCTCGCGTTGGCTGTTGCGGGCTTTGCCGTTAACTGGATGCTCGCCCGGCAATCGTCGAACAGCGACCCCATCCTGGACAACGAGGTGTACTGGGCGGTCGTTTCAGTTGCTCAGAACTTCGCGCCGTGGTTCCTCGGCGTCGGTCTAGCAGCGATCGTCTGCGCGGTTCTTATCCACGCGCTGGACTGGCGGGAGCGCCACTCGTGATCCGCCCGGTTCTTGTGATGTTTTTGGTGGGAATCGCACTGATGCTCGGCGGCGCGGCCGGGAGCCTGTCGGACATCGGCGATTTCGTTGGAGCGCGCTATGGGCTCAGCGGTTTCGACGGCCTCGTCGTTCTTGATAGCGAATTCCGTCAGGCCCAACAGCTTGGCAACGACGAAAGCTACCCCTGGTATGCGATACCGGTGGCGAACTGGGTAGTGATCTTCGGGCTTGTGCTGTTCGTCGCGTCCATCGCGCTCGCGGCGGCAGTGCGGCGGCCCCGGCCTCTTCCGAAGAAGAAGCGCGAGGCCGCGACCGTCTAGTTGTCGGTTGTTGTGTTGGTGGGCGGGGTTCCGCCGCCGAAGCCGCCGAATCCGGTCGAGCCGGACGAGATGGATGTCGCGGTGACGTTGCCGTCGTCATCGGCCTCGCCCACGACAGTGACCTCGTCACCCGCGGCGAGCTCAGCGACGGTGCTGTCGACGGTTGAGGTGACCGTTGTGTCGTCGGCCGTGGTTACCGTGACTGTCGACCCGTCTTCGAGTTCGAGCGTCACAGTTGTGCCGTCGACCGAGACGACGGAGCCCGACGTAAAGCCGCCCATGCCGCCACCGGTCGGTGCCGTGCCGCCGGTTCCGCCGGCGAAGTTGCCGCGATCGCCCTGGGCCGTCGACGTTGCAGTGTTCTGACCGATGAGCACGCCGCCGATGAGGCCAACGGCGAGCACCGCGACGAGAGCGAGCGCGGGTGTGATGAAGCGGGTGATCTTCTTTTTGGGCTGTTCGATGTCTGACATGTTGTTCCTTAGTTATTAGATTGCGCGAAGTGCCTGAATCGGACGCATGCCTGCGGCGCGAGCGGCGGGGTAGACCCCGAAGAACACACCGATGGCAACGGAGACGCCGAGGGCGAGCGGGATTGAGTAGTCGAGAACCACGGGTTGGGTGCCGTTGATCTCGAAGTTCGATCCCACGAGCGCGGCGACCACCCCCAGGAGTCCGCCGAGCAGGGTGAGGGTCGCGGCCTCGGCGAGGAACTGCCCGAGGATCGCCCCGCGCGTCGCTCCGAGCGCCTTACGAATACCGATCTCGCGGGTGCGCTCGGTGACGGTGACGAGCATGACGTTCGTCACACCGATGCCACCGACGAGCAGGCTGATCGCGGCGACGGCTCCGAGCAGCACGGTGAAGCTATCGGCCGAGGCCTGCTGCGTCTCGAGCAGCGAGCTCTGGTTGGTGATTGTGTACGACTCGTCGTCTTCGGTCTGGCCGAGCAGCTGGTTGAGCATGATCTCGATCTCGGCGGACGCGGCATCCACCGAGTCCGAATCCGTCGATTCGACGGTGAGTGTTGAGACGGCGCCGAAACCGGTGAACGATCGCTGCACCCGACTGATCGGCGCGATGACGACCGAGTTGGTGTCGCTGATGCCGGTGCTGCTCTGCGTCGCGAGGATTCCGACGACCGTGTACGGCGAACCGTCTACGTTTATGGACTCGCCCAGGGCACTCGACTGCGGAAAGAGTGTCGTCGCGAGCGTCTGCCCGATCACAACGACCTTCGCCGCGGTCGTGACGTCCGCCGACGTAAACGCCTCGCCTGTCGCAACGCTCGAGGTTCCGACGTCGAAGTAGCCCTCGGTTGTGCCGATGATGCTCACCGAGTCTTCGGACGCGTCGGTCGTCGCCACCGTCAGGCTCGTCGTCACCTGCGGCACAACTGCCGCAACGTGACCGAGGTTGGCGGAGTCGAGTTGAGTGGCGACATCCAAGTTGATGATTTTTTCTGAGGTGGATGTCGCGGCCTCCTGCCCGCCGCCACCGCCCCCGCTCGACGCGCGAACGGTCAGGGTGTTGGTGCCGAGGCTCGAGATGGCGTCGCGTACCTCCTGCGAGGAGCCGTTGCCCACCGCGAGCAGAAGGATGACCGATGCGACACCGATCATCACCCCGAGCAGCGTGAGTATCGATCGCAGTTTGTTGGCGGTGATGCCGCGCAGGGCGGACCACAGCATTTCCAGCACGCTCATGCTGCCGCCCCCGCTTTAGTTGATTTCTCGGTCAGGCGGTCGCTCGAGACGAGTCCGTCACGAATCGAGAGCACCCGGTGGGCGCGCTCGGCGACGTCGTCTTCGTGGGTGATGATGACGATCGTGCGTCCGCTCGCGGCGAGCTCGTCGAAGATCGCCAGGATCTCTTCGGTGCTCGTGGAGTCGAGGTTTCCGGTGGGCTCGTCGGCGAGCACAAGCGTCGGGTTGGTGACGAGTGCGCGGGCGATCGCGACGCGCTGCTGCTGGCCACCGCTGAGCTCCTGCGGCTCATGGTCGGCCCGGTCGGCGAGGCCAACCCGGTCGAGCGCTTCGAGCGCGCGGGCCCGACGCTCGGCGCGCTTGACGCCGCCGTAGACGAGCGGAAGCTCGACGTTGGCGAGCGCCGTCATACGCGGCACCAGGTTGAACGACTGGAAGATGAAGCCGATCTCCTTGTTGCGCACGCGGGCGAGCTCATTCTCGGTGAGGGTGGCGACGTCGTGCCCCGCGAGCAGGTA
>Ga0247805_1000343_pt1 | contig 25400 bp, 25 predicted proteins | sample UWRJL044104R1_FD_180930 | JGI IMG/M metagenome (GOLD analysis project Ga0247805, IMG submission 180930) | Plant litter microbial communities from Arlington Agricultural Research Station in Wisconsin, United States - UWRJ-L044-104R-1 | ecosystem: Environmental > Terrestrial > Plant litter >... | reverse complement strand
GTGAGCGGCGCGTATGGCTCGTTCGACCAGAAGGGCACGAGCAGCGTGTCAATTGACGACACCTTCACGTGGGGTAAGAAGGCGCTAAGCGGCGGTCGGCAGTTCCGCACCGACTTCGCGTACGGCAAGTTTGCCCACTGGTGCTATCCGGTGTCTTCGCCGTCGCTCAAGAGCACCTACAAGTACTCGGTGCGGCCCATCAAGTGGGAGGGCGGTGGGTTCTATGCGACAGAGTCCGTGCCCTCGGTCGGCACCGGTAACTGCCGCCCGTTCGCCGGCGGAACGTCGCAGGAGCGCAAGACGACAAAGGCGACGACGGCGAGCACCGGCGCGAAGATCGCGAACGTCATCGGGGTGAACCTGTCATCGCAGGTCGGCTACAACTCCGATGCCGTCGCCCGCATCTACAACGACGGCTCCGCTCAACGTCGCATCTGCGGAACAAACGGTGTGCCCACTTCGCCGGGGCGCTACCTGGCCCAGAACTGATGCGCCGTCGATCCGTTCTTGCGCTCGCGGCGGGCGGCAGTGTGCTTGTGGCACTGACGCTCGCCGGGTGTGGCCCCAACGATGACGGCCCACTCGAGGTGCCAGAAGACCTCGACATCACGTGTATGCCGCAGAGCCTCTACCCCGTGGCTGCGATCGGAACCATTCTGACCAACCAAGGTTCAGACGAACTCACGATCACACGAATCTCGTCGATCAACGCGAAGGGTCTCAGTCTCGGTACCCAGAGCCTGATGCCGTCGCCGGGCGACAAGCTGCTTGCCGACGGCTACCCGCCGATCGATCAGTTTCCCGACGACTGGCCACTCGCCAAGACAATCGACGAGGCGCAGGTCGAGCCCCATGAGCAAGACCTCGTGCTTGTCTCCGAAGTGATTCTCGACGACGACGCAGAGCGAGGAACGCTCGACGGGTTCGAGATCTTCTACGCAGACGACGCGGGCAACACGTTCGTCGAGCGAACAACGCACGGTGTCAGATTTGAAAGGAAAAGCTGCAAGTAGTTCGGCAACTGGGGAGTTGCGTGCGGCGGCGGGGAAGGCTTCGTCGCCGCATCTCCGTGTCGCTAGCATTATCCGAGCGCCCCGACGGGAATGTGTGAATCAATCGTGCGGTTGACATAGTTCATACACCCGCATGGAATTGAGGAGCGAAAAATGGCACAGCCGATCGAACTCGGGCTCGACACCTTCGGGGATGTCACGATCGAAGCGGACGGCTCGCCGACCCCGTATCCGCAGGTCATTCGCAACGTCATCGCCGAAGCGGTACTTGCCGACGAGACGGGTGTCGACTTCATTGGCGTAGGTGAGCACCACCGCGATGACTTTGCAGTCTCGAGCCCCGAGATGGTTCTCGCCGCGATCGCCGGCCAGACGAAGCGCATCAAGCTGGGTTCGGCCGTGACGGTGCTCAGCTCCGACGAGCCCGTGCGAGTCTTCCAGCGCTTCGCCACCCTCGACGCCGTGTCGAACGGTCGCGCCGAGGTTATTCTCGGCCGCGGCTCGTTTACCGAGTCTTTTCCGCTTTTTGGTCTCGAGCTGAGTGACTACAACATTCTTTTCGAAGAGAAGCTCGAACTCTTTGCCGAGCTGCTCAAGGAGACCCCCGTTACATGGAAGGGCACGACGCGCGCGCCTCTTGAAGGCGTCGACGTGTTTCCGAAGACGGAGTCTGGTTCGATAAAGACCTGGATCGGCGTCGGCGGAAGCCCGGAGTCGGTCGTGCGTGCGGCAAGCTACGGCCTTCCGTTGATGCTCGCGATCATCGGAGGAGAGCCCGCGCGCTTCGCTCCCTACGCCGACCTCTACCACCGCGCCCTCGCGCAGTTCGAAAAGCCCGTGCAGCCGATCGGAATCCACTCGCCCGGATTCATCGGCGAGACAGACGACGAAGCCCGCGAACTTCTGTGGCCGCACTACAAAATCATGCGTGACCGCATTGGCAAGGAGCGGGGTTGGGGCGAGATGACGCGCGCCGAGTTCGATTCTGAGGCGACCACCGGTTCGCTCTACGTTGGTTCGCCCGAGACCGTTGCGCGCCGCATTGCTTCCACGATCATCGCCCTCGGTGCCGACCGCTTCGACCTGAAGTACAGCGCCGGCCCGCTTCCGCACGCGGCAATGATGCGCGGCATCGAGCTCTACGGCACTAAGGTCATTCCGCTCGTCAAGGAGATCGTCGGCGAAGCTCGCGCTTGAAAGATAAGGCAAGCCTTACCTAAACTAGGTGGGTGAGCCACGAAGAGAACCCCCACGTACTGATGGCAGGCGACGCGGGAGATGTCGCTGAAATTCGCGGCATCCTCGCGCTGCTGCCCGAGTCGGCGTACGGGCAGGTTTTCATCGAGGCCGTCGCCCCGCGCCAGATCGTTCAGATCCCCGCACCCCGTCGCGTTTCGGTGACGTGGCTGCTGCGGGAGCCGACCGAGGGCGATTCGCTCATTGTGCGCGGCGAGCTCATCCGGCGCGCGGTAGCGGCATGGGTACACGAGTGGATTCCCGAGCAGGGTCACGAGGAGCACGGGCAACACGAGCATGTTCACTACTACGTGTGGGTGGGCTGCGTCGGCAGTCCGCGTGCGCGCGACCTCTATCGTTCGCTCGGTCGCATCTTCGGTTTCACCCCGGCAGTCGACGACGCGACATCCTGAGCAATCGGGGTGGGCTGTGGCAGTCTTGTGCCGTGCCATTCCTCGACCTGCCTCTCGCCGAACTTCGCGCCTATCGGCCCGCCGTCACAGAGCCCGCTGACTTTGACGAGTTCTGGTCGTCAACACTCGAGCAGTCGCGTGCGATGGGAGTCGCTGCAACACTTGTGCCGTTCGACGCCGGGCTGAGCACCGTCGACGTTTGGGATGTCTCCTTCCCCGGCTTCGGTGGCGAGCCAGTCAAGGGCTGGTTTATGGTTCCGGCCGGCACAACGGGCGAGCTGCCCGCGATCGTCGAGTTCAACGGCTACGGCGGCGGCCGCGGCCTGCCGCACGAGAAACTCGCCTGGCCCTCTGCGGGCTACGCCTACTTCTTTATGGACACCCGCGGCCAGGGCAGCGGCTGGGGCTCCGGTGGTTCGACCGCCGACGAGCACGGCTCCGGGGCGAGCGCTTCCGGGTTTATGACCCGTGGCATCGACGACCCGGCCGGCTACTACTACCGACGCGTGTTCACGGACGCGGTGCGAGCCGTCGACGCCGTTCGCCAATTCGAGCGGGTGGATGCAACGCGCGTGACGATCACGGGCGCGAGCCAGGGTGGCGGCATCACTCTCGCGGTTGCGGGGCTCGTGCCCGGGATCGCCGCTGTGATGCCCGACGTTCCCTTCTTGTGCAACTTCGAGCGGGCCGTAGGGCTCACCAGTAACGACCCCTACAACGAGATCGTGCGGTACCTCGCGGTGCACCGAGACCTCGTTGAACAGAGCTTCGCGACGCTGTCGTATTTTGACGGGGTGAACTTTGCAAAGCGAGCGACGGCCCCGGCGTTGTTCTCCGTTGCTCTGATGGACCCGGTGTGTGCCCCGTCGACGGTCTTTGCCGCGCACAATCTCTACGGTGGCGCGGCCTCGATCGAGGTCTATCCCTTCAACGAACACGAAGGCGGCCTGGGGCACCAGTGGGTGCGACAGGCCGCCTGGCTGCGCGAGCCGATCTAATCGGCAGGCGCCACGGGCGGGGGATAGTCGTGGGGAGCGACGCTGCGCTTGCGTCGACGCACGAAGAACACAACGACCGCGCCGATGAGCGCCAAGAACACGAGCCACGGCAGAAGCACTCCGACGACGACGAGCACGGTACTGACGAAGGCGACGAACGCGAGCCACCCGGCCTCGAGCCCGGAGAGAAAAGTCTCCGGCGTGTCGACGGGGGCGTCGGCTTCTGAGATGAAGCTCACACTGATCGTCGAGAGGCTCACCTGATCGGCGAGATAGCGCTGCTGTGACTGCATACTCTCGAGCTCACTATGGCGCTCTGTGATCGCGGTCTCGAGTTCGATAAGGTCACCGGTGTCTTTTGCCGTGCGCAGCAGTGCGTGAAGCCGGGTGATCGAAGCGGCGAGTGCCGATGTTCGCGCATCGAGATCTTCGACCTCGGTTGTGACGTCAGCGCTCGACATCTCTAGTGTCTCGACCTCGCCGAGCTTCTTCAGCTTGTCGAGCGTCTCGGTGAGGTTGTCAGATGGCAGACTCAGGGTCAGGCTCGCGCTTCCTTTGTTGCCGTCAACCGGCGCGTACTCGTTGCGGGCGTCGACGCGGCCACCCGAGGTCTCGGCGATGCGCACCGCCTCACGGGCGGCGTCGGCCGGGGCGTCGACCGTCAGGGTCAGGTCTCCGGTGATGATGACCTCGCGGTCGGCGATGGCGTCACCGGCTTGCTCGGGCGCCGACTCGTAACCGTTGCTCACCGACCCGCCATCAGACGATTGGCTCTCGACGGGGGCATAACCCGCGGAGCATCCGGCAAGGGATAGGGCGGCCGCCAGGAGCGCCGCGGGAATGATAATTGTTCGCCTCATGGGGCAACCGTAAGACCGCGTTGGGTGAGCCGCTACCCAACGTTTGTAACTATCTGATCGTCATACCTTGGGGCTTTCTGGGAGTGAACTGGATGAACCATCACAAACGGGACACAACGATCTCAGAGTCGTAACGTCGAAGTAACGGAACGCTACAAAGGAGCAATCATGGGATTCCTGGACGACGCAAAAGACGCAGCCGAAGCAACCGGCAAGAAGGTCGGCGAGTGGGCCGATGACACAAAAGAGCGAATTGGCGACAAGGTCGACGAGGTCAAAGCTGACGCAGAGGTCAAGCGCGCAGAGAGTGACGTGAAGAAGGCCGAGGCCGAGCGCGACGCCACCGCAGCGAAGAACGAGTACAAGGAAAAGCTGCGCGACTAGAGTTTTAGTCATGGGCGTACGCGAGTGGTTGCATCCACGGCGTATGCCTGCTCTGCATATTGCAGGAGACGAGGGCGAGGGCCCCGTGGTCATTATGATCCACGGGATTGCCTCGTCCTCCGTCACGTTCAGCGAGCTCGTACCGCTACTGCGCGAGAAGTACCGCTGCATCAGCATCGATCTCATGGGCTTTGGTGCGAGCCCGATGGCCCCAGAGGGGGCCACCTACACAATCGAAGAGCACGTGGATGCCGTGCGCTCAACGATCAAGGCGCTCGGGCTCAAGGCGCCGTTCATTTTGATCGGGCACTCGATGGGAAGTCTGATCGCTGCCCGCTACGCCGCGCGGTTTCCTGGCAAGGTGTCGAGGCTCGTTCTCGTCAGCCCGCCGATCTACGTTGCGCCAACCGAGCTCGGCGACCCGCGCAGCCGCGCCGCGATGAGCGCGTATCTCAGGGCCTACGAATACCTGCGCGGAAACAAAGGTTTTACGACTCGCAGCGCCTCTTTTCTGTCGCGCCTGTCTCCGATCAAGAACGTGCTTGAGGTCACCGAACGCAACTGGGAGCCCTTCGTTCTCTCACTTCAGAACTCGATCGAGTCGCAGACGGCGCTGAGCGACATCGCCTCGGTCAAGGTTCCCGTTGACATCGTCTACGGAACCCTCGACCCCTTCATCATGACCGGCGGCCTGCGCATCGCTGAGCAGCTGCGGCACGTCACCGTGTACCGCGTCGAGGCGAACGATCACCTCGTGCGCAAGCGTCTCGCGAAGGCCGTGGCCAAAGCCGTTAACTGATTAGGCTTGCGCCCATGGAAACTCGCAGCGTCGCGCGCATCAACCGCCCACTCTCGGTCATCGGTCTCGGAACCTGGCAACTCGGCGCCGACTGGGGTGACGTCTCTGAAGACGACGCCCGCGCTGTTCTCGATGCCTCCGTCGAGTCGGGTGTCACGATCTTCGACACCGCCGACGTCTACGGCGACGGGCGAAGCGAGCAGGTCATCGGCAGCTACCTCGCCGACAACCCCGATCTCGACATCTTTGTCGCGACAAAGATGGGGCGCCGTGAGGCGCAGGATCCGGCCAACTTCACCCTCGCCAAATTTCGCGAGTGGACCGACCGCAGCCGCGAGAACCTGCGCACCGACACTCTCGACCTCGTTCAGTTGCACTGCCCGCCGACTCCTGTGTTCTCGAGAGACGAGACCTACGACGCCCTCGATACCCTCGTCGCCGATGGGGTCATCGCTCGCTACGGCGTAAGCGTCGAGACCGTCGACGAGGCGCTCGCGGCCATTGCGCGACCGGGCACCTCAAGCGTGCAGATCATTCTCAACGCCTTCCGCCTCAAGCCGCTCGAGCGGGTGCTTCCCGCGGCGATCGAGGCAGGAGTCGCGGTCATCGCGCGCGTTCCTCTCGCGTCGGGTCTGCTCACAGGAAAGTACACGGAAGAGACGACGTTCGCCGAGAACGATCACCGCACCTTCAACCGCAACGGCGAGGCATTCGACGTGGGGGAGACCTTCTCCGGCGTCGACTTCGAGCAGGGCGTTGCTGCGGCGCGGGAGTTCTCGACGCAGGCACTCGAGGCCGGCCTCACGCCGTCGGTTGCTGCACTCGCCTGGCTCGCGCAACTGCCCGGCGTGACAACTGTGATTCCCGGGGCTCGCAACGTGCCGCAAGCCGAGTCGAACGCATCGGCCGGGTCGGTCGCACCGCTCGGGCAGCAGTTCACCGACGAGATCGTTGCGCGGTACGACAGCTATTTTCGGGCGGCAGTGCACGAGCGCTGGTAACCCTCGGTGGTTGAGTAGGCGCGCCAGCGCCGTATCGAAACCTGCTCGCGCAACCCGGGGTTTCGATACGGCCGTGGCCGGCCTACTCAACCAACGACGGTCGAGGCACAGCCATCGTTACGCGATACGAAGGCCGTGGCCGGCCTACTCAACCAGCGACGGTCTAGGCACAGCCATCGTTGCGCGATACGAAGGCTGTGGCCGGCCTGCTCAGCCAACGAGGTTGACGAAGTTGTAGAGCACAGCCATCGTCGCCTCAAAGTCGTCGCGGTGCGGCGAGTGGCCCGTGCCGGGCACAACTTCGTAGGTGACGAGCGGGTTGGCCGTGACAATCGCACGCGCCGTGGCGGGTGCGAGCATGCTGTAGACGAGCGGGTCTCCGCTGATGATGAGCGTCGGTGCAGGCAGCGCCTCGGTCTGCGCAACAACGTTCCAGTCGGGGTTGTCGTCGAACGAACCGCGGGCCGTTCGCACGCTCGACAGGCGCGCGCCAGCAACCTTGAGCGCGACATCCATCGAATGCCAGTGCGGTTTGGATGTCGCGAGCGACTGCTCGGTGAGCTCAAGTTCGGCGAGCTGGTCGGCGATGATCTCGTCGCGATCGGCGGGGTCAACGACGAGCACGGGGTCGATGAGGGCAAGTGCGCGGGTGAAACCCGGAGCGACGGAGGCGAGCACAGAGACTGCCCCTCCCAGTGAGTGGCCGAGCACAAGATCCCACGGGCCGGCGGGCAGGTCGGCCGCGTAGCTCGAGAGTGTGAGGTCGTCGCCAGGGTCTGCGGCGCCGTGGCCCCGTAGGTCGACAGTTGTCACGTGCCAACCGGCCGCGACGAGTGACTCTGCGACGCGCCACCACGTTTGGCCGGTGCCGTTGAGGCCGTGCACGAGCAGCGCTCGCGGCGAGCCAGAGGGCGACAATTCGTGTACGGGAAGCTTCATGCTGAAAACCTATCCAAAGTTCATGCGCGGGAATGAATCGACGATCTACGCGTGTTGGATTACTTCGTGAACAAGCTCATGATCGTTGTAGGTTCTGTCCGTCCTGGTCGTGCGGGTCTCCCCGTCGCCGAGTGGGTGCGCGAGCACGCCACAGCCTCGAGTGACTTCGAGATCGACTTCGTTGATCTCGCCGAGCTCGCACTGCCGTTTATGGATGAGCCGAACCACCCCGCGAAGCGCCAGTACACAAAGCCGCACACCCTCGCGTGGAGCGAGCGCGTCGACGCCGCCGACGCCTTCATTTTTGTCACCCCCGAGTACAACCACAGCTACGCACCTGCGTTGGCCAACGCGATCGACTTTCTTTCGCAGGAGTGGTGGCGCAAGCCCGTCGGGTTTGTGAGCTACGGCGGGGTCTCTGCCGGGTCGCGCGGCGTCTCGAGCATCGAGCCCGTTCTCACAACCGTCGGTCTCGTGAAGGCGGGTGCGAACGTCGAGATTCCGTTCATCGGAACCCGCGTCGTCGATGGCGCGTTCGAGCCGAACGAGAAGGAATCGGCGATCCTCGGCAAGCTTCTCGCAGAGCTCAGCACGCTCGCCGGCGCGCTCACGCCGCTGCGCTAAAACAGGGCCCCTGTTCGGGTGACAAGACGAGGTATTCTCCGCTAACATTCAGGGGTGCATCAGCCGAAAGTCAGCTCGACGGTAGCCATAGTCGCGTACATCGCGGTTTTTGCGGCACTCACGGGAGTCGTCTGGTTCGAGCTCATCGATGGCATTGGGCGCGAGTACGTTGTGTATCCGGCAGCAGTCACCGTGCTGCTCGTGGTCATCGCGATTGTCGGCCACCTGGTCGGCCGCAAGCTCTCGCGCGACAGCGTCGGTCTTGCTGCAGCCGCCCATGCGCGCGGCTTCGGCTTCACCCGCGAGTTGCGTGCGCCCGGCCTTCCCGGCCTGTTGTTCCGCGCGGGGTCCAACGTCACAGTTACCGACCTCGTCGACGCCACGTCGAGTGAGACCCCATTTCTCGCTGGCTCGCTCAGCGGCCAGTACGCAATGGAAACCTCGACTCCGCGAATGCTTGCGGCGAGCTTCGTCGCAATCCCGCTCGCTCGAACCGTGCCCAATATCGTTGTGCTCGGCACCGGTTTTGGTGTGCTCAAGCGCGCCGGTCTTGGTCTCGACGGTCGGCAGCGTCTCGGGCTCGAGGGTGACTTCGATCGCTCGTTCGCTTTGCACGTGCCGGCGGGCTACGAGCGTGACGCCCTCGAGATCTTTACGCCCAACCTGATGCAGCTGCTTCTTGACACAACGGCGGGCTGCGACGTCGAACTCGTCGACGACTGGATGTTCGTTTACTCCGGCCCGGGCAAGTACAGCAGGCCAGAGGCCCTCGACGGTCTGATCGCGGTCACCGAGCACTCCCGCGCGACGATTGAGCGCCAGACCTCGCGCTACCGCGATGACCGCAGCGCCGCAGTCGCGAAGACCATCTCGCCCGATGAGCACGCTGCTCGCGTCGGTCGCGTAGCGGCGGCGGGAAGCCGCGTGAAGACCCGCGACACACTCTTTCAACGCGCCATCACCATCGGGTCGTCGCTGCTGCTCGTTGGCGCACTCGCCTATGTCTTCGTCGTCCAGATCCTTCCTTCCCTCTAGCCCGAAAGGCACTCACATGGCAACCACCGACGACCTCGTCACCCGCTTCAGCGCTCCCGACGGATTCAAGAAATACATCGGTTTTCTCGGCGGCAAGCTCGCGAAGAAGTCGCAGGAAGTCTGGGACACCGCAGACGAGAAGGGCGCAGCACAGTCGTATCTGCTCGACAAGCGCGAGCACGACGGAAGCCACTACTACCTGCGCGCGATCGCCACGATGGGTGACCTCGACGAGCAGACCTTGGCCGAGCTCACGCGCGCAGTAACTCTCGTTCCCCTCGGCACGGTTCGGTACGAGGGCTCGCAGAGTGCGGTGCTGCCTGACGCTGTCGGGTCAGAGGAGGATGCCAGCGACATCCATTCGCTCAGTCGCCTCGACGACGGCGTGATCGTGTACCCAGTGACCGAGTTGAACAAAAAGGCCCTGTCGAACTTCGCGCTCTGGGCGCGCTCGGGCGACGAGTACTTCGTCTACCCGATCGAAGACAAGAAGTTGTAATCGACTCAGGCTTTAGGTCGGCTGGATGGGCACCGGAGCTGTGTCGGGCACTGAGCTCGCCTCACGCCCGCGCAGGTCTGGTGCCCAACTGCGCAGCACCGTCGGAATAAGAAAGCCGAAGAAGGCGAAGATCGCTGCGGCGCAGAATCCGCCGAAGGCTCCGTACGCGTCGATGAGGAATCCCGCCGCGGCCGAGCCGAGCGCGGCACCGATGAGCTGCCCGGTGCCGATCCAGCCGTAGGCCTCAGCGGTGTCGCTGAAGCGCACTGTTGCCGAGACGATGGCGAACATCACGGCGAGGGCTGGGGCGATGCCAATGCCGGCAATGAGCAGCGCGAGCGCGAGCCACCAGAAGTTGAGCGAGCCGAGCGCGAGCGCCATGCCGACGAAGACGGCGAGCATACGCCGCGACATCGCCCACGGCCCCACCGGCACGTGGCCGAGTGAGAGTCCGCCGGCGAGTGAGCCGAGCGCGAAGATCGCGAGAATGACGCCCGCCTCCGGACCGCCGTGCCCGAAGGTCGCGACGACCGCGGCTTCGACGGCCGCGCACGCGCCAACGAGAAGAAAGCCCGTGATCGTCGAGAGCAACACGGCGGGCTTCGTCAGCACAACGCCGAGCTTGCGTTTCGACCGCGGGATGCGCACACGCCCGACCTCGGGGGAGAGGATGAACCAGAGCCCTCCGCCAACGAGAAACACCCCGGCGATGACGATCGCGAGCACCGTCGAGACCTGGGTCGCGACGAAGGTCGTGAGCACGGGGCCGGCAACCCAGATGATCTCCTGCGCGGAGGCATCGAGCGAAAACAGGGTCGTGAGTTGGGTCGAGTTGACCATCTTTGGGTAGATCGTGCGCACCGCAGGCTGAATAGGCGGCATGCTCAGCCCGCCAATGAACCCGATGACCATGTAGGCCGGCACGCTCATCTCGATAAAAGCCATACAGGCGATGGATGTCGCGCACACGATCATCGTGAGCACAAGAACCTTGCGCATGCTCCAGACGCCCATCCAGCGGCTCGTGAGTGGTCCGGCGATTGCCTGCCCGATGCTCGTCGCCGCGAGAACGAGTCCGGCGGCGCCGTACGAGTCGTGAACCTTCTCGATGTGCAGAAGGTAGGCGAGCGAGAGCATGCCGAAGGGAAAACGCGCGGTGAGCTGCGCGGCAATAATGCGGGCGACACCGGGGGTTTTAAGAAGACTTCTGTAGCTACTCACGAGAGCTCAAGCTTAGCGCCGCGGCTATCCCCAGCCTGTGGAGAACTTCGCGAAGTTATCCACACCTGTGGATGACACGCCCACTACATCTAGGGTTAGCCCAGTGTCGTACCCCCGATATATAGTGGTGGAACGCCCAGGCCGGGTTTGCGGGTTTTAGGTCATTTTCCAGTCGTTTTCGACTGTTTTGTTTGAGTTTTTCGAGGGAGCACCGTGGGAATCACAGTAGTAAAGCGCGACGGCACGCGAGAGCCGTACGACGCCAACAAGATCAACCTCGCGATCGAGCACGCGAGTGCCGGTCTCGACGACAACATCACCTGGGTTACCCAGATCGCCTCGGAGCTTGAGCTCACGCTCTTCGACGGCATCACAACCCAGCAGCTCGATGAAGCTGTTATCCAGGTTGCGCTGCAGAATGTCAAAGACGACCCGGCGTTCGACGTCGTCGCCGCCCGCCTCCTGCTCAAGACCATCTACAAGCGCGTGCTTGGTGACTACACAACCGCTGAAGAGCTCAAGAGCCTTCACAAGTCACACTTCGCAGCAAACGTCACCCGCGGCGTTGAAGAGAAGCTGCTCGATTCACGCCTCACCGAGCTCTTCGACCTCGAACTTCTCGCCGACCACCTCGAGCCCGCCCACGACGAGCTCCTCAAGTACATCGGCGTTGTAACCCTCAACAACCGCTACGGCATCAAGGGCCGCAACGGTGACGCTCTCGAGGTTCCCCAGTACTTCTGGATGCGCATCGCAATGGGCCTCTCGCTCAACGAAGTGAAGCCCAACGAAGCCGCAATCGCGTTCTACGAGAAGATGTCGACGCTCGAGTACCTCGCAGCGGGCTCGACCCTCGTCAACGCCGGCACCATCTACCCCCAGCTCGCGAACTGCTTCGTTATGGAGATGCAGGACGACATGGAGCACATCGCGAAGACGACTCGCGACGTCATGTGGCTGACAAAGGGAACCGGCGGCATCGGCCTCTCGGTGACCAAGCTGCGCGCACAGGGCTCGCCGATCCGCTCGAACAACACGACCTCAACCGGCCCGATCCCCTTTATGCACACGATCGACTCGATCCTTCGTGCGGTAAGCCGTGGCGGCAAGAAGTTCGGCGCCCTGTGCTTCTACATGGAGAACTGGCACATGGACTTCCCGGAGTTCCTCGAACTCCGCAACAACTCCGGTGACCCCTACCGCCGCACCCGCACCGCGAACACCGCTGTATGGATCAGCGACGAGTTTATGAAGCGCGTGCAGAACGACGACGACTGGTACCTCTTCGACCCGCTCGAGGTTTCTGACCTCAACGAGCTCTACGGCGCGGCCTTCAGCGCCAAGTACAACGAGTACGTCGCAAAGGCCGAGGCCGGCGAGATGCACATGTTCAAGAAGATCGGTGCTCGCGAGCAGTTCAAGTCGATCCTCATCTCGCTCCAGACCACAAGCCACCCGTGGCTCACCTGGAAAGACACGATCAACAACCGTGCGCTCAACAACAACACGGGAACGATTCACCTCTCGAACCTCTGCACCGAGATCACGCTTCCGCAGGACGAAGACAACGTCTCGGTCTGCAACCTTGCGTCGATCAACCTGTCGCAGCACATGCTCGACCTCGAGAACGGTTCGCTCGCCGTCGACTTCGAGAAGATCGAAGCCAGCGCTCGCCTCGCCGTGCGCCAGCTCGACAACCTCATCGACATCACGCGTTCGTCGGTCAAGGAGGCAGACTTCTCCAACAGCGAGAACCGTGCAGTTGGCCTCGGAGTTATGGGCTTCACCGACATCATCGAGCGCCTCGGCATCTCGTACGAGAGCGAAGCATCGTACGACCTGATCGACGAGATCATGGAGCACGTTTCGTACGCGGCAATCGACGAGAGCGCAAACCTCGCTCAGCTGCGCGGCTCGTACCCGAACTTCGAAGGCAGCCGTTGGTCAGAGGGCCTTGTGCCGCTCGACTCGATCGCACTCACCGAAGCCGACCGTGGCATGGAGATCAAGGTCAACCGCAAGACACGCCTCGACTGGGACGCGCTGCGTCTCAAGGTCAAGGGCGGAATGCGTAACGCAACCCTGATGGCAATCGCGCCGACGGCATCGATCGGCCTCGTCGCGGGAACGACTCCGGGTCTCGACCCGCAGTTCTCGCAGATCTTCAGCCGCGCGACATCCAACGGTAAGTTCCTCGAGGTCAACCGCAACCTGGTTCGCGACCTGCAAAAGCTCGGCATCTGGGACTCGACGAAGGAGACAATCCTGCGGAGCCAGGGTGACATCCAGAACATCGAGGCGATTCCCGACCAGCTCAAGGAGACGTACAAGACGAGCTTCCAGCTCTCGCCGTACGCGTTCCTCGAAGTTGCTGCGCGTGCGCAGAAGTGGATCGACCAGGCAATCAGCCGCAACATGTACCTCGAAACTCGCGACCTCGGCGACATGATGGACATCTACATGTCCGCATGGGAGCGCGGCGTCAAGACGACCTACTACCTGCACATGAAGCCGCGCCACACCGCCGAGCAGTCGACGGTCAAGGTCAACAAGAGCGAAGAAATCGGCACCGGCGTCAAGAAGGGCTTCGGCGCCACCGCCCCGACGACCGCTGAGCCAGTCGCCGCGTCATCAGCGCCCGCCCGCCGTGGTTTCGGTGGACTCGCACCGAAGGGTGACGCGTAATGGACCGTAGCTTCGAAGAATATTCAGTACCGGTCGATCCCATGGACGACCTCCAGTGTGAAAGTTGCCAATAATGGGAATCCTCGGAACCGGCCTGCAAGACGGCCTTCTCCTCAAGCCGATCAAGTACCAGTGGGCGATGGACCTGTATGACCAGGCCGTAGCCAACACCTGGTTCCCGAACGAGATCCAGCTTGGCGAAGACATCGCCGACTTCAAGAAGATGACCGACGAAGAGCGCCACGCGGTGACGTTCCTGATGTCGTACTTCAACCCGAACGAGCTGCTCGTCAACAAGGCTCTCGCGTTCGGCGTCTACCCCTATGTCTCTGCGGCAGAGTGCAGCATTTACCTCGCCAAGCAGATGTGGGAAGAAGCCAACCACTGCATGAGCTTCGAGTACGTGCTCGAGACGTTCCCGATCGACCGTGAGAAGGCGTACAACTCGCACGTTGACATTCCTTCGATGGCGAAGAAGGAAGAGTTCGAGATGAAGTACATCCGTCGTATGACGGAGCAGACTCTCGACATCACAACGACAGAGGGCAAAAAAGACTTCGTTCGCAACCTCGTTGCGTACAACGTCATCCTCGAGGGCGTCTGGTTCTACTCGGGCTTTATGGTCGCCCTGTCGTTCCGCCAGCGCAACCTGCTGCGCAACTTCGGATCGCTTATGGACTGGGTCGTTCGCGACGAGAGCCTGCACCTCAAGTTCGGCATCAACCTGATTCTGACGGTGCTCGAAGAGAACCCCGACCTACAGACGGAAGAGTTCGCTCAGGAGATCAAGCAGATGATTCTTGACGCCGTCGAGATGGAAGAGGAATACAACAACGACCTTCTTCCCGGCGGAATCCTCGGCCTCAACTCCACGTACATCAACCAGTACGTGAAGTACCTGGCCGACCGTCGTCTCGAGGAGCTCGGATTCGAGTCGCACTACAACGTGTCGAACCCGGCCAAGTGGATGGCAGCTGCAAACGACACCCTGCAGCTCGTCAACTTCTTTGAGTCGACGAACACGTCGTACGAGTCGAACGCCTCGGCCACCGTCAAGGCCAAGGTCGACCAGTAAAGCGCTGATGAAGATCTCCAACGGGCTGCCTGACTATCTTTCGGGCCTGCCCGTTGGAGATCTTTCTCGTTTCGGCGAGCTGTCGTCGCTTGTCGACTCCGTGCCGACGCCGCCATCGATCGCCTCGTTTGTTTTTCTGCCCAACCAGGTCGGGCACCCCGAGTTCGACGATGCTGCCGAGGTCTTCTGGCAGGCGGTCGTCGAGCTCTACCTGAACGACCCGCGCACCGACGGTGAGCTGCCGGTTGCCTACTGGGGCTTTCATTCCTTCGATCTGCTGCTGCGACGGTCGAGCAACGGTGTGCTCGTGACCGATCGCACCCTGTACCTCGTCGACGCGGGCCGTTCGTCTGCAGCGATTCCGCTCGTGGATGTCGCGGCAATCCGGCACGAGGGCGACGAGTTGCGCGTCGACTCGAAGAGCGGCCCCGGCGCAAGCCTCGGGCTCGCTCAGGCGCAACGGCTGCTCGAGCCCGACACGGCGTCGGATGCGGCCGGCTACCTCACCGCTGTCCTTGCAGCGCTGCCGCGCACGGCCGAGGCGCCCGCCGCCGCACTCTCGCCCGCGGAGCGCATCGCCCGGTCGACGCTGTCGTCTGATTTTCAGGTCGCGGGTCGCGCGAGCGATGCCAAGAGCCTTGCGAAACTCGTCTCGAAGTGGAAGCTGCCGGCTACCGAACCCGTGCTGTTCGCCCTGTCGAGCGCCACGTTCGCGGGCGTCTACGGGCTCGCGGTCACCGACACGACTCTTTATTCGCGCGATCTTATGGAGCCGCTCGAGAGCACGGCTCTCGCTGACATTGACCCCTCGGCGATTCACTGGGACGCCGAGGCCAAGAACTTTCGGGTCAACGCGACGCAGACGATTCCGGCAATGCCTGCCGTCACGGATGACAATCGCGAGTACTTTCTCGTGCTGTTGCGCGAGCTGCTCGCCTAGCCTTCCTCTCCTCCACAGCCGGTGCTACCGTGTAGCACATGGACCAAATCGGAGTTCGTGAGCTGCGGCAACACGCAAGCGTGTACCTTGAGCGCGTGAAAAAGGGTGAGTCGATCGAGGTCACCGAGCGCGGCGTTCCCATTGCTGTGCTCGGGCCGATTCCCGTTGTGGTGCCGTCGATTCTCGATCGGTTGATCGCAGAGGGGCGGGCGACGCCGGCTAAGCGAGACCTCGCGGAGTGGCTCGAAAAGAATCCGCCGGTGAAGATCGAGGGAGTTTCACTCTCGGACGACATCATCGCTGCGCGTGAGAATGAGCGCTACTAGGTGTACTACTGTGACAGTTCTGCCGTAGCGAAACTGGTGCTCGACGAAGACTTCAGCTCCGACGTCGCGGACCTCTTGAAAAATGGAGCTCTCCGTGTGAGTAGCACTCTTATGCGCGTCGAGTTGGCAAGAACCGTAGCCCGTCGTGCGCCGCAACTCTCGTTAAGCGCGGCAGCGGTTAGCGACGGATTCGAACTTCTTGATATTTCGCTTGAAGTGCTATCTATCGCCGCAACGTTGCCGCCGGCCACGTTGCGCACCCTCGACGCGATCCACCTCGCCACTGCCTCCCTTCTGCGAGCCGAACTCACAGCTTTTGTCTCCTACGACGAGCGCCTGCTCGTGGCCGCTGCGGCTTTCGGTCTGCCCGTCGCGAGCCCCGGCCTCGGGTAACGTAGACAGGTGAAATTTGAGACTGTCGAGTGGCTTGATCCACGTGCCGTAGCCCTGCGTGAAGCCATGGACGTTGAGACGACCGCGATGTATGCCGGCCGCGCATCCAACCAGACCGACGCCGAAACTGCGGCGGTAATGGCGGCGCTCATGGTCGACCCGGCGTCGATCGCCGCTACGGTCATCGCGATCGACGACGATGGAACACCCGTCGCGCACGCGGCGCTTCGCCCGTTCGAGGGCGAACTCGAAGTCAAAAAGGTTTTCGTCGACGCGAGCGTTCGTGGCCGCGGTGTTTCACGGGCGATCATGACAGAGCTCGAGCGCATAGCGGCCGAGCGCGACATCCATTCGCTCGTTTTGCAGACCGGCGACCTGCAGGTGCCGGCGATCGCGCTCTACCTGTCGATGGGTTACGAGCCGATTGCGGTGTACGGAAAGTACAGCGCCATTCCGTTCGCGCTCTGCTACCGCAAGCAGCTATAACTCTTCGGCGAGCTGCGCGTAGTGCGCGGCGAATCGCGACTCGTAGCCGTCGAACTGAGGCAGGGGAGTGCCTGCGCGCGCGGCGACGAGGTTGTCGAGGTAGTACTCCCAGCCTGGACCGAACATCGCCGCGAGTGCTGGGTCGGCGAGGTGGTGCACAAGGGCTACCTCGGTCGCATCATCAACAACGCTGAGGCGCAGCTCGAGGTGAAAGTCGTCGCTCGAGAGTTCGACGCGAGTCGGTTCTTCGCAGGCGTCGATGTGCATCGCAAAGACCGGTGCTCCGTCTTCGAAAGCCATCGTGACGTGCGCCGTGTCGCCCTCGCGCGTAAACGGGCCGTACCAGGTCGTCGTGCCCTGCGAGGTGGCGACGCTCTGCCATACCTCCTCGATCGGGGCGTCGAAGCGACGCGTCACAACAAGCTCGACGTCGTCGGGTGAGATGCGGGTGAGTGTCATTTGGGGGCCATCCTTATCGCTCCGTCGAGGCGAATCGTTTCGCCGTTGATCATGGGATTGTCGATGATGTGGGCGACGAGCGCCGCGAATTCCGAGGGTTTTCCCAAGCGCGATGGATGCGGCACCTGAGCGCCGAGCGAGGTGCGAGCCTCTTCGGGCAGGGCGGCAAGCATCGGTGTCTCGAAGATTCCGGGAGCGATGCTCACAACGCGGATGAGGTGCTGCGCGAACTCGCGCGCGAGCGGGAGAGTCATGCCCGCGACGCCGGCCTTGGACGCCGCGTAGGCGGCCTGACCGATCTGCCCGTCAAACGCGGCGACCGATGCGGTGTTGATGATGACGCCGCGCTCTTCGCCGATCGGGTCGAGGCCGGCCATGCGTGCGGCAGCGAGGCGCACAACGTTGAAGGTGCCGGTGAGGTTGATGCCGACGACGCGCTCGAACGCTTCGAGAGCGAGCGGTCCGTCACGCCCCACGGTGCGACCGGGGTCGGCAACGCCCGCGCAGTTCACAACGATGCGCACGTCGCCCGCCGCGTCGAGGGCGGCGAGCACGTCGGCCTCCGAGCGCACGTCGCCATCCACATCGGCACCGCGCAGGTCAAGAGTTGTCACTCGCGCACCTGCCGCCCGCAGCGCTGTTGCGGTCGCGAGGCCGAGACCCGATGCGCCGCCCGTGACGAGGGCCGCGACATCCATCGCCCGCATCAGAGCCTCTCGATGATCGTCGCGTTGGCCATGCCGGCGCCCTCGCACATAACCTGCAGGCCGAGGCGCCCGCCGCTTGCTTCGAGCCCGGTGAGCAGGGTCGCAAGCAACCGGGTGCCGCTCGAGCCGAGCGCGTGGCCGAGCGCGATCGCGCCGCCGCGCGGGTTCAACCGGTCGGGGTCGGCGTCGAACTCGCGCAGCCAGGCGAGCGGCACACTCGCGAACGCCTCGTTGATCTCGTACTGGTCGATGTCGTCGAGCGAGAGCCCGCCACGGTCGAGAATGCGTCGCGTCGCGGGGATGATTCCGGTCAGCATCTCGATCGGGTCAGAGCCGGTGACCGCGAAGGAGTGGAAGCGTGCCCGCGGTGTGAGGCCCAGCTGCTCGGCCCGCTCTGAACTCATGATGAGCGCGGCCGAAGCGCCGTCGGTGAGTGGCGACGAGTTGCCGGCGGTGATGTTCCAGCCGATCTCTGGAAAGCGCGCGGCAAGCTCTTCGCTGAAAAAGGCGGGGTGCATTTGCCCAAGGGCCTCGACGTTTGTGGTCGGGCGGATCGTCTCGTCGGTGCCGCCGCCCAGAATTTCGGTCGAGAAATCGCTGGATGCCGCGAGCCGATGAGAGCGCTCCGCGAACTCGTCGAGCTCACCCCTCGACAGGTTCCAGCGGGCGGCGACGAGCTCGGCCGAGATGCCCTGCCCCACGAGTCCGTCGGGGTAGCGCGCGGCAACGAGAGGGCCGTACGGGTCGAGCCCGTTTGTCGCGTAGTTGATCGGGTTGCTGCTCATCATCTCGACGCCGCCCGCGATCACAACGTCGTACGCGCCCGCGATCACACCCTGCGCCGCGAATGTCGTCGCCTGCTGGCTCGAGCCGCACTGCCTGTCGATAGTCACCGCCGGAACCGACTCCGGAAAGCCCGCCGCGAGCACCGCGCTGCGCGTGATGTTGACGGCCTGGGTTCCGGCCTGCGACACGCAGCCGCCGATCACGTCGTCGACGAGCGCCGGGTCGAGACCATTGCGCTCGACGAGCGCGGAGAGCACACTCGCAAAAAGATCAGCGGGGTGCTCGTGCGCGAGAGCGCCGCCCGCTTTGCCGCGCCCGCTCGGGGTGCGAAGAACATCGATGATGACTGCCGTTGTCATACCGGCACTCTAACCGCTCAGGCCGTTCGTTTAGAGGGTTGCGCTGAGCTCCAGAGTCGGGATGCCCGCGCGCACCTCTTCGAGAAACAGCACAATTGTCGCCGCGACGCTGCGGTGCGTCACGTCGTTGAGAATGTCGTGACGACCCTCGTGCACAATCGCAACCCGCGCTTTCGGCAGCTTGCCGTAGTACGCCTGCACTTCGCTGACGCCCGCGATGGCATCGGCCGCCCCGTGAATCGCCAGCACGGGAACGCGCAGGTTCGCGGGCACCGGCAGGGTCAGCTCGCGGGGCAGGTCGCGCGAGAGCGCGAGCGGGTCAAGGGCGAGATCGTCGTGCAGCAGGCGGCGGTGAGCCGGGTCTGCGGTGCGCGCGTCGAGCTGGGTGAGCGCGTCGGCGAGAATGCCGAGCGAACTCGGAAGGCCAGCGGCGATGACCGCCGCAACACCAGAGCGCGCGCCGCTCGCGAGTTCGAGGGCGAGCACGGTGCCGGCGTCAGAACCAATAAGAACGACAGGCAGCACATCACTCTCGGCAATGAGGCTGCGCACAAGCGCCGCTGACGATCGTGGATCCTGCGAAACATCGTGCACAACGCGCACCCGGTAGGCGTCGGCCGAGAGTCGTCGCGCGAATCGCGTGTACACGGTCGTCGCTTCGCCCCTTCCGGCGAGCACAATGAGGGTGCCCCGCGCCTGCGCGCCGAGGGGTTCGTCCCAGCGTTCTACGGTCGGTGGGGTGCTCATGCCTCGACATTAACCCGCAGCGCCAGCCGTTCTCCAGCCGCCCGTCGAATATGACGCAAAGCGCGTCATGTTGCGCGTTGTGACGCAACATATCGCAAAGAGAGTTGCCGTAATCACCCCCACAACCGAGGCTTGGATGGCGCGGGTCTCAACCCGCGCCGAAGGGAAAGCCATGACCGCAACCGTGAAAATCGTAGGCGTCTCCGGAAGCCTCAAGGCGCCGTCACGAACCATCGAACTCGTCGAGCAGATCGTCGACTCACTCGGTCGCCACCTCGAGGTCGAATCGACGATCATCAGAGTCAACGAGCTTGGCCCGTACTTCGCCGGTGCGCTCAACCGCTCAGAGCTTCCGCCAGAGGTCGAGGCTGCTCTCGTCGAGATAGAGACTGCAGACGTTCTTGTCGTCGCGAGCCCCGTCTACCGTGCATCGTTCACCGGACTCTTCAAACACCTCTTCGACTTTGTCGACCAGTACGCGCTCGTCGACACCCCCATTTTGCTCGCCGCCACCGGCGGAAGCGAACGGCACGCGCTCATCATCGAGCACCAGTTTCGTCCACTGTTTGGCTTCTTCCAGGCGCTCACGCTTCCGCTCGGCATCTACGCCCACGACTCTGACTTCACCGACTACAAGATCACGAGCGAGCGCTTGCGCGAGCGGCTTGAGAAGGCCGTCGCGAAGGCGGTGCCCCTCATTCGCGGAAACCTCGCCGAGCGCGAAGAGATCGAACGCGCTCTCGCGGGTGACATCGTGCGCGAGCCGGAAGACGTGCCGCGGGCGCCGGTGCGGCTGTTGTCGTGACGTTGTCGCTGATCGAGCTTGTCGAGATCAGATCGAGCGAAGCCGAGATTGTTGAGAGGCCTCGACTCCGCTCGGCGTAGTCTCGACTTCGCTCGACCAGCGAGTGTTTCTACCGCTCGCCCAGCACCTTCGAGATGCGCTGCAGCGACACCGGCTCGGCCGTGCCGAGGTGCTGCGCGAAGAGCGAGATGCGCAACTCTTCGAGCATCCAGCGGGCGCGCTTCAGGTACGGCGCTGCGGCTGGCGCGAGCGGCAGCGATCCACCGGCCGACTCGTAGCGAGCCGTCGCCTCTTCGACCTCGGTGAGCCACGAGCGGTCGCGACCCGGGTTCTCCTGCAGCTTCGCGACGCGATGCGTGATGCCCGCGAGGTAGATCGGCAGTCGGCGTAACTGGTTCAGGCCAGCGGTCGAGACAAAGCCCTTGTAGACGAGGTTCGCGAGTTGCTCGCGCGCGTCGGCGAGCGGCGCCATGAGCGCGAGGCTGCTCGCGGCGCTGATCGCCTTCTCTGCCTCACGACTCGCGCGCAGCACCGAGCTGACCTGTCCGACGGCCTGAAACATCGAGTCGAGAATCGTCGCAGAGACGCGGTCGCGAGCGTCTTCGAACTGGGCGCGGGTGTGAATCATCTCGTCGCCGAGCACGGCGTCGATGCACGCGGCCATGCAGTCGTCGAAGAGTTCCGCAGTCGTTCGGTAGGGGCTCGCCGCGAGATAGAGCTTCTCCTGGGTGGTGAGGTGATCCTGAACGTACGACGTTGGTGACGGGATCGCCAGCTGAAGCATCCGCCGAACGCCTGCCTTCATTGCGCGCGCCTGGTCGTCTGCCGTTGCCATCAACCGAATCGACACCGTGGATCCCATGTCGATGAGCGTCGGGTAACCGCGCACGGTTGTTGTGCCCTGCTTGGTGTCGAGGGTGAGGGGGAGTTCGTCGAAGTCCCACGTGGTGAGGCCCGCGCGCTCGATGGCATTGGGCGTCGCGGCGGTCACGCGTGCAACCGAGTCACGCGCGCGGCTCAGCAGTCGAACCCGCAGAGAGCCGAGGTTCTTGCTTCGAGCGACCTGCTTGCCGCGATCATCGAAGACGGCGAAGGTCATGCGCAGGTGGTCGGGCAGACGGTCGGTCTCGAAGTCGTCGGCCTCGACGGGGGTGTAAGTGAGGCGCCTGATCTGCTGTGCGAGATACTCGGTGATCGGCAGCTCGGTGAGGTCGGCGTCTTCGGGAATCGCATCGATGAGCTTGTTCGCCCAGTCGGCCGCCGGCACAACATTGCGGCGGATGGCCTTCGGCAGGCTCTTGATGAGCGCGATAACCAGATCGAGGCGCAGCCCGGGCACGAGCCAGTCGAAGCCGGCGGGCTTGAGGGTCGCGAGCAGCGAGAGGGGCACGCGCACCGTGACGCCGTCGTCTTCTGCGCCCGGCTCGAAGCGGTAGCTCAGCTCGAGGCGCTGGTCGCCCTGGGTCCAGGTCGTCGGGTACGCGTTCTCGTCGACGGTTGTGTTCGACTCCTCGTCAACAAGCGCTTCTGCCGTCATCGTCAGCAGGTCGGGGGTCTCCTGGCGCGCCTTCTTCCACCACGCCTCGAAGGTGCGCGTGGACGCTATGTCGTGCGGCAGTCGGCGGTTGTAGAACTCGAAGACGGCTTCGTCATCGTTCAGGATGTCGCGGCGGCGCGTGCGCTCTTCGAGTTCGGCGAGTTCCGCGCGCAGAGCCCGGTTCGCACGGTCGAAGGCCGTGACGCTCTTCGAGACGCGATCGATGTCCCAGTCGCCCTCGACGAGCGCCGAGCGAATGAAGATCTCACGCGCGTACGCGGCATCGATGCGCGCGAACTGCACCCGGCGGCGCGCGATGATCGGCACGCCGTAGAGCGTGACCTTCTCGAACGCGACGGCCGCGCCCTGCTTCTTCTCCCAGTGCGGCTCGGAGTACGAGCGCTTCACGAGGTGCGTCGCGATCGGCTCTGCCCACGCGGGGTCGATTGCGGCGTTGGTGCGTGCGAACAACCTGCTCGTCTCGACGAGCTCTGCGCTCATGATCGCGGCGGGCTGCTTCTTCGCGAGGGTCGAACCGGGGAAGATCACAAAGCGCGACTGGCGGGCTCCGACGAAGTCTTTCTTCGCGACATCCTTCAGGCCAATCTGGCTGAGCAACCCGGCAAGAATCGAGCGATGGATGCCGTCGGGGTTTGTGCTGGCATCGCCGACGTGAAGCCCCAGCTGTTTGGCCATGCGCGTGAGCTGACGGTAGACATCCTGCCACTCGCGCACCCGAACGAAGTTGAGGTATTCGCTGCGGCACAAGCGACGAAACTGGTTGCCGCTGAGCTCTTTCTGCTTGTCTTCGAGGTAGTTCCAGAGCGAGAGCAGCGATAGGAAGTCGCTCGTCGGGTCGGCGAATCGAGCGTGCTGCTGGTCGGCCTGCGGGCGCTTTTCGAGCGGGCGCTCGCGCGGGTCTTGAATGCTCAGCCCCGCGACGATCGCCATCACCTCGCGCGTTGTGCCGTGCTTCTTCGACTCGATGATCATGCGCGCGAACCGGGGGTCGATGGGCAGCTGGGTGAGCTGCTTGCCGATCTGGGTGATGCGCGCTTCGCCCTCGACGGCGCCGAGCTCTTTGAGCAAGTCGAGGCCGTCTTTGATGCCGCGCGAGTCGGGCGGCTGCAAGAACGGGAAGGCCTGGATGTCGCCGAGGCCGAGCGAGATCATCTGCAGAATGACGGCGGCGAGGTTTGTGCGAAGAATTTCGGGCTCGGTGAACTCTGGGCGGGCCTGAAAGTCTTCTTCGCTGTAGAGACGAATCGCGATGCCGTCGCTGGTTCGGCCAGAGCGGCCGGATCGCTGGTTGGCGCTCGCCTGGCTGATCGCCTCGATCGGAAGGCGCTGGATCTTCGACCGCACGCTGTACCGGCTGATGCGCGCGGTGCCCGCGTCGATGACGTAGCGAATGCCCGGAACGGTGAGGCTCGTCTCCGCGACGTTTGTTGCGAGAACAATGCGTCGTCGGGTGCCGGCGGTTGAGGAGGGCTGAAAAACCTTGTGCTGGTCGGAAGAAGAAAGGCGGCCGTAGAGGGGGAGCACCTCTGTGAACGGCAGGTTTCTGCCGCGGATCGCCTCTTCGGCGTCGCGGATCTCGTTCTCGCCGCTCAGGAAGACGAGCACGTCACCAGAGCTCTCGCGTGCGAGTTCGTCGAGGGCGAGGTTGATGCCCTCGATGGGGTCGAGACTGGGTGCGACCGAATCTGCGCCGTCTTCGGAATCGAGCGCTTCTGCGACCAGCGGCCGGTAGCGAATCTCGACGGGGAAGGTGCGGCCGGAAACCTCGATGATCGGCGCGGGGGTTCCGTCGGCCGCAGCGAAGTGGCGCGCGAAGCTCTCGGGGTCGATCGTGGCGCTCGTGATGATGACCTTGAGGTCGGGCCGACGGGGGAGAAGCTGCTTGAGATAGCCGATGAGAAAGTCGACGGTGAGACTGCGCTCGTGCGCCTCATCGATGATGATCGCGTCATACTTGCGCAGCTCGCGGTCGCGGTGGATCGCGTTGAGCAGAATGCCGTCGGTCATCAGCTTGATGCGCGTGTTCTTGCTCGACGTGTCGGTGAATCGCACCTGGTAGCCGACGGTTTGTCCGAGCTCTTCGCCGAGCTCTTCAGCGATGCGCTCTGCGACGGTGCGCGCGGCAATGCGTCGCGGCTGCGTGTGGCCGATGCTTGTGCGACCCAGCTCGAGAAGCATCTTCGGAATCTGAGTGGTCTTTCCCGAGCCCGTCGAACCGGCGACGATAACGACTTGGTTCTCAGAGATGGCGCGCATAATGTCGTCACGGCGCTGCGTGACGGGCAGGTCAGCCGGGTACTGAATCCCGATCCCTGCGCTTACCTCTGGGCTGCTCGACATAGCCTTCTATCGTAGGCCTCCGGCGGTACTGCCCGAGCAACACACCCGCGAGCACAAGTGCGACACCGATCGCCTGCTGCACCCCAAACACCTCGGCCGCGATCAGCACACCGAGCGCGACGCCGGTCACGGGGTTGAGAAGACCAATAAGGCCGACGGATGTCGCGGGCAGATTGCGCAGCGCCACGAACCAGGCCACGTTGGCGATGGCAGTCGCCACGACCGTGACGTAGGCGAAGCCGAGCATCGCGGGGCCATCGAGCGCCGGGAAGGGCCCCTCGACGAGCGCTGCAACGGGTGCCACAAGCAGCGAACCCGCGATGAGCTGCCACGCGGTGATCGAGAGGGCGCTGGTTCCGGTGCCCCACCGCTTCGCGAGAATGAACCCGATCGACGACATCACCATCGCCGCCACTGAGGCGAGAGCTCCCCACGGGTTGAGCTCGCCCGCATCCGTGAACAGCATCAGGCTCACGCCGCCAAAGCCGATTGCCGCCCCGATGAGTGCGATGAGTCGCGGTCGCTCGGCGAGAAGCGGCCACGCGACGAGCGGGATCACAACTGCCGAAAGAGCCATAAGCGTCGACGCGACGCTCGTCGGCAGCAGCTGGGCGGCCACGTACACGAGGATGAAGAACGCGCCGACATTGAGGGTGCCGAGCACAATCGACTTCCACCACCACGAGCCGCGCGGACGTTCGCGAGCGATCGC
>Ga0247805_1000342_pt1 | contig 25461 bp, 31 predicted proteins | sample UWRJL044104R1_FD_180930 | JGI IMG/M metagenome (GOLD analysis project Ga0247805, IMG submission 180930) | Plant litter microbial communities from Arlington Agricultural Research Station in Wisconsin, United States - UWRJ-L044-104R-1 | ecosystem: Environmental > Terrestrial > Plant litter >... | reverse complement strand
TGTTGATTGCAGGCATTGGTAAAGTTCCGGCTTTTACTCTTTCGTAAAGTCTGTGAACTCCAGTTGTAGTTTCTTCAGACAATCCTTTGATTCCAGGAACCAATTCCGGGAAACGGTCAATAACCATGTTAGTTAAATCTCCACCATCATCCAAAATCATGTTCAATGGTTTTCTGTCTTCACCAAAGAATAAAGTCTGCTCAATACACCAGTCAAATGATTGCTCATCAAGACCTTTCCAAGCATAAACCTGAATTCCGGCAGCAGCAATAGCAGCAGCAGCCTGATCCTGAGTAGAGAAAATATTACAAGATGACCATGTAACCTCTGCACCAAGAGCAATTAAAGTTTCGATCAAAACAGCAGTCTGGATCGTCATGTGCAAACATCCTGCGATGCGAGCACCTGCAAGAGGCTGTTCGTCTTTATATTCAGCACGAAGCGCCATTAAACCTGGCATTTCAGCTTCAGCCAGTTCAATTTCTTTTCTTCCCCAAGCCGCTAGAGAAATGTCTTTTACTTTGAAAGCCACATAAGGCGTAGTTGTAGTACTCATTTATAGTATATTTGTATTGTAGAATTTTTTGCAAATTTACGGAATACCTTTTGAATTTTTACAAACTTCTGTAAGATTTGTGAAATGTTTAATTTCTTAATCTTTAGAATATTAACAGATTACTATTTTTAAGAAGCTAATCCTGCTGTACACTATATCTTTTATGGCGAACCCCGCCACAAAAGGATGCCGTTTCCATCAGGGCTAAAAAATCACGGATTAAACAGAATTTAGTTTTCAGACAAAGAAAATAATTCATAATTTAAAATTCATAATTCAAAATTAAAAGAAGTAATGCCTTTATTTCAAACCATACATTGCAGCGATACCACCAAAATTTTAATCTGGGAAATAACAGAATCTCTTGAGGAGTTATTGAGCAAGGTAGTTTTAAAAGAAAAAACACAGCGAAGGCTTGAGGGAATGAAATCTCAATCCCATCAGCGTGCCTTTTTGAGTGTTCGCATGCTGATTCAGGAAATGGGTTTTACAGACAAAGATTTGCATTATGATGAATTTGGAAAACCGTATTTCGATTGTCATAATTATATTTCGATCACACATTCCTATCATTTTGCAGCCATTATCATCAGTCATGAAACAGTTGGAATTGATATGGAACTGCAGCGTGAAAAAATTGTTCGAATCGCCGATAAATTCACCGATTATGAGTGTAGTTATTTACAGCCTGATTTGACAGAAGAATATGTAAAAAAATTAACTGTAATCTGGGGAGCCAAAGAAGCGATTTTTAAAATCAGAAACGAAAAAGGAATCAGTTTTAAAGATCATATTTTTGTAGATGACTTTTCTTTAAACCAGCCTAAAACAAAGGCAAGTCTTCATTTTGATGATTTAGTAAAAGATTTTAGTGTGCATTATGAGAATATACACTCAGAAAATTTTGAGGGAAATTTTACTTTGGTTTACGCTTTTGAGAAGTAGTTTTCGTAGAAATGACAAAAAACTAATTCTCAGCCAATTTCTTTCGGTGTTCAAACATACTTACAAACAAAAAAGTTCCCATTTTTCGAGCGCGTCTTTTAAGTATTTCCACATTTTCGCCTTCAAAATGTTCGTCTAAGGTTTGAAACCAATAGTTCAGCCAGATTCCGAATTCATTGGAGGTAATTTTGCCATCAAATTTTGCATCAACTTCATTGTGTGCTGCCAGCGGATTGCCTTTGTATTTTTGTACGGCAAACAAATTGGTTTCCCAAAAATCGGTTAGCTTTTCCAAATGCGCATCCCAGTCTTTTATCATCGTATTAAAATAAAAGCCGATTTCTTCATCAGCTCTTATTTTAGCATAGAACTGATGCACTAAAAATTCGACATCAGTTCTATTTTCAATTTGCTTTTTCATATAAGTATAATATATTTTTATAGGTCATTTATGTAATCGCCTGAAAATAGTTTTTTGTATGAACTATTCTTAATTGCGATTTTACAGAATAATGGTATTTAATAAAATAAAGAAAACACTTAAAAAAGTACTAAGGATCAAAAGATTAAAAACAACTTTGTGTTTCATTTGTGCCAAAATTGAAGTGTTTACAAAGATACAGGCTAATACAATGATGGCCAACTGGATCATTTGTCCAATTGATGTTCCGTTAGCTAAAACGTACATTGCCGCCGCGCCGCCTAAACAGCTTTGACCAATAACTGCCATTGCAGCAGAACCCATGTAGCTTTTATTGAAATTTTCGAATGTTGTTTGATATAGTGTCATGATATTGAGATTTTTATACCACAAAGATACAGTCACAATACCACTGCGTTTTATGACTTAAATCATAAAACAGGAACTTTTTTATCTATATACTTTTCTTTTTATAATCTTCAATTCGCCTTTTTTTTCCAGCGTTTTTATGGCTCTGATAACGGTTTCTACACGAAGGCCCGTTAAATCTCCAATCTGCTGTCGGGTAAAATTGATTAAATAGCCGTCTTCGTTTTTTTTAAAATTAAAATAGGCAATTCCATGATCAATTAATTTTAAAACCCGGTGTTCAGGCTCATGCGTTGATATTTCGGCAGCCATTATGGATTTATAATATAAACGCTGCGCAAGATTTTCGATTATTTTTAGGCTGACAGCAGGGTTTTCTGCCAGTAATTTCATGAAATCAATTTTAGGAAGAAAAAAAACTTCACTTTCCTCAACTGCAATAGCGTTAGCAGGATATTTTTGATTGAGGAACAATGGAGGCTCTCCAAAAGATTGTTGTTTGTAAAAGATACCCTGAATGAATTCCCTGCCATCATCATTATAATTGCTCATTTTAACCTCGCCGGAAATAATCTGATAGTAGTACATTGGCAAATTACCTTCCTCAAAAATAATTTCATTTTTACTAAAAGACTTTTTCAAAGTACCATGTTTTTCTAACAATTCAGCAGCAATCATAATTTGTTTTGTTTAGTTTTAAACAGATGTTCTACAAATATAATTCATTCAAATAGTTCTTCTACGTTAAAAACTTTTTACTTTTACAGCCATTATGGAGCAAAAGATACGCACTATTCACCATCAAATTTCAGATGCCAAGAAAACTGGGCAAAAGCTATTGGCCATTCTTTTGGATCCGGATAAAATTGTCTGGAAAAATTTAGACCACTTAATAGGTAAAATTAATAACTCTCCTGCAACCCATATTTTTGTTGGAGGCAGTATTGTTGAGAGTACGATTTTGGAAGATCTGATTGCGCAGCTAAAACAAAAAACAAGTCTTCCCGTTATTATTTTTCCCGGTGATCCGTCACAGATTTCGCCCCAGGCAGATGCAATTTTGTTTTTATCCTTATTGTCTGGCCGAAATCCGGATTATTTAATCGAATATCAGGTTCAGGCTGCACCGATTCTTAAAAAAACGAATCTGGAAGTAATTTCAACAGGCTATATATTAATCGAAAGCGGAAATGAAACAGCAGTAGCCAGAGTCAGTAAAACGAAACCGCTGCACCGGGAAAATCTGGATCTGGTTCTGGCAACAGCCCAGGCTGGAGAAATGTTGGGAAATAAGCTGATTTATTTAGAGGCCGGGAGCGGAGCAAAACAGCCCGTTCCATTGGACATGATAAACAGAATTGCTCAAAATGTTGATATTCCTGTAATTGTTGGAGGAGGAATTGTAAATTTGCAGGGAATTCAAAAGGCGTATGCTGCTGGAGCCGATCTGGTCGTGATAGGAACTGCTTTTGAAAATGACAACCATTTTTTTGAATTATAAAGTTCAAAAAACAACCAAAGATATCCAACCAAATGATTGATTTTTTTTTAGATAATTACAAAAATGCACCGCTATGGCATATTGCTTTAGAATTTTTGGTTTTTGTATTCGGAATTTTAAGCGTGTGGTTTGCTAAAAAGGAAAATATCTGGGTCTATCCAACAGGTTTAATTGCAACAGTCATTTCAGTTTACCTATTATATATTGCAGGCTATTTAGGGGATATGCTTTTAAATGCCTATTTTTCAATTATGAGCATATATGGCTGGTACAACTGGGCAAGAGGAGGAACTGCCGATGACAATTTACCGATTACCAGAACAAATTTTAATGAAAAAATAATCGGAATACTACTATTTTTTGTCACCATTTTTGTAGTTTTCGGAATTTATAAATATTTCGATTATGAAATCAGGGCAGACAATTATGTCGATATGATTTCATCAGGGATATTTTTTGCCGGAATGTGGTATATGGCGAAGAAAAAAATCGAAAACTGGACACTTTGGATTATCGGTGATATTATTGTAGTCCCTCTTTATGCTTATCGTGGCTTAGGGATGCTGGCACTACAGTATTTAATTTTTACAATTTTGGCTATTTCAGCCTATTTAGAATGGAGAAAAATCTTAGACAGCAAAAAACAAATATCATAAAAATTGCCTTGTTTGGTCCTGAAAGCACAGGAAAAACTACATTGGCAAAACAACTGGCAGCCTATTACAATACAGAATGGGTGCCAGAATTTGCGCGTGATTATCTCCAGTTAAAATGGGAAGAAAATCAGCAAATTTGTACTTTGGAAGATATGATGCCTATTGCATATGGGCAGGTAGCTTTAGAGAATGAGAAATTAAAAACGGCGAAAAAATATTTGTTTTGCGATACTAATCTAATGGTTACCAAAGTTTTTTCGGAAGTTTATTATGGTTTTTGCAATCCGAATTTAATGGATGCTGCAATTGAACATGAGTACGATTTGTTTTTTTTAACCGATATTGATGTTCCCTGGGAGAAAGATGATATAAGAGATAAACCTGAGGGAAGGGAAACTGTTTTTTCTGTCTTTAAGCAGACTCTGATTGAATCAAAAAAGCCATTCATTACCCTTTCAGGAAATAAAGAAAGTCGCCTCGAAAAAGCCAAAGCAATTATAGATGATTTGGCACTTGCTAAAAAAATGGGTTTCTCTTCAGAAGATTTTCTCCAAATTTATGAACACGGAATTCCTCTTGAAAAAATTCAGATGCAATTGTCTATTTTAAAAAAAGGAATTACTAAAAGCAATTTAATTAGTCCCGCAACGATTTCAAATGGAATTTTGAATTTATCAGAATCAGATTTTGAAATAAAGGCAGCATTATTTGACGAAAATAAAGCAGCGCTAAAATTAAAAAAATTTGTTCCTGCTTCAGGAGCCGCAAGCAGAATGTTTAAATTTTTAACTGCTTTTCTAAATGATTTCAATATTGAAAAAGAAAGCGTTAATGCCTATATCAACAGAAAAAAAGACAGCCAGTTATCTCTTTTTATTGTGGGTATGGATAAGTTTCCTTTTTTTGAAGAGGTTTATCAGAAATTAAAACAAGTATATCCTGATTTCGATTCTTTACACAGGGATTATAAAAATTATTACTTTATAAAATTGTTATTGTCTTCGGATTATTTTGATTTTGCAAATAAACCAAAAGCGGTATTGCCTTTTCATCTATATAAAAATCATATAGCAAATCCTATTGAAGAACATTTGAACGAATGTGTACATTATGCCAGCTCAAATGATGTCTCTAACTTACATTTTACGGTTTCAGAAATACACCAGACACAATTTGAAAAATGTGTTGAAGAAGTGAAAGCAAAAATTGAATCAGAATCGGGAATAAAAATTAAAATCAATTATTCCTATCAAAATAAAAGGACGGACTCTATTACGGTTGATTTAAAAAACAATCCCGTTAGAAGTGAAAACGGAAAACTAATTTTCAGGCCGGGAGGGCATGGGGCTTTGATTGAAAATCTTAATACATTAGATTCAGACATTATCTTCATTAAAAATATTGATAATGTTATTCAGAATCATATTGATAAAATTGCCTTGTATAAAAAAGCGCTGGCAGGAATTTTAATTGAATTACAGGTGCAGGTTTTTGGCTATTTAAAAAAAATGGATGAAAACCTGATAAATGCAGAAATTTTAGAGGAAATCATTTTGTTTTTAAAACGAAATATCAATACAGAGTTGACTTCTGACTTCTATAAATTTACTTTTGAAAATAAAGTAATCAAAATAAGAGAACTTCTGGACAGACCCATTCGTGTATGCGGAATGGTCAAAAATGAAGGAGAACCAGGCGGAGGACCTTTTTGGGTTATGGATGAAAAAGGAAAAATTTCTCTTCAGATTGTAGAAGCTTCCCAGATTGATTTGTCAAATAAAAAACAGGAAGCAATTTTAGCTGATGCGACGTATTTTAATCCGGTTGATTTGGTTTGCGGAATCAAAAATTACAAAAATCAAAAATTTGATCTGACAAAATTTGTAGACAAAAACAGTGGTTTTATTGTTGAAAAAAGCAATGCAGGTGAAACTGTAAAAAGTTATGAATTGCCAGGTTTATGGAATGGAGCAATGGCAGATTGGTTAACAGTTTTTGTGGCTGTGCCAATTATTACCTTTAATCCGGTTAAAACGGTAAATGATTTATTAAAACCAGCTCATCAGCCACAATAATGGATACAGAAAAGATTATATCAGAATTAAGTTTTAAGTCTGTCAGGAGCAGTGGTGCCGGAGGTCAGAATGTAAACAAAGTTTCCTCAAAAGTAGTGCTGAGTTTTGATCTAAATGCCTCTCAGGCTTTATCCGAAGAACAAAAATTATTACTGGAAACAAATCTTGCAACACGTCTAACATCCGAAAACATACTGATTTTGAATTGTGATGAAGACAGAAGTCAGCTTAAAAATAAAGAAATTGTTGTAAAACGTTTTCTGGAACTCATAAAAAAAGGATTGTATGTTCCGAAGATTAGAAAAGCTACTAAAATTCCAAAATCAGTTATTAAAAAGCGAATCAAGGATAAAAAGAATATTTCTGAAATTAAAAAATCGAGAAAGAAACCTAATTTGGATTAAAATCTCATTTTTAAGTATTGATATTGATTTTTGCAATTTTAAATACTACTTTTGCACTGTCTCAAAGGGGTGCTCTAAATAACGAGCTGAGATCATACCCAACGAACCTGAGCGAGTAATGTTGCTAAGGGAAATAAACGACAGTTTTTAGTTTGCACTATGTATTGTCGTGAAACACATTTATTAATTTAACAAAAGAATAATTCCCCCTTTTATTCGTAATTCTTTTACGGATGAAAATTTATTTAAGTCTCAAAGTTGCAAAGTCTCAAAGTTGCAAAGTTTTTAAAAGCCTAAACGGGGCTAGTTATCAATCGCTTTTCTTTACTCTGTTTTCTATTTTCTTTACTCTATTTTCTTTCGCTCAGGTGCAGGATTCAACTAAAGTCAATCAATTGGATGATGTACTGGTTTCAGCAGTTCGTGTTACTTCAAAAACGCCTGTGAGTTTTAGTAATCTGGATAAAAAAGATATCAAAACCAGGAACCTGGGTCAGGATATTCCAATTTTAATGAATTACCTGCCCTCTGTTGTTACTACTTCTGATGCAGGAAACGGTTTCGGTTATACTGGTATTCGTGTTCGTGGTAGCGATGCGACAAGGGTTAACATAACGATAAACGGAATTCCATATAACGATTCTGAAAGTCAGGGAACATTTTGGGTCAATATGCCTGATTTTGCTTCTTCGGTGGAAAGCCTGCAGCTACAGCGTGGTGTCGGAACATCAACAAATGGTTCAGGTGCTTTTGGAGCCAGTCTTAATATGCTGACGGATAATTATGCGACTAAGGCAAATGGAGAAATCTCTAACTCATTTGGGAGCTTTAATTCCCGCAAGCATACAGTAAAATTTAGTACAGGATTATTAAATGACCATTTTGAACTGGCAGGCCGTTTGTCTACAATGAAATCCGACGGGTATATCGACAGGGCAAGTTCAGATTTGAAATCCTATTTTTTACAAGGAACCTATATTGGGAAAACAACCTTGATTAAAGCGTTAGTATTTGGTGGAAACCAGACAACATATCAGGCCTGGAATGGTATCGATGCCCCAACTTTAAAGAAAAACAGAAGATATAATCCTTCAGGTAAATTTACTGATGAAGCAGGAGTTGAACGCTTTTACGATAATGAAACAGATAATTACAATCAGAATCATTATCAATTGCACTGGAACGAATCTTTTTCTGATAATTGGAGTACGAACTTGGCTTTCCATTATACAAAAGGGAAAGGATATTATGAAAATTATAAGGAAGATGCTGATATGGGAGATTATGGTTTGAATCCTGTTGGCGCAGTAAATACAACTGACCTGATTAGACAAAAATGGCTGGATAATGATTTTTACGGTGCAACATTTTCGTTAAAGTATAAAGATGAAAAACTGGATGTTATTTTAGGTGAAGCCTGGAACAAATATGAAGGAAGTCATTTCGGAAAAGTAATCTGGTCAAGATATGCTTCACAATCGGAATTAGGAGATCATTACTATGATGATTTTTCAACAAAGGTTGACGGAAACATTTTCCTAAAAGCGAATTATCAGTTATTGGAAAAACTGAGTTTATACGGAGATTTGCAATTTCGAACCGTTCAGTATAAAGCCAACAGCTGGGAGACCGGATTGGTTGATGATACTTTCAATTTCTTTAATCCGAAAGCGGGTTTGAATTTTGAAATCAATCAAAAAAACACACTTTATTTTTCATACGCCAGAGCCAATCGTGAACCCAACAGAAGCGATTACGAAGGAGGTAATGTAAAACCAGAAAAGCTAAATGATTTTGAGTTAGGATGGAGATTCAATTCAGATAACTTTCAACTGAACACCAATTTCTATTTTATGGGATACAAAGACCAGTTGGTTTTAACCGGTGAACTAAATGATGTAGGTGCTCCAATGCGCACCAACAGTGGTGATAGTTACAGAGCAGGTCTTGAAGTTGATGCTACGTTTAAGATTTCAGATAAATGGTTTATTCAGCCTAATGTTACTTTGAGTCAAAACAAAAACAAGGACTTTTATTTTACAAGAGATGGTGTTCTGCAAAACCTGGGTGAAACCAATATTGCCTTTTCTCCTGATATTATTGCCGGCAACCGCTTGACTTTTATGCCAGTAAAAAATTTACAATTGTCATTACTTTCCAAATTTGTCGGAGAGCAATTTATGGGAAATATAGATTCTGAGAAGTCAAAACTAGACAGTTATTTTATAAATGATTTGAATGTTTCTTATGAAATCAAAACTGATAAAATTTTCAAATCCATTATGATATCAGGATTAGTGAATAATATTTTCGACTTGAAGTACGAGAGCAATGGATATTTCTATACTTATGATGAAGAGGATGATTCTAATCCGCCTGTTATTACTACAGTTGAAGAAGTAGGTTATTATCCTCAGGCAGGAACCAATTTTTTAGTTGGACTGACTTTGAAATTCTAATGATTTAAATAAATAAGAAAGCCTGAAAGTTTTAATTTTCAGGCTTTTATTTAATTATAAACATGGATTATCGTTCCTCTGACTTCTACCCGATATTGTTTTAGTGGATATTCTTTTTCACCAAGTCCACTATACAAATTATATTTAACCCTATCACAAGAGCAAACAGCAAAGAAATCTTCAATAGTCATTGCAGTACAAGAATTGATTTCCTGATTAGGACAGGCAGCATCAAAAGCATTGTAGGTATCAATTCCTGTGTTAAAAACTATTACACCTTTGCCACCATAATTAGGTACTATAACACTATTTCCACCATATTTAAGGTCTGAGTATGCGGCTAGATTAGTGTTTATAGTAAAATTTACAGGATAATTTGGAATGTAGGGATTTTTGTTATTGTTATCATTATCGCTGCACGAAAAAAGCACAGAAACGAATAAAATTAAAAACCAGATTTTTTTCATTGTTTTAATTGGAATTAGAGAAACAAAAATAATTTATTTGATTTTGATTTCTATATGATTAACATATAATTATGTACTATTAAAAATAATAGTATATTTGTAATACAAAATCCCGTCCCGATGGGATTTTTTGTATTTATATAAACGATGAAATTATGAGTAACGTATCTTATTATACCGCAGAAGGATTAAAAAAATTAAAAGAGGAATTGGAGCACTTAAAAAGTGTAATGCGCCCAAAGGCATCTCAAGATATAGCTGAGGCAAGAGATAAAGGTGATTTATCTGAAAATGCAGAATATGATGCTGCAAAAGAAGCACAAGGGTTATTAGAAATGAGAATTTCTAAACTGGAAGAAGTGTATTCAAATGCCAGATTAATAGATGAGTCACAATTGGATGTTTCAAAAGTATTGGTGCTTTCAAATGTGAAAATAAAAAACCAGTCTAACGGAACAGAAATGAAATATACACTGGTTGCTGAAAGCGAAGCGGATCTTAAAACCGGAAAAATCTCTGTAACTTCTCCTATCGGGAAAGGTTTATTAGGTAAATCTGTAGGAGAAGTGGCTGAAATTACAGTGCCAAATGGTGTTTTGAAATTTGAAATCCTTGAAATTTCAAGAGACTAAGATCTATATTATCTAACAATCTAAGGGTTCTAATTAATCAAAAAAATGAGCATATTTACCAAAATAGTAAACGGAGAAATTCCTGCCTACAAAATAGCGGAGGACGATAATTTCCTGGCTTTTTTGGATGTGAATCCAAATGCAAAAGGGCATACGCTTTGTATTCCAAAAAAGGAAGTCGATAAGATTTTTGATATAGAAGATGAGCTGTATATAGGATTAATGAAGTTTTCTAAAAAAATCGCAATTGCTTTGGAGAAAACAGTTCCATGTAAAAGAGTAGGATTGGCAGTTGTAGGATTGGAAGTGCCGCATGCACACGTTCATTTGATTCCTTTAAACGAAATGGATGAAATGCGTTTTCAAAATAAGGTATCACTTTCTAAAGAAGAATTTGAAGCTTTGGCAAAAAGTATTCAATCGAATTTATAATTCCATTTTAAACATATTTTAAAGTGTAGCAAGAAATTATTTTGCTACACTTTTTTATTTAACTGAATTTGAAAAGTAGTCCCTTTCCCAATTTCAGAATGTAAAACTTTTATCTTTCCGCTGTGGTATTCCTCGACAATTCTTTTAGTCAGGGAAAGTCCTAAACCCCAGCCTCGTTTTTTAGTTGTGAAGCCGGGTTCGAATATAGTCTTGAATTGTTTTTTTGAAATTCCTGTTCCGGAGTCTTTTACATTTATTTTTACATGATGTAAATCCTGTTCTATCTTGAGTTCTAAAGTTCCTTTGCCTTTCATGGCATCAATCGCATTTTTTACCAGATTTTCAATTGTCCAGCTATGTAAAGTGGGATTTATCATCGCTAAAATTGGTGTTTTTGGAGCATGATAAGAAAAAGTAACTTGTTTAGAAAAACGGGACTGCAAATATTCATAAGTATTCCAGGTTTCCGAAATAATATCATGAGGTTCCAAAACAGGAACAGATCCAATTTTAGAAAAACGATCAGTAATAGTCTGTAAGCGTTCAATGTCTTTTTCGATTTCCAAAGTAATTGACTGATCGATTTCTTCCGTTTTTAATATTTCCACCCAACCAATTAAGGAGGATAAAGGCGTCCCGATCTGATGTGCCGTTTCTTTAGCCATTCCGGCCCACAGTTTGTTTTGTGTCGCCATTTTGGTGCTTTTGTAAAAATTATAAATCAGGGCACCAAATAAAAAGATAATCAGCAATAACGCAATAGGATAATATTTGAGTTTATTGATCAGTTCAGAATTGCCATAATATAATTTCTGAAACTTTCCAGGCGTATATTCAATTACAATCGGTTCATTTTCACCTTTTAGATTATTCAGGTAGGACATCGATTCTTCCTTGTCTTCAAGAATTTTTTCAGGAACATTGACAGAGCTGATTATTTTATCATACATCGTTAGCATTACAGGAACTGAAGTGTTATTGTTTAAAATTTCAAGGGATAAATCTAAGTCTGTATTTTCATCAGCATTAATTAATGTTTTTTGCGCGCTTGCCCATAGATTCATTTTAAGGCGTTCCTCATTTTTAAAAATCTGGAAAAAAGTGTAGGTATTCCAAAGAATCAGTGTAATGATTGAAAAGGAAATGAAAATAATAATCCAGCGGGTTGTATTTCTTCTTTCGGAAAAAAACATAAATTAATTTTTGAGGTATAAATATAACGAAATAAACACATTTAATATTTTGTTAAGATCTAAAGATTTTTTGTTTTTAATTCCAAAACTATTTCTTTGGCATACGGCATTTGAATACTTTTGTAGTACTGAAAAAGTGATTCGGTCAAAAAGAAAAATTATGGTTAGTATTAATCCAAAAGAAACTACAACGGTAAAGTTACAGGGTTATCTGCAAAGTGCCATTGGTCCAAGGCCTATTGCTTTTGCGAGTACAATCAGCGAAAAAGGTATTCCGAATTTGTCGCCATTTAGTTTCTTTAATGTTTTTAGTGCCAATCCGCCAATTTTGGTTTTTTCGCCCTCCAGACGTGTTCGTGATAATACAATCAAACACACTTTGATCAATGCCGAAGCAACCCGGGAAGTCGTTATAAATGTAGTAAATTATGATTTGGTTCAGCAGACTTCTTTGGCAAGTACGGAATATGGTGATGGTGTAAACGAATTCATAAAAGCCGGATTAACGCAGATTCCGTCTGATTTGGTAAAACCTTATCGTGTAAAAGAATCCCCGGTACAGTTTGAGTGCAAAGTAACGCAGATTATTCCGTTGGGAGAAGAAGGCGGAGCAGGAAATTTGATTCTTTGTGAAGTGGTAAAAATTCATATTCACGAATCAATTTTAGATGAGAACGGTGCTATCGATCAGCATAAAATAGATCTGGTTTCAAGATTGGGAAATAATTGGTATTCAAGATCGAATCAGGGACTTTTTGAGGTACAAAAACCACTGACGACATTAGGTGTTGGAGTAGATGTGATTCCGAATAATATTAGAGAAAGTCCTGTTTTTAATGGAAATGATCTTGGAAAATTAGGAAACATAGAAGCCTTGCCTACAACAGAAGAAGTTAGTATATTTGTGAAAGAAAATTTTTCGGTTAAAGGAGTTTTGAGCTCTGACGATCAGGAAAAAATACATCTGGAAGCCAAGAAATACCTTGATAATGATGATGTCGCATCGGCCTGGAAAGTGCTTTTAGCAAAGAAATAAGAAACGAAATAATAATTAATATAGACGAAGATGGAAGTTATAGGAAAAGTAAAAGTGATTAATCCGGAACAGCAGGTTAGTGCATCATTCAAAAAAAGAGAATTGGTCGTTACGACAGATGAGCAGTATCCGCAACATATTTTAGTCGAGTTTACACAAGATAAATGCGATTTATTAAGCAGCTACAAACAAGGAGAAGCGGTAAAAGTTTCAATCAATTTAAGAGGAAGAGAATGGGTTAATCCACAAGGTGAAACCAGATATTTCAACAGTATCCAGGGATGGAGAATCGAAAGATTAGCTCCTGAAGGACCTTCACAAACTCCTCCAGTGCCAGCTGCAGAAGCTTTTGCTCCGGCTACTAACTTAAACGAAGACGAACCGGACGATTTACCTTTCTAAAAAAGTATAAATTGCAATAATAAAAATTCCAAATTCCAAATCATTAATGTGTATTTGGGATTTGGAATTTTGTTTTTGAAAGTAATTTTTGTGATTTCTTCTTCTTACAGTGACAATATTAAGAGAATTGAAATTTGGAATTTAATCTTATCGGAATTTTTAAAAAAATGTATTACGTATTCAATGACTTATTTTTCCCACCTGTTACAGAAGCCGATGAAGATGGAATTTTAGCCATTGGCGGCGATTTAAATCCGGAGCGGCTGCAGCTGGCATACAAAAGCGGCATTTTTCCTTGGTTTAATGAAGGTGAGCCTATCCTTTGGTGGTCACCCGATCCGAGGATGGTTTTGTTTCTGGATGAGTTGATTGTATCTAAAAGTATGCGTAATATCCTGAATAGAAATCAGTTTAAAATAACTTTTAATCAGAACTTTGCAGCAGTAATTTCAAACTGCCAGAAAATAAAACGTGATGGTCAAAACGGAACCTGGATTTCAAACGAAATGATCGATGCGTATTGTAAGTTGAATGAACTAGGGATTGCAAAATCAGTTGAGGTTTGGCAGGATGAGGTTTTGGTTGGAGGTTTATACGGAATTGATTTAGGCCATGTTTTTTGTGGTGAAAGTATGTTTTCGAAAGTGTCAAATGCCTCGAAAGCAGCTTTTATATCTTTAGTAAATAAGTTGAAAAAAGAGAATTATGAATTGTTGGATTGCCAGGTTTATAATCCGCATTTAGAAAGTTTAGGATGTCGCGAAATTGATCGTGAAGAGTTTATGTCTATATTAAAAAGAAAGTAAGATGGGTGCTATCCATACAGTTAAGGAAATTTATATTTATCCGATAAAAAGTCTCGCCGCAATCAGCTGTAAAAGTGCAGTAGCAGAAGAAATGGGTTTTGAAAATGACCGTAGGTGGATGCTGATCGATGCTGAAAATGTGCACATAACTCAAAGAGAATATCCAATTTTGAGTCAGTTTTATCCTCAAATTTCAGAAGGAAAACTGAATATTACTTTTAAAGATGAAAAACATGAATTCGCAATTAACGAACATTTGGAAAGTATAATAGAATCAAAAGTTTGGGACGATAAAAGCGAAGTTGTCGAAGTTAGCAAATCCACATCAAAATGGTTTAGTGAACAGTTGGGTTTTGATTGTAAATTAGTCAAAATGCTTAAGCCAGGAGATCGCAAGCATGAAAGTTCCAAGCTAAAAGAAACTTTAAATGTTAGTCTGGCTGATGCGTATCCCTACTTATTAATTGGAACAAAAAGTTTGGATTTTTTAAATGAAAAGTTAGAGAATAAAATCAGTATTTTAAGATTTCGTCCAAACATTGTAATAAGCAGTGAAAGACCTCATGAAGAAGATGATTTTACTACTTTTAAAATTGGTGATGTGGAATTTAAAAATATAAAACCATGTGAAAGATGCATTATGGTGAATAATGATCCTCAAAAAGGAATAGTAAAAAAAGAACCTCTTAAAACACTGAGTACCTACAGAAAAGTTGGAAATTCTGTTTTTTTTGCAACAAACGTGGTAAGTTTAAATTCAGGGATTATTAGTGTGGGAGATGCTGTTATTTTTTAAAAATTCAATTTTGTAAAGCTGTAATTCAAAGTATTAAAAAGTACCAATTCATTTTTTAAAGTTGGTAATTCCAAAATTAATTTTAGCGTTTCATGTGCCATCATTGTTCCGATCATTCCGGGTAAAGTTCCTAAAACTCCGTTGAGGTTGCAATTTGGAACCTCTTTTGGATCAGGCATTTCCGGAAATAGATCCCGCAGGTTTTTGCTTCCTTTATGATTAAATACGGCTACCTGTCCTTCAAACTTTAAAATACTTCCATAAACCAGAGGTTTTTGATGCTCAACACAAGTATCGTTTACCAGATAACGGGTTGCAAAATTATCAGAACCATCTACTACAATATCGTATTGCTGAATAATTTTGGATGCATTCTCAGCTGTTAATTTTTCACAAATTGCTTCAACTGTTATTAAAGGATTCAGTTTTGAAACAACATTTTGGGCAACAACTGCTTTTTCCTTGCCAATTTCAGTTTCGGTATATAAAATCTGTCGATGTAAATTGTGAATTTCAATAGTATCAAAATCCATTATTCCAATACAACCTACGCCAGCTGTTGCTATATATTGAAGGATCGGACAGCCTAACCCTCCAGCTCCAATTACCAATACTTTGGCTTTTTTGAGTTTTTCCTGACCTTCATCTCCAATTTCAGTAAGAATGGTTTGTCGGTTGTAACGTAAAAATTCTTGTATAATGCTCATTTTAATTAAGTCTTAAAGTTGGAAAATCAAAAGTTGAAAGTCAAATTTTGGTAAAAGAATGTAAAAATAAAATAACAGGAAATGGTCGATAATACTTTTAGACTTTATGACTTTCAACTTTCGGACTAAAATTTTTGTCCCAGTCTTTCCAAACGGGTTCGTATCCTTTTTGGGTAATGATTGTGGCAATTTCTCCTGCTGAACGCTCGTCGCTGATTTCAAATTGTTCCAAAGATCGTGGATCAACAACATAACCACCTGGATTTGTTTTAGAACCTGCACTCATACTCGTAACGCCAATCGGAATAATATTGTTTCTGAATTTTTCGTTTTCACGAGTAGAAATTGAGATTTCAAGATCTTCATTCCATAAACGATAAGCACAGATTAATTGCGTCAGATCTTTGTCGTCCATAATAAAATTAGGTTCGATAATGCCTTCTGCTGGTCGTAATCTCGGAAATGAAACAGAATATTTGGTCTGCCAATATTTCTTTTGAAGATAATTCAGATGAAGAGCATTAAAAAAACTATCAGTTCTCCAATCTTCCAAACCTAATAAAACACCTAATCCTATTTTATGAATTCCGGCAGTTCCAATTCGGTCAGGAGTTTCGAGCCTGAAATCAAAATTGGATTTTTTGCCTTTGGTATGGTATTTTTTGTACACTTCCTGATGATAGGTTTCCTGATAAACTAACACAGAATAAACTCCTGCTTCATGCAAACGTTGATATTCTTCGGTAGAAAGGGGCTGAACTTCCACTGAAATAATAGAAAATTGTTCTTTAATTAAATGAATTGCATTCAGAAAATAATTGATATTTACAGTATAATTAGCTTCACCCGTAACCAATAAAACATGATCAAAACCAAGTTTTTTTAAAGCCTCAACTTCGAGTTTTATCTCAGAATCTAAAAGGGTTTTTCGTTTGATTTTATTATCCAGACTAAAACCACAATAGGTACAGATATTTTGGCATTCATTGCTTAAATAAAGCGGTGCATACATTTGAATAGTTTTGCCAAAACGTTTTTTGGTAATTTCATGACATTCTTGTGCCATTTGCTCTAAATAATATTGTGCAGCAGGAGAAATCAGAACTAAGAAATCATCGAGATTACGCTTGGTTTTTGACAAAGAATATTCTACATCTTTTGATGAGGTTTGATATATTTTACTTTGAATGGTGTCCCAATCATAATTTTCAAAAACAGATTTGAATGTTTTCATTGTGTTGTTTTATTTCACGCAGATTTTGGCAGATTTAGAGCAGATAAAAATGATTTCTATCCAATTACATTCTATTTAAATTTGTGTGTCATTTTTATATTTATTAGCAATTCTTTTAATATCATCCAATATGTTTAGAGTATTGAAATTTACTAATAAACCTATTTTTTTATTAGTGAGTTTTAGATAAGTTGCAATTTGTTTATAATGAATTGGTGCTAAATCTTCAACTGATTTTAATTCTATTATTATTTTGTCTTCCACCAATAAATCAATTCTAAAAGCAACATCTAATATAAGTTCCTCGTATGGAATTGTAATTGCTACTTGCCTTTGAACGCTTAAATCAAGTTTTATTAATTCATAGTGTAATGCGCTTTCATATACAGATTCGAATAATCCAGGACCTAACTTATTATACACTTTAAAAATTGCTCCTCTTATTTTATATGATATTTCGTTTTCTGTCATTATTCTTAAATTTTTAATTTTTTAAAAATAAAGAATTTTCTTTCTTTTATGTCTTGCAGTGTAGAAAAAATAAAAATCTTTTCAGATAAGCTTAAAATCTGCCAAAATCTGCGTGAAATAATCTCAGTCATATAAAAAAGCCGTTAAGGGACTGGAACCAACCGCATAATTTTGCTGATTCGCAATTTTAGCTTCAAAAGCCTTACGTCCAGCAATTACAGCTTCTTTAAAAGCTTCAGCCATTAATTTTGGATTTCCGGCAACCGCAATAGCAGTATTAACCAAAACCGCATCGGCTCCAATTTCCATAGCGTTTGCTGCATCGGAAGGAGAACCAATTCCCGCATCTATAATTACAGGAACATTACTCTGTTCTATAATAATTTCCAAAAAATCAATGGTTTTTAAACCTTTATTACTTCCAATTGGTGAGCCTAATGGCATGACAGCAGCTGTTCCTGCATTTTCCAAATGTTTGCACAAAACCGGATCGGCATGGATATAAGGCAATACAAAAAAACCAAGCTTAGCCAATTCTTCGGTAGCTTTTAAAGTTTCGATTGGATCAGGCATCAGGTATTTTGGATCTGGATGAATTTCAAGTTTTACCCAATTTGTTTCAAGGGCTTCACGTGCCAATTGCGATGCAAAAACAGCTTCTTTTGCATTTCTGGCACCTGATGTATTGGGTAATAAATTAATATTGGGATGTTGTAAATGTGATAAAATAGCATCCGTATCGGTTTCGAGATCAATGCGTTTTAAGGCTACCGTTACCAATTCGCTTTCTGAAGCTAAAATAGCTTCTTCCATTTGCAGGTTAGAACCGAATTTCCCTGTTCCCAAAAATAAACGGGAGGTAAGGATTTTATCTCCAATTTTAAATAATGAGGTTTGCATATAATGTGTCGTTAAGTTGTTGAACCAATTTTTCTTTTTGAAGGCTTTTTGTAATCATTCCGGAAACAGCGATACCGTGAACGCCAGTTTTTACAAGACTTTCTATATTTTCCAAAGTAATTCCGCCAATAGCGTAAACAGGTGTTAAAATGTTTTCAGTTCTCATTTTATTTAGAACTGAAACATAACCTTCAAAACCTAAAATAGGGCTTAATTTTTCTTTGGTTTCAGTAAATTGAAAAGGCCCCAAGCCAATATAATCGCAGCCGCTTTTAGACTGAAAAATAACATCTTCAAAAGTATTTGCGGTTGCACCAATAATTTTCCTGTCTCCTAAAATAGCTCTGGCTTCAGTGATACTCATGTCGGTTAAACCTAAATGAACTCCATCTGCATCAATATCCTGAGCGAGTAAAACATCATCATTTACAATAAAAGTTGCCAGATATTCTTTGCATAACATTTTTACTGCTTCTGCCAAAACAAATCTTTTTTCAGCAGTTTCATTTTTGAATCGCATTTGTATCCAGTCACAACCTGAGTCCAATGCCTGATGAATGTTGTACAGTTGCTTTTCAACCGTTTCTCCTTGTGAAATATATTGTAATTTATTAAACATAGTGATAGCCAATTAGTGATGATGAGGAACTTAAATATTTTTCAATGTATAATTTAGCTTCTGAACAAGCCGTTTTTAAATCATTTCCTATGGCCAAATTTGCCGAAATTGCTGATGATAAAACACAGCCTGATCCATGTTTAGGCTGAAAATTGACATCAGTGGGCAAAAGTTCTGTAACACTGTTTTTCATAAACAGATAATCTGTACCCAAGGCTTCTTCATTATGGCCTCCTTTAAGCAAAATAGCTGTTGGGAGTTCATTTTTTACCCACGGTTTATCAGATACAAAATCCGGAAATAGCATCAGTATTTCATCATAATTTGGCGTTATCAAATCAATTTTGGATAGCACTTCATTAAGTATCAAATCATTATTTAGTTCAAGAAATTTGAACTTTGTGGATGATTTTAAAACCGGATCCCAAACAATTTTTGTTGCCGGGGATAATAGTTTTATGGATGAAAGAATTCGATTTAAGTAATGTAGGCCTGGAACAATTCCAATTTTGACCGTGCTGATTTCATAGCTTAGGAATAAGGTTTCAATCGAACGGATTACAAAACTAAGATCTGTCCACTGAATTTCATAAAACATATTTTCGGTCTGAATCGTATTTGCTGTTGTAATGGCAAAACCGTTAACCTGATGCTGTTCAAAAGTTTTTATGTCTGCTAAAACACCAGCACCTCCGGAAGGATCAAAACCGGCTATACTAAGAACGAATGGACGATTTGTTGGCATAATTTGAATTGTTTTGTTGGATGATCATTGTTCCATATTGTTCCTAAAAGAGCGATATTGTCAAAACCATTTTGAAGTGTTACTTCAATGTTTCCTGAATGTATTCCGCCTAAGGCAACCATTTTCGAATCAAAATTTGTTCTTTGTTTTATATCTTCCAAAAGATTGGTTTTCGGAAAATAATTTTCCTTTGAAATACTGGCATAAACCGGACTTAAAAAGGCATATTCATAGTCTGATGATAACGTATTGAAATCTTTAATTGAATGGGTTGCTGTTGAGATTATCTTACTTTCAACGTTGTTCACTCTTCCTGTTTTTCTTTCTTTTTCCGAAAAATGGATTCGGTCAATGCCAAAATCATCCGCCAATTGGTGATGACTGTGCAAAATCAATTTAGAACGAAATTCGAGTTTGATCTGATGAACATATTGTGCCATTTCAAATTCAGAAAAAATCGGTTTCCGAATGTGAACCAAAGACAATCCTTCCTCAAATAAAGAATTAATTACGCTGATTTCATTTGCAACAGCAGAAGGATTTGTAATTACAATCATCTCTTTTTTCTTTACTCTTTCTTCTATTCTCTTTCTAAATATAAATCTCTTTCCCCTGCTCAATAAACTCTTCTGATTTTTCCTGCATGCCTTTTTCTGCAGCAGCAACATCACGAATTTCCTGTGATATTTTCATCGAGCAGAATTTAGGTCCGCACATGGAGCAGAAATGAGCCACTTTTGCACCGTCTGCCGGAAGTGTTTCATCGTGGAATTCTCTTGCTGTATCAGGGTCTAATGATAAATTAAACTGATCTTCCCAACGGAATTCGAAGCGGGCTTTACTTAAGGCATTATCGCGGTATTGTGCTCCCGGATGACCTTTGGCCAAATCTGCAGCATGCGCTGATATTTTATAAGTGATAACACCATCTTTAACGTCCTTTTTATTCGGTAAACCGAGATGTTCCTTTGGTGTCACATAACATAGCATTGCACAGCCGTACCAGCCAATCATTGCGGCTCCAATTGCCGATGTGATATGATCGTAACCTGGTGCAATATCAGTTGTTAATGGCCCAAGAGTGTAAAACGGAGCTTCGTGGCAATGTTCTAATTGCTTGTCCATATTTTCCTTGATCATGTGCATTGGTACGTGTCCCGGACCTTCAATAAAACCTGAACATCGTGTTTCCAGGCAATTTTTGTCAGTTCGCCTAAAGTTTCCAATTCGGCGAATTGAGCAGCATCATTGGCGTCTGCAATTGAGCCTGGGCGTAAACCATCACCCAAAGAAAAAGCAACATCATATTGTTTCATGATTTCGCAGATTTCCTCGAAATGGGTGTATAAAAAGTTTTCCTTATGATGAAACAAACACCATTTTGCCATAATCGATCCGCCACGGGAAACAATTCCGGTAACGCGATCGGCAGTTAAATGAATGTAACGCAGTAAAACTCCGGCGTGAATCGTAAAATACGAAACTCCTTGTTCTGCCTGTTCGATTAAGGTATCACGGAAAACCTCCCAGGTTAAATCCTCGGCTATTCCTTTTACTTTTTCTAATGCCTGATAAATAGGAACGGTACCAATTGGAACTGGTGAATTACGGATAATCCATTCTCTGGTTTCATGAATGTTTTTTCCTGTAGATAAATCCATGATAGTGTCTGCACCCCAGCGGCAAGCCCAAACTGCTTTTTCAACTTCTTCTTCGATGCTGGAAGTAACAGCGCTATTGCCAATATTAGCGTTTATTTTTACTAAAAAGTTACGGCCCACAATCATCGGTTCACTTTCGGGATGGTTGATGTTGTTTGGAATTATAGCTCTACCGCAGGCAACTTCGCTTCGTACAAATTCAGGTGTGATTTTGCTTTTTGGGGTATTGGCACCAAAACTATGGCCTTGGTGTTGGCATTTCATGGCTTTGGTTTGCTCGTTTATCAGCTCGATTCTTTGGTTTTCACGAATTGCAATATATTCCATTTCTGGGGTGATGATGCCTTGTTTGGCGTAATACAACTGTGTTACGTTTGCTCCTTTTTTGGCACGTTTTGGCTGATGTAAATACTCGAAACGAAGATGGTTTAAGCTTTCATCTTTTAAACGTGTTTGACCATAATCTGAGCTAATCTCGGTTAGGATTTCGACATCGTTTCTATTTAAAATCCATTCTTCTCTTAGTCGTGGAAGTCCTTTTCGAATGTTAATTTCAATGTTAGGATCTGTATAAGCACCAGACGTGTCGTAAATAGTTACAGGTGGATTTTTTTCAATTTCTCCATTAGAAAGTTTGGTATCACTTAAAATTACCTCACGCATGGCTACTTTAATTGGGTGAATTTCGCCGTTTACGTATATTTTCCTGGAGTTTGTAAATGGTGTTCTCGATATTTGTTCTTCGTTTGTCATTGCTGATTTGTTTTGAAGTTGTTATTGTTATTTTGATTGAAATTTTAAATTTATCGTTAATTGGTTTCTGCCAGGGATAGGAGTGTAAAGCCCGTAAAGAAGAAAACCGTAAAAAACAAGGAATAAAAAAGCGACCATCGGAAGCTTTGTTATGACTATGTTTTTGTGGTTGACGACTGCGGACTTGTAACGAATAGCCCGTTTCGTGCAGCCAAATTATCCTCCTTGTGTGGCAGAAATAATTAAAATTTCGTCAGTTTCGGATACGAAGTGCTGGCTCCAGTTTGTTTTTGGAACAACGGTATTGTTAATGGCAACGGCGATTCCGTTTTGTTTGTTGGGAATTTCGAGATCAAGCAATGACTGAACGCTAAGCGATTCTGCATTGAATTGTTTGATTTGTTGGTTGATTTTTAGTTCCATTCCATTTGAAATTTAGTATATAGTTATACTTTAGGAATGGCTACAAAAACGCATAAATGCGCGTAGAAGTCATCTTACTTTTCCCTACGCTAGTATGAACTAGATCAGGTTCAGAGGGTAAAATCTCAGCCTGCTTATTAGCAGACACCCCTAAAGTGTGAAGCAAATATAGATAATTTTTGTTTAAAAGTTTCAGGTTTCAGGTTTCAGGTTGTGAAAAAACTGAAAATTGTCATTAAATCTGAGACTGAAAATCTAATTTTATTTTGCTCTTTTCCAGCAATTTTCGGCGTGATCATTGACCATTCCGGTGGCTTGCATGTGTGCATAAAATACAGTGGAACCCACAAATTTAAAGCCTCTTTTTTTTAAATCTTTACTGATTTCGTCGGAAAGCGGAGTGGTGGCAGGAACGTCTTTTGAGGTTTTGGGATGGTTTATGATTGGTTTTCCGTTGGTGAATTTCCAAATGTAATCGGAGAAACTTCCAAACTCGTCCTGAATTTTTATAAATGCCTGCGCGTTTGAGACGGCAGCTTTTATCTTTAATTTATTTCGAATGATTCCGGTATTTTGCATTAATTCTTCAATTTTTTCTTCAGAATAATGTGCAATTTTTTTATAGTCGAAATGATTAAAAGCGTTCCTGAAATTCTCTCTTTTGTTTAAAATGGTAATCCAGCTTAATCCGGCCTGAAAAGTTTCAAGAATCAAAAATTCGAATAGAGTAAGGTCATCATAAACTGGAACTCCCCATTCTTCGTCATGGTATTTTTTATATAAATCGCTGGAAGTGCACCAGCCGCAGCGAATTAGTTCCAAAATTTTTATTTTAAAGGTATAAAAAAACCTCAAACGTATTAGTTTGAGGTTTAAAAAAAATCTAAATTAATTATTTTCTTTTATGTACTTCTATGTAAACAAAATTTCCATCTGTAAATTTTAATTTTAAAGTAGAACCATTTAGTTCTAAAATTTCAGCAGAATCGTCACTAGTACTACCTTCGTATTTAAGGTTTAAGGTTTTATCTTTGATGCTATATGTACCTTTTTCCGTAGAAGATTCACATTCTGAACCCTCAAAATACTGCTCATTAAATGATCCATTAGTAAGATATTCTGTTACATGGCCACCACAATTACCATTTTCAACATCTACAAGTTCTTCTTTGCTATTTAATATAGTACCTTCTTTAATTAGTTCCCACTTTCCTTCAATAGAAGCTGAAGCTCCACCATTATCATCATCACTACTACAAGATGCTACTGATAAACCTAATGTCAATACTGACAAAAAAAGAATTGTAATTTTTTTCATTTTGCTTGATTTTATTTGTTAAAATTTTGACAAAAATATATATTTTTTTGTAATATTAATAGTAGTAATGTGTTTTATTGAGTTTTATTTTGTTAAATAATATAATAAGCTGATTTTCAGTAGTATATTATTTGCCAATTTGCCAACTATAACCCTTTACACTTGGAATATAGGCAGAGGAACCTATTATAATTAAGTTGTTGTAGATTTTTTTTTCATACTTAATTCCTATAGCTGTACCGGAAGTGTATAATTTATTGGCTCTAAATGTGATCTTCATTAGGCCATCCTGAAATTTAGCGTCTGAAACTTTTTCTAAAAGCCACGTCGATTTCCATTTCACTGCAATTTCATCTTCAGCAGTTTTTGTAATACTTTTAACGATTTTGACAGCTTCCCTTGGAATTTCAAGATCTTGCGTCAATTCCTGTTGTGTAAAGGTGTCTCCAATCTCACTATTGGCAAGTATTTTTTTTAAATTATCAAATGTCATCAAAGTCTTATTGGGCTGCTTTACATTTGTTTCATTACTTTCCGTAGCAGTGTTTATAAGCTGTATTTCCGGTTTTTCAGATGTTTCTTTGTTTAACTGAAAATTATTTTTTTTATACCTGTTTACGAAATTTTTTAGGGATGGCTTTTCCAGAGCACTTGTTTTGAATTTTTTTTCGGCAACAGGCTTTAATTTATTTACAGACGCAATTATTTCCTTTTTAGGCTGCTTTTTTGTGTCATTGCCACAGCCTGAAAAGAAGTAAGTTGTTGAAAATAATATGATTATCACAAAATTTTTCATAAGGTTAAGGTAACCCTAATCTGTGAGAGATGTGTGCTCATTTAAATATTTTTTGATCAAATAATGACCCAAATAAATTAAAGGAGTCAAAACGATTGCAATCGAAAGTTTAAATGTGTAACCAACTAATGCAGATGAAAGGAAAGTATCAAAATCTATTTTTCCGGGCAACCAAAAGGCAATACCCAGTACAATAAACGAATCAAATAGCTGTGAAATTACGGTAGAACCAGTTGTTCTAAGCCATATTTTCTTGTCTCCTGTTTTGTTTTTAAAAAACCAAAAAACGCTAACATCTATAAGCTGAGAAACCATAAATGCGATGATACTTCCTACTATAATCCACATACTTTGTCCAAAAACAGCCTGAAACTGCTCGTCATTTACAGGGCTAATGCCTTTTGCTGCCGGAATGACAATGGCCAAAAACAAGATAAGAAAGGCATAAGCTATAAGACAAGCTGTAATAAAAGACAGTTTTTTTACACCTTTTTCCCCAAAATATTCATTGATTAAATCAGTAGTAAGAAAAACAATTGGCCAAGGCAAAATGCCAATACTCATTACAAATGGGCCTATCTGAATCAGTTTCCCACCAATTAATTCCGCTACAACAGCATTGGTAATAAATATTCCAGCCAGGATTACAAAAACAATTTCTTTTTTGGTTTTAAACATATTGAT
>Ga0247805_1000341_pt1 | contig 25495 bp, 21 predicted proteins | sample UWRJL044104R1_FD_180930 | JGI IMG/M metagenome (GOLD analysis project Ga0247805, IMG submission 180930) | Plant litter microbial communities from Arlington Agricultural Research Station in Wisconsin, United States - UWRJ-L044-104R-1 | ecosystem: Environmental > Terrestrial > Plant litter >... | reverse complement strand
ACTTAGGAGTTGACCCAAAAACTAAAAAAGAGAAAGTGTCAAGAAAAGCACTTATCGCACGTCCTCCTCGCGAGGCTAAACAAGAGTAATCAGATCTTAGTTTACTAAAGGTTTATTATAAAAAATCCCGTTTCATTCATTTGAAACGGGATTTTTGTTATACAGGAAATTTTACTGTAAAAACAAGTTCTACAGACTTTTATTGAAAGAAAAAAAATATCTTTAGCATAACAAAAACAATAACCTTTTATATCAAAACTAGTATGGCATTTAAAGTTTTACAAAACAGCAAAATCAACACCGGAGATTTTATTTTCTCCAATCCTGAAACCGTTATTTACCCCGTAACCCCTTTAATATCGGCAAGTTTTTACAGTCCAAATGGTGTGTTGACACTAAAAATTAGAGCTACATTATACATCAACTCTGAAGATCAAAATAATCCTGTTGTAGAAGAACCTACTGAATTAGACAATACTTTACAAATGTATTTTGACTATGATTTCTCTGAAGAAACACCAGAGAGTTGCAATGTTTGGTACGTAGAAGTAGATTACACTTCAGAAACCGTTGGTGATTTGATTGAAGTGGTATCTTATTTAAAAGATCTTGACCCTGAAACCTCAAGAGGAACAAAAATAGTTGTAAAGCAATAAATGGTATTACTTTATAGCTCAAAAATAATTTAGTATAAATTTATATGATTCAAAAATCAAGTTTATTATACTTTTCAATTCTATTTTTATTCCCTTTTTTTCTGCTTTCACAAGTAACGTCTAATATCGATATTATTTCAAAAAGACTTCAAAAAAAAGCAATTGAATATCAATCTGAAACAAACTTTGTAAAGTCCCAATATTTTTTTTTAAAAAAAGATTGGGACTCTACTCTTATATATACAACAAAACAATTAAGTACTAATGCCAATAGAGAAATAGCTGATTATTGCCATTTTTTTAGGGCAAGAATTTTTCATAATAAAAATCTTTACAAAGAAGCCAAAGAAGAATTATTTCTAATTTCAAAAGCATTTGAATTTTCTACATTAACAACAATTAATTTAGGGTCTGCATTTCTAGGATTAAGTGACTTTAAAACAGCTATTGTTTATTATAAAAAAGCACTCCAATCACCAGACATAAAAAATCAACCTTATAGTTTTGCCAAAATACATGAAGGTTTAGGCACTTGTTATCTATTTTTAGAAGAATACGATAAAGCGGAAGAATACCTATTGATAAATCTACACAGTAATAAAAATGATCAAGTACATTTGTATGATGCATACAACAGTCTTGCTAACTTATACTATGAACAAGATAAAAATGCAAAAGCTCTCTACTTTTTTGAAAAAGCGTATTTCCTATCAAAAGAGATCAAAGATGTTCAAATTAAAAATTTAGCCTCTTTTAATCTGGCGGTTTATGAAGAAAATAGAGGTGACTACAAAAAAGCATTGATCTATAGGAAAGAAGCGGAACAATGGAATGATTCACTTAACAATCAAAACAAAATATGGTCGGTTGCTGATTTTGAAAAAAAGTTTGCTGTTGCCCAAAAACAAAAAGAAATTAAAGTACTGGAAGTAGAAAACCAACTCAAAAACACACAACGGAATTGGTTGTTTTTCTCAGCAATCATTTTATTAGTATTACTAACGGCTGGAATTTATCTTTATGCTCAAAAAGTAAAAAATTCTAAAACCATTCTACTCCAGAAAAACAAACTCGATGAACTCAATGCTACCAAAGATCAATTATTCTCAATTGTAAGTCATGATCTACGCTCATCAGTACATGCTTTAAAAACCAGTAATTCTAAATTATCTGCCACGCTGGAAACCAAAAATTATGATGAATTAAACCAACTTATCATTCAAAACAGTGGCATTGCTAACGGAGCTTATAGTTTACTGGACAATTTATTACACTGGGCGATGTTGCAAACCAAGCAATTGTATTTTCATAAAGAATCAGTGCATTTGTATTCTATTGTGCAACAAATAGAATACAACTACAAACCTTTACTGTTCGATAAATCCATTAATTTTGAGAATTCAGTTGCCAAAAATTGCTTTATCTTCGTAGATCTTGATTCGTTAAAAATTGTACTTCGGAATTTATTAGACAACGCTATCAAATTTTCGAATGAAAACGGAAAAATCAGTTTTTATACTAGCGAAAACAACAGTGATTTTTGCCAACTTATATTAGAGGATAACGGTATCGGAATGAATCAAAATACAGTTGACGAATTGCTTCAAGAAAATGAATTATTAGCTAAAAAAAACAATTCAGAAATTATAGGAACAGGACTTGGAATGCAATTGTGCAAACAAATGATTAAGAAAAACGGTGGTACAATAAACATTGAAAGCCAAGCTAACAAAGGAACTAAAGTGATACTTTTGCTACCAAAAACAGCATCAAATGGATAATATCAACATACTTATCATAGAAGATACGCCTGAACAAAGCGATGCACTAATCAAAGTATTGCTCGAAAACAATTATACTGTTGTGGGTGTTGCCAGAAACTTTACCGATGCACTAAAACTATTTTATGCTAACACAATTGACATCATCATAATTGATGTTTTTCTGGATGGAAAACCTGACGGAATTACCTTTGCAGAAAGTATTAATATTATTCCGAATGCTTCTAAGCCATTTGTATTTTTAACCAGTTCGCAAGACCGTCAAATTTTCGAAAGAGCTAAATTGACCAAACCTTTTAGTTTCCTGATGAAACCTTTCAATGAATTAGAAATTCTATACGCTATAGAAATGGCTGTCGAAAAATTCTACGAGCAAACCAATGTTTTTTTAACCGAAGAACAAGACACCGTCATCAGCAATGATTTTCTATTTATAAAAAAGAAAAATTCGCTAAAAAAAGTAGCATTACAAGACATTCTTTACATCGAAGTAGAAGAACGCTATTGCAACATCATTACCGAAAAAGAAAAGTTTGTCATCTTGATTTCATTAACAAAAATTAGTGCTTTACTAGATCCTGCAAAATTCATTCGAACGCATCGAAATACCATTGTAAACACCGATAAAATTGAAGAAATAATCTTAGCTGATAATCTCATTATTCTACAAGGTAATCACAAAATAAACCTGAGCGATACTTATAAAGACTTTATCAAAAAAATGAATATTTTGTCTTAATCAAATTTTACTCTAACATACAATTCACTAAATCTTCCTCTAAACGGGAAGATTTTTTTATTTCATGACAATAAAAACCTGCTTCATGACAATTTAAAAAAGGAAAATCCAAAAGCAAACTACTTTTGAAGGATACAATTAATAACCGTCAAATATTAAGAAACTAAATAATACTATAGAAATGACAAGGCTATTCTCTATCCTCCAAAAAACAATAACAAACCCCTATTTTGGCGTCCTTCTTTCCTTAATATTGATTGTTCCAAGTTTATACATCATTGTGGAAGACATCAGTATAATAAGAAAAGAATATGCCTTACTTATCATAGGACTGGTATTATACATTAAATCCTTGAACAGCATATTCGATGATTTTCTAAACCGAAATAATGATTCTTTTTCATAAAAAAAGCCATGAATTGAATCATAGCCTCTTGTATTTTTTATTCAAAATTGAAATTATTGTTGCAGTAATTCTAAAATTTTATTTTCTACAGCTGTAGTATTCCAAATGTTTTCAATATTATCTGTTTTCAAAACTTCTTCCATAATCGTATTTTGAAAGTCGCCAATAGCCAGTGCTTCCATATAAGGACGATCGCTAAAAGTTACTCTACTGTACAACGGAATCCATTTATCTGGATGTTTTTCTGAAAACCATTTTTCGATTTTCTTTTGTAACAAAAACTTATCGTCAGCCGTTTTAGAACTCATTTCCATAAAATTTCGATACGAAAGTTCAGCAATAGCATCGGCATTAGGTTTACGTGATTTTTGGTATTCCGAAAAAATACGTTCCCAATCTTCGCCATACTCCAAAATCATTTCATAAAGTACCGTTATATCTTCAAAACCAGCATTCATCCCCTGTCCATAAAACGGAACAATCGCATGACATGCATCGCCAATTAAAGCAACTTTGTCTTCGTAAGTCCAAGGAAAACATTTCATAGTTACCAAAGTACTGGTAGGATTTTTAAAGAAATCTTCCGCTAAATTCGGAATTACATCTATAGAATCCGGAAAGTTTTTTTCGAAAAAAGCTTCTACTTCTTTCCTATCTTTTAAAGAAGCAAATGAATTTTCCCCTTCAAAAGGCATGAATAAAGTACAGGTAAAACTGCCATCCAGATTAGGCAAAGCAATTAACATGTATTCGCCTCGCGGCCAAATATGAAAAGAATATTTATCTAATTTATGAGAACCATCAGTATTAGCCGGAATATTCAACTCTTTATATCCCAGATTCAAAAATTCCTGAGAATAATTAAACATACTCTGGCGCTGCATGCGATGACGAATTCTTGAAAAAGCTCCATCAGCACCAAAAACCATATCGTATTCACGCTCTTCCCACTCTCCTCTTTCGGTTTCTCCAATATGCAAAGTGGCAGTAGACAAAGTCACATCCCAAATTTTTTGTTCGAAGAAAAATTCGGCGCCCGCTTGTTCAGCTAGATCAATCATTTTTCTATTTAAAGTTCCTCTGGAAATGGAATAAATAGATTCTCCTTCTTGTCCGTAATTTTGAAACTTTAGACTATCCACAAGATGAATAGCGCGTTTGTCCATTGGAATGGCAATTTCCCTAACAGCATCACCCACTCCAACACCATCCAATGCTTTCCAGCCACGGTTTGACATTGCTAAATTAATAGAACGTCCCGAAAATTCTATTTTCCTAATATCCGGACTTCTATCATAAATATGAACCGTGTGCCCTGCTTTTTTTAAGTAAATAGCCAATAGGGATCCTACTAATCCAGAACCTACTATCGCTATTTTTTTAGGAGTTTGCATTGTTGTTTTATAAAAAGTTAGGCAAAATTACTGATTTATTATTTGAACAGCGTCCAATAACCTCAGTTTTTACTTTAAATTCAGACCTTTTTTGTTGTACAATCACTATTTGTATCACATTGTGAACGTTCAAAAATACACAAAGACTCAACTCTAAATTTTGTTCTGTATTTGTTTTATACTAAAATATCAAAAATAAGTCGATATCTCAAAATCCTATATGATATTTATCAGTTTTTGAACCAATGCTTTTTACAAACTTTGCACTAATTATAATGAATGTATGAACATGACAAAAAATCCAGACTCCTTACATAGCTTCCATATTCCAGTGATGGGATTAGCGTATACCATAGATAGCCCTATTCGTGTGGCACATTATGGAATTTCTTCGGTGATTTCGATTGCTGATGACGAATTGATCGAGAAAATGAATGCTTTTTATCATCAAAAATTCAATCTTCCGTATCAGGAAATATCTCAAAAAGTATCCGATTACAGAGCCAAACGCATTACTTCTTATTTGAATTTGGTTGACAAAATTGTAAAAGAAAAATTTGAAAATTTTAAAAACGAATTGGTTGAAAGCAAAGAAGCTGTAGAAAATTATATCGCTATGTTACCCAACAAATCAGAAATTAAAGAAAGGCTACAATCCTTTATTGACGAAGGATTCCATTGGAAGGAAAACATCAAAAATTATGTTGAAAAACATTTATCAGCAGGTGCCATTGATGTCAACATTATGACCAAATTAGACAAAGATAATTTCGAAAATAACGAACAATTGCCTGTAATTTTTAATGATGCTCACGCTGCACTTAGAGGTTTTGCTAATAGTACTGTAAATTCGTCTCTTGTACTTTCAGCAGGAATGAATCCGAGATTGTATAGTTATTTTGAAAATTTCGATGCTTTTTATCCTGATGAAAACAACAATTTGCAAAAGAAAATTACCCTAAAAGTAAGTGACTTTCGATCAGCAATGATACAGGGAAATTTTCTAGCAAAAAAAGGACTTTGGGTTTCGGAATACCGAATCGAATCGGGATTAAATTGTGGCGGACACGCCTTTGCTACCGAAGGTCTTTTATTAGGTCCCATTATGGAAGAATTCAAAGAAAAGAAAGAACAACTCGTTCAATCGGCTCATGAATTAATGGTAAAAGCTTTAGAACAAAAAGGAAAATTAATTCCACAACAGCCATTATATTTAAAAATCACGGTTCAGGGTGGAGTAGGAACTTCTGCAGAGCATGAATTTTTATTGGATTATTACCAAGTCGATTCTGTGGGCTGGGGAACTCCTTTTTTATTAGTTCCTGAAGCTACATCGGTAGACCAAGCCACTCGTAAATTGCTAATTAACGCTAAAGAAGAAGATTTATATTTAAGTCATATTTCTCCTTTGGGCGTTCCTTTTAACACTTTGAGAGGCACTACAAACGAAATAATAAAGCAAAAACGAATTCAGGAAAGCAAAGCAGGAAGTTCCTGTCCTAAAAAATTCTTAGCATTAAACAAAGACACTCAAGGTAATGGAATTTGTACCGCTTCAAAGAAATATCAAGATGGGAAACTGGAAGAATTAGAAGCCAATAAAAATAATCTTTCGACAGAAAATTATGAAAAAGCAAAACAAAACATTACCGAAAAATCATGTCTTTGTGTTGGTTTAGCCAATGCTTCTTATCTTGAAAATAACATCAAAATAAAAGGACAAGATCAAGGAGTAGTGATTTGTCCTGGACCCAATATGGCTTATTTTGATCAGGAAGTTTCGCTTTCTAAAATGGTGCAGCATATTTATGGAAACACAAACGTTTTAAGAAATACAAATCGTCCTCTTTTTTTTGTAAAAGAACTAAAAATGTACATTGACTATTTGAAAAATGATATTCAAAACATTGATAACGAAATAAATAATGCTAAAACTAAAAAACTAGAATCTTTTAAAAACAATCTTTTAGAAGGAATTGCATACTATCAAAATTTATTCTCCAACATTCCTGATTTTAAAACTACTAAAAAAGAAATGATGAGCCAATTCGAACACTATAAAAACGAATTACAAACCATAGAAATCCCCAAACTAGAAATAGCTTAATCTAAAAAACAGCCACTAATTCACTTATGATTTGTATTCATTCGTTAATTAGTGGCTAAAATTTATTTATTTTTCTAAAATTCCTCTTTTTAATATTTGTCCAAAATTGTACATATCTTCAAAAGAACAATATAATGGTACGGGAGCAAGACGAATTACATTGGGTTCTCTCCAGTCAGTAATTACGCCATTTTTCATTAAATAATCAAATAAACTACGGCCTTCACCATGAAGAAAAACCGATAATTGACTGGCTCTTTCAGCTGGATTTGAGGGTGTAATAATCTCAAAGCTACTACTTACCTCCTTATCAATTTCGTGTAGAATAAATTCTAAATAAGCTGTAATTCGGTCTCTTTTTTCAATCAACGCATCCATTCCTATTTCGGCAAACATTTCTACCGAAGCCAAATAAGGAGCTAAAGACAAAACTGGTAAATTACTAATTTGCCAACCATCAGCACCTTGAATAGGATCAAAAGTAGGTTCCATTTTAAAACGACGTTCTTTGTTGTGTCCCCACCATCCGGCAAATCTTGGTAACTCTGGATTGTTATGATGTTTTTCGTGTACAAAACAGCCAGAAGCATTTCCAGGACCTGAATTCATATATTTATAACTGCACCAGGCAGCAAAATCGACATTCCAATCGTGCAATTCTAATTTAATATTTCCTGCTGCATGAGCCAAATCCCAACCTACATAAGCACCTACTTGATGTCCCGCCACGGTAATGGTTTTCATGTCAAAAACTTGTCCAGTGTAATAATTTACACCGCCAATTAAAACCAAAGCCAATGCGTCTCCGACTTCGTTAATTTTAGCAATAACATCTTCTGTTCGAATGTTGTGTTCGCCTTCACGTCGTTTTACCTCAACGATTACATCTTCGGGTTTTAGACCATGAAAATCGACCTGACTTTGAAACATATATTGATCTGAAGGAAAGGCTTTTTCTTCGCAAATAATCTTAAATCTTGTTTTTGTAGGTCGGTAAAAAGAAACCATCAACAAATGAAGATTCACCGTAAGCGTATTCATTACCGTAACTTCAAGCGGTTTTGCACCTACAATTTTACTCAATGGTTCTGCAAAACGCTCCTGATAATCCCACCAGGGTTTTTCGGCATAAAAATGACCTTCAACCGCAAGATTAGCCCAGTCGTTCATGATTTCGTCAATGTAGGATTTGGTACGCTTTGGCTGCAACCCTAATGAATTTCCAGTAAAATAAATCACATCTTTATTATTTACTTTAGGGAAATAAAATTCGTCTCTATAGTGATTTAAAGTATCCTGCGAATCCAATTGTTGGGCGAAAGCTCTGGTGTTTTCGAAAATCATAATGTAGTTTGCATTTTGTTTTGTAAAAGTAATTAAAAAAGAAAAAACTAAATCATAAAGGATTCCCTGAAAAACAAAAATGCAGTTAAAATATTACGTTGTAATTTCTTATTGATTATATTTGATTGAATCTAAAACACTTGGTCATGGTTAAAAACAACATCAATGTCATTATTATTGCAATTGCAATGGTAACATCAGCTTACTTATTTTCGAATGCGTTTCAGAATCGAAATAAAAGTGCCGATACCATAAGCGTAACTGGTTTAGGAAAAACCGATTTTGTTTCTGATTTAATTGTATGGAATGGTTCTTTTTCCCGAAAAAGCAGCACTTTAAAAGAAGCTTATGCGTCCTTAGATGCTGATAGAGATAAAATTAAAAGTTACTTGTCCAGCAAAGGAATTGCTCCCAGCGAAATTGTTTTTTCGGCAGTAAATTTTAATAAAGAATATCAAAATACCTATAATGAAAACGGAACTGTTAGAGAAAATATATTCACAGGTTTTAGCTTAACGCAAAGTGTAAGTATCCAATCTAAAGAAGTAAATAAAATTGAAGAATTATCCCGACAATCTAGTGAATTAATCAATTCAGGCATCGAATTTTACTCTAGCGCTCCTGAATACTATTATACAAAACTAGCTGAATTAAAGATAAAAATGATTGCCGAAGCCACAAAAGACGCCAGCACAAGAGCAAAAAGCATTGCCGAAAATGCGGATGCCGATTTGGGGAATTTAAAAAAATCAGATATGGGTGTTTTCCAGATTATTGGTCAAAACTCATCTGAAGATTATTCTTATGGCGGCTCTTTTAACACGCAATCTAAAAATAAAACAGCAACCATTACTGTAAAACTGGTATATCAAGTAGATTAATTTGTTTCTGATTTTGTAGAAGATATAAACGATTCGCTCCGGCGAACTTACCAACTATAAATAAAAAACTCGCCATTGCTGACGAGTTTTTTTATTGAATTAACCTTTATAAGGATTTAGATAATTAACATTGCATCACCATAAGAATAGAACTTATACTTTTCTTTGATGGCTTCTTCATAGGCTTTTTTCATTAAATCGTGTCCACAAAATGCAGAAATCATCATCAGTAAAGTTGATTTTGGTGTATGAAAGTTTGTAATCATACAAGTTGCAACACTAAAATCATGTGGAGGAAAGATAAACTTATTCGTCCATCCTTCAAACGGATTTAATGTGTTTTGTGAAGAAACTGAACTTTCAATAGCACGCATAGAAGTCGTTCCTACAGCACAAATACGTTTTCTTTTTGCCTTAGCTTCATTAACAATATCACAAGCTTCCTGAGTAATTTTCAACTCCTCAGAATCCATTTTATGTTTAGATAAATCTTCTACCTCAACTGGGTTAAAAGTCCCTAAACCTACGTGAAGAGTTACTTCAGCAAAGTTTACTCCTTTTATTTCTAATCTTTTTAATAAATGTTTAGAAAAGTGTAATCCTGCAGTTGGCGCTGCAACAGCTCCTTCTTCTTTAGCATAAATAGTTTGGTAACGCTCAGCATCTTCTGGCGTAACTTCTCTATTGATGTATTTCGGAATTGGAGTTTCTCCAAGTTCTGTCAATTTATTTCTAAATTCTTCGTAAGAACCATCGTAAAGAAAACGCAAAGTTCTACCACGAGAAGTAGTATTATCAATAACCTCAGCCACTAACGAATCGTCATCACCGAAATATAATTTATTCCCGATTCTGATTTTACGAGCCGGATCTACTAAAACATCCCAAAGACGTTGTTCCGCATTCAATTCTCTCAATAAAAACACTTCGATTCTTGCTCCGGTTTTTTCTTTATTTCCGTATAAACGAGCAGGAAAAACTTTGGTATTATTCAAAATCATTACATCTCCATCGTCAAAATAATCGATAACATCTTTGAACATTTTGTGTTCGATAGTTTGTTTTTTACGATCAATAACCATTAAACGAGCTTCATCTCTATTCTCTGCAGGAAATTCTGCAAGAAGTTCTTTAGGTAAATCAAATTGGAAATGTGATAATTTCATATTAAATTGTAGATTTTTAAAATTTTAGATTTTAGTTTCAAAAACAACTAAAAAATCTTTCGGTTGCAAATATACGATTGTGAGATAGGCGTTGTCAAGTGTTTTGCTGTTTAATTTAGAATTAAAGCAACAAAACCTCAAATAACCAACACTTTAGGCATCTAACAGGAATTCTAACCTACTAAATCAGAAACTTTATAGCCTAATTTTTCCATATCATCCCAAAAATCAGGGTAAGATTTAGAAACTACATCGGCATTTTCGATAATTATTGGCACTTTTAATGCTAATGGAGCAAAAGCCATTGCCATTCGGTGATCATTATACGTTCCGATTTTTATATTCGAATTAATTTCTGAAGTAGCCACAAGAGTCAGGCTATCATTCGTTACAGAAATATTTGCTCCCAGTTTGCTTAATTCAATTCTTAAGGCTTCTAATCTGTCAGTTTCTTTAATTTTCAACGTATGAAGACCAGTAAGATAACAACCAATTCCTAAACCAAGACAAGTAACTACAATAGTTTGAGCAATATCTGGCGTATTATTCAAATCGAAAGTCACATCTTTATATTTGAATTTTTTAGTTTTACTTAAAGTAATTGTATTAGCGTTAAATTGTGTTTCCACACCCATTTCTTTATAAATAGAAACTAAAGCTGAATCTCCTTGTAAACTGGATTGTTTGTAGCTGGTTAATGAAATATTGGCTTCATCAGATAAAGCTGCCAAACTAAAAAAGTAAGAAGCTGAACTCCAGTCTGACTCTACCGTCATTACTTTAGATTCTACTTCATGCTTTGGCAAAACCTTAATTATATTTCCTTCAAAACTAGTTTGAATATCCAAATCATTCAACAAAGCCAAAGTCATTTTGATATATGGAATAGAAGTAATTTCTCCTTCTAATGTCAATTCGATACCATTTTCTAATTTAGGAGCCACCAATAATAAAGCCGAAATGTACTGACTACTTACATTAGCAGCCATCGTTACTTTAGATTGCGTGATTTTTTGTCCTTTAATTCGAATAGGCGGATATCCTTCTTCTTTCAAGAAAGAAATATCAGCACCTAATTGACGTAATGCTTCTACTAAAATTTTCACAGGACGCTCTTGCATACGGCTAGAACCTGTTAGTACCACTTCGCGACCTTCTTTTACAGCAAAATAAGCCGTAAGAAAACGCATAGCTGTTCCTGCATGATGAATATCAACCACTTCTTCATTTCCGCTCAATGCCATTTGCATTACTTCGCTATCATCAGAATTAGAAGTATTAGCCAAAGTAATATTAGGAAATAACGCTTTTAACAGCAACAATCTATTAGTTTCACTTTTAGATCCTGTAACTGCTATTTTAGCATTTAGCTTAGAATTGGTAGCTTGTAGAAGTAAATTCATTTTTTAAATTAGTTAGTTATGAATTGCAAATTATGAGTTATTGTCGATGACTTTTAACCGCAATAATTTGAGGGCGCAATTTACCACTCGCAATTCACAATTCATAATTCAGAACTGATAATTATTTTAATTTTTCATTGTTTTTGTGACGGTCTTTATCACGAACAGATTTTAAATCCATTTTTTTATCAAAGGCTGCCTGCAAATCGATTCCGGTTTGGTTGGCTAAACATAAAACTACAAAAACCACATCGGCTAATTCTTCCCCTAAATCTTTATTTTTATCGCTCTCTTTTTCTGATTGCTCTCCATAACGACGAGCTATAATTCGAGCTACCTCACCCACTTCTTCAGTAAGCTGAGCCATATTAGTCAATTCATTAAAATAACGAACACCGTGTTCTTTTATCCAGGTATCTACGTCTAATTGAGCGTTTTTTAGATTCATTATTATATTTTTTTAAGTACTATTTTTTCATGCTGCATTTCAATCACTTTTTGATAAAAATCTTTTAAACCATCGTAATGATCAGCTGAGGCTATTCCAACATTTATTTCTTTTGCAACAGTTATTTGGACATGATTCCCATTTACAATACTATTTACGAAGAAAGCTAGTGCTTTATCTTCAGTTGCAATTTTCATCGGCTTAGGAATAGACTCCACTTGGTAACCTTCAGGAATTTCAAAATTCAAATTGTATTTTTCTTGGATTGGATATCCAAAATAAATTGGCATTTTCCTTTTTTCCTGAACAAAAGGATTTTTATTCATAGTAAAAAACAGTAGCGGATTTATAAACATTTTACCGCCTATGATTTCGCAATGATTATTGCTTGCAAAAGTAAATCTTTCAATAATAGCTTTTGATAAATCTAGATTCTTATTTTCTATAGTATAGTCGCTAATCTCAATTCCATTAAATTCATTTTCTTTTTTTTCGAGATAATTTTCGCTTTTCATATTCGCTTCCCGCTCTCTAAAAACAAGTGCCTCATAATCTGTTTTTTGCACCAAATATTTTCCCGATATATTTCCATCCTTAGCTATAGCAACACTAAGATTATAATTCTGCCTTGAAGGTTTATTAGGGACTAACTTAATTTCTTCAGAAGTTCCATCTTGCCTGATAAGCCTTCCATTCCAGTTTAGTACATTTAGTGGCAAAATATTAACCGTAGTAAATTTATTAACGGCATCTAATAAAATTCTTTCTCCATTTATTTCAACAGCAGCAATAACATAATTAAAAACTGTCCTACCTGGAAAAACAGGAATTCCATGTTCTCTCGTACTAACAAGAACTGGATTAGCCGAAATTCCTGCCAAATTCAACATATTAATTAAATTAAAATTGATTTCGGCTACATTCCCTGTCCGCTCAAGGTACGCTTGCTTAGCTCCTTTATCAGTATAATAACCATATTCTCCGTTCCAATTCATTTTACTTTGAATAAACTTAAACACAACGTTCATTTTATCAGAATCTGAAATTCCTTTATCCTGATTATTAATAACTGCTTTTAAGTCTTCTAAAAGATACAATCGTTCCAGCAACTCTTTACCAAAACTTTTGTCTTCATAAATAATTTTGGCAACTCCTTCCCATGTTTGAGAATAATCTTTTACAGGTTGATTAGGATATCTCGTAGCTTCTAATTCATATTGCAAAGAAGATCTATAATTATTCATATTATCCACATAGTTTTCTTTAACCAATGCAGGAACATCATCTACTTCAAACGTAGATTTTATTTGTTTATAAATCATTGAATTTGACTGACCATACTCATTATCATAATTTTGCGAGCCTTGTTCTAGTTTCGAATTTGACTTTACATTAACATATCCTGTAAGCAGTTGTTTATAAACAAAATACTCTGGTATTTCACTGCAATATTCAACATGATTTGCAGGAATTGAATATTGAATTTGGAATATTGGAAATCTAGTCAAATTCTCCGATTTGATTGTATATTTTAGCTCAATAACAGACCCGACTTTTACGTTAGGCATTGTTACAGTTGCTTTTTTCCAATTTTCATTCACATTACCTTTAAATGTACCTTCGCTATTTAATTTAGTTTTTACAATGTTTCCATTTTCGATATTGTAAGTAACTCCATCAGAAAACTGAACCGTCTCATCATTCAGGTTTTGATATCCAATGTAAAATGGAACTTCAAAATTTGCCCATTCTAAACCCTCTTTTTTATATATTTTAATTCTTATTTTAATTTCATGGTTAGCATAAAAACCTTTTTTAATATCATAATTAAAATAAGTCCTCCCTTTTTTAAACAATATGGCTGCAGCAGCCGAAGAATCTTTAGGATGCAATTTCTCTTGAAGTTCTGCCACAGATACTTTTCCTAAATCAAACTTTTGAGATTGTACATTTAAAGTAAATATTATATAAAGACTGAACGAAATAATTAATTTTAATTTCATAACTTTTAAATTTTTACAATTACAATCTTCTCATTCTGCTTTTCAATCATTTTTTGATAATATGATTTTAAACTTACATAATCTTCAGAAAGAAAAATAGAAGAGTTAATTTGATTTGAAATCGAAATTTGAATCATATTCCCCTGTTGATTGGTCAAAAATCTAAAAACACCTAAATTTTCATTCATTGTTAAGGTCATTGACTGAGGTAAAGTCTCTACCTTAAACCCTTCAGGAATTTGAATATTTATAGCATATTTCTCCTGAAAAGGAAAACCATAGTCTACAGGATATTCTCTATTTTCTTGTTTAAACGGATTTTGTTTTTGCGTAAAAAACAACATAGGATTAATATAAATTTTTCCTCCAATCGACTCACTTAAATTATTCCCCACAAAAGAATAACTTTCTATTACAGGTAAATTAAATTCATTTTCATTTTGAAGTGAATATTCATTTATCTCAATCCTATTGTTATTATTTTCTAATTTTTCAAGGTAAATATCTTCTTTAACACCTTTAATTTGATCTCTAAAAATCATGGCATTATGAGTTGTTTTTTGATTTCTTAGTTTTCCTAAAACCTCTCCTTTATCATTAATAGAATAATTTATTGTTTTGAGTTCCATAGATACTTTTTTAGGCATTAAATCTACTGATTCAGAAGTACCATTTTTACGAATTAATCGACCAAACCAATTTAGAGCTCTAAAAGGTAAAACATTAGAAACCGAAAAAGGATCTGAACCATCTAATAAAATCATATCGTCTCCATTTTCGACTGCTGCAATTACGTAATTAAATGCCGTTCTATTAGGAAAAAATGAAATTCCATTTGATCGTGTACTAACTAAAACCGGATTTGCAGTTAACCCAGCATAACGAAGCATCGATGTAAGCATTAAATTGATTTCGGCAATATTCCCCGTTTTATCCTTGTATGCTTTTCTTACTCCATCATTACACGAATACCCATAATAGCCATTCCATTTTACGGTTGATTTCACATACTTTAATATGGCATCAATTTTTTCATCTTGCGTTTTTAATCCTGTAAGTACTATTTTTAAATCATCTTCAAAATATCCTGTTTTATTTAATTCAGGGCCAAAATCTTCATATTCATAGATTGTTCTTACTACATCATCCCAACTTGTTGAATACATTTTAGGTGTAGCATTAGGATATTTAATCATAGATAATTCCTGCTCCAAGCTAGTAGTATAATTTCTAACATTGTTCACAAATACTTCTTCTTTAATTGCTGGCATATTTTCAGCTAAATAAGTGGTTCTCATTTCAATATAATTTATATTATCGCTATTAAAATTAGTAGTAGTTGCCGAAAAACTACCTCTTGAAACTCTTTCTTTAGAATTAATGATTAATATTTTATTTGTTTTTTCAACTGTTATTTTAGGTCTTATAAATCCTTTTAAATTGGTATTAAAAACAAAATATTCTGGCACACAATTAGTATATTCTGAATAATTTACTGGAATATCAGACTGAAAAGACCAATCCCTAAGATTTCCAATATTAGGTGACTGTAAAGTATATTCATATTCAATAACAGAGCCTTCTTTTATATTAGGCATAGTTATCTTTTTTTGTCCCCAATACTTATTAATAACCTCATCAAATTCACCATCACTTTTAAGTTTTGTTTTTTCTAGCTTACCATTAACTAAATTATATGTTGCAGCTTCAGAAAACGAAACCTTTTCCCTTGAACTATTAATCAAATAGTACTGATATGCTTTATTAGCCCATTTGTAACCTTCCTTTTTATAAATTTTAATTCTTGTTTTTACTACTAATTCTACATTAAAACCTCGATCTTGACTAAACACCAATCTATTTTCTGCTTTTTCAAAAAGCACTGCTGCTACCGCTGATGAATCTTTGGGATGCACTTTCTCTTCAAGTTCTGCCACAGATACTTTTCCTAATCGAAAATCTTGTGCATTACTATTAAAAGCTATTAAAAATAATAGCTTGATGGTTATTAAAAATTTGAATTTCATTTGGTTTATATTTTGGTTAAAATAATTTTAGCATTATCATTTCTAGAAATTTGCTCGGTAAAAATTCGGTATTGATCATATTCTGTATTAGGATAAAATCCTTTATTGATCGATAAAGTTCTTTTATAAACTAAATGTGTTGCATCTTTTTTTATAATTTCAGCCTTATACTCTCCAAACTTAGAATTCAATTCAAAATTAGACGGAAGAAATTCTATTACAAATCCCAATGGTAATATGACTTCTACCTCGTCTATATCTACATATCCACGCTGAATTTCGAATGGATTTTTACGGTTTCTAATTCTTTTTACAGAACTAGAAAATTGATTGTAAGCATTAATAGGGAAAATCATTTTCATGCCCGAAACAGCAGCATAATTAATTGCATTTACGGATACATTTTCAACAAAGGCTATCTTTTCTTTATCGTTAGAAAGATTGATTTTAGCTAACTTTAAATTATTGATATTACTCCAATATTCTTTATAATGCGTTTCCTTTCCATTGGGTTGACTGTTTTCTAAACTTGCTTTATTACTATATTGCGAACCTTCAGAAACGATAGCTATACTGCCTGATAAATTGCCTTGTCCATCAATACTAAAATTCCCTTTACTGTTTTGTAAATTGCCTTTATCGCCATAGAGTTTAGTTTGAACAATTTCTCCTCCAGTTGGTTTTATAACTAATACCGATCTGTCATCAGTAAATTTACCCTGATAACCAAAAGGATCATCTTGACTGGTACATTCTAACCATATATAATCATTATCATTTGGAATTGCCAAAATCATATGATTTCCTTGTGTAGAAACAAAATCAGATTCAATATTTTTTTTATAAGTATCACCATATAAAATTGTGTTGTAAGATGGCACTCCAACAATATCTAAAAGCGCTCTGGTATAATTTGTTAATGCCTTACAATCTCCATAACCTAATCGATCTACATCATTAGCCAGCATAGGTTTCCAACCTCCAATACCTACTTGAATACAACATATCTTGTTTTTTTTTGAACATAATCATAAATCAACTTTGCTTTCTTAATAGGATCAGTTTCATTTCCTATAAACATTTTTACTTTAGCAGTTGTTTCTGGAGACAATTGAGTAGTTCCTGTCAAAAGTTCGTCATAATACCATTTTCCAAATTCTTTCCAAGATTTAGCAGTTCCATCTTCTCCTTCAAGATTAAAACTTTCTAAACCCATCATCAGTTTTGGAAAAATAATTAATGGATTGCAGTAAGGTTCTTGTTTTTGAGCTAAAATAGAAGTAGCTTTATAACTCAATTGTGTGTTAGTATCAGTTGTTTTTTGAATATTAAAACCCGAAAAATTAAACTCTTTTTTCTTAAATCCAAGATTATTGGGATAAGTAACATTTAGGACACTTTGTTCTGTTGCGACAAGAAAATCTCTAACAGGAAACCAACTCGGTATAAAAGCAGTGTTTGACGTTTCTACTTCACTATCATAAATTACAGTGAATGGGTATTGTGTAGGAGTATAATCTAAATAAATATATCTGGAATCAGAAAAAAGAGTACTACCACTTATTGCACTTACATCTTTAAAATCTTTCTTTTTTATTCTCTTAATTTCATTTCCAAAAGCATCTATTACTTTTACTTCAATACTTTTAACGTAAGTTCTTTTATTATAATTTTCAAAAGCATCTATAGCCGACAAGCCATTTTTATTAAAAATAGTAATAACTCTTCTTGTTTTTATATTCATATTTCTTTGAGAAGAAATATGAATATCTAATTGATTTAATCGAACAATGGCATCTGCATTTTCTTTTAAACTATCCGCAATAAGTAAAAGAGGATATTCATTTTTTTGAGCCTGAATTTTAAATACAAAAAATATTAAAATTATTGCAAATTGAAAAGTTTTGATTTTCATAATTTTTGAGAATATAAGTAATTACCAAAGTGAAAAAAAGAAAAAACTATAAATATCTAAAAAGGTATTTTAGAAACTATTTTCAGCTTTTAATTTTTTAATTGGCTCTCAAAAATAAAACAAATCATACAAAACACAAACAGAAATTTATGTTTTTTTTAACAAGAATTATTCGTTTTACGAATAACACAAAAGAATTAAAAAAAGACTACTTTTATAATAAAATAATCTATTATTCTTTTTTAAGCAACTCCATTATTACATTATATAATTCCTGTGAGTCAAAAGGTTTAGAGATATATCTGTCTACTCCTACTGCTTTACACGCCTCGGTAACCGAAGCTGTTACCACTGCTGATAGAGCAATAATTGGGACATTTTTCTTAGCGTGATTTCTCATGTTACGAATAGCAGAAGTCGCTTCGTAACCATTCATTACTGGCATCATCAAATCCATTAAAACCAAATCAAAATCTTCTTGAGAAACAGCATCTACAGCTAATTTTCCGTTGGCTACAACTTCACAATCTATATTGAATTTCGACAATACTTTTTGCACAAGAATTTGGTTAATACGATTATCTTCTGCTAACAAGATTTTAATTTTTCGATCTTTATTAACTGGAACTTTATTAGATTGTTCCTTATCAAGAAAAGCTTTTGAAACAGACAAATAATAATCATTTTTAGGAAAAGAAAGCGTTATTGTAAACTTTGTTCCTTCACCCACTTTACTTTTCACCTGAATGTCACCATTCATTATATCAATTATTTTCTTGATAATTGTTAACCCTAAGCCTGTACCTGAATTATTACCAAGTTGAGCAAAAGGGGTAAAAATATGCTGTAATTTATCCGCAGGAATTCCTACTCCAGAATCACTAACTACAATTTTTACAACATGAAAATCATCTTCTTCATCCTGAGATTTAATTTTCAATCTAATTTTTCCTTTTGCAGGAGTAAACTTGATCGAATTTTCAATTAAATTAAATAAGATTTGAGTAATTCTAACCGAATCGCCATTTAAAACAGCAGGCAATTCTTCATCAATTGAAATTTTAAAGTCTATTTCTTTCTGTTGAGTTTTTACTGAAAAAGTCTCATGTACCAAACGTGTTAATTGATTCAAATTGAATGGTTTGTTAGAAAACTCAATTTGTTTTGCTTCCATTTTGGCTAAATCCAAGATGTCATTAATAATTACTAACAAAATATCTCCTGACATTTTGATATACTCTAATTGACTCTTTTGTTCTGCTTCTAATGGTGAACTTTTTAACAGTAAATCAGTAAACCCTAAAACTCCATTAAGCGGAGTACGTATCTCATGACTCACATTAGACAAGAATTGGTCTCTTGCTAATGCTAATTGTTCTGAATGCTCTTTTTCATCGACTAATTTTTCGTTTATAGTTTCTACTAATTTTTTAGAAACCATTGCCGATTTCAACTCTTCAATGTAAGTATTGAAACCCATACAAAAAACATCTAATTCGTCATGTGCATCTGAAATTGGCAAATAATTAAAAAAATCTCCTGCAAAACAATTAGAAATATGTTCTACAATAATAGCAGTTCTTTTCTTTTTAGATTCAATTTTTTCAGCCAAAAACAATAATTCTTCATAAACATCATCTAAACTATCTCCATGAGTTAGCTGCTCCTGAAACTCATCTTCGTTTACAGAACGTACTAAGGCTAATATTTTTTCTAGTTTAGACATCTAATTTTTATGTTGAATTGCTTATGACATTAGTTGATCTTCCTCATTAACGAAAAAGTAAAATAATTATTACGGATAAGGGAATAAATATAAGAAATATCTTTTAAAAGATATAATTATCAATATTATTAAATTAAAAAAAGATTTTACATTTATCTATTTTTTAGTTTTAATATCTAATAACCAACTCATTGCCTTTTCTGTATCGGCAAAAACCTGAAAAGGCATAATCGGTGTTTTTAACTTTAAATAAGAATTAAAAATAAACTTTGTTAAATGAGAATTCACCAAAACAGCAACAGCATGCAAATAATCCTGACCAAATTCATCGGCATAATCTCGAGCTTCTTTGGGCATATTCTTAACATTTCTTAAATCATATAACCAATATTGTTTTTTGCCTTTAGAAATTTCTTCTCTTAATCTTATTGTTTCTTTGACATTTATAAGATCTAATTCGGTACCTTTTTCGAATTTCGACATTAAAACATCATTTTCAAACCAAAATTCAATACACTTTTTTTGAATGTAATGTTCCCTCATAGTTTTATTAGTTTTATATCAAAACTGAATGAATTAAAGCTATTTGTTTTTTTTCTTTATTTCATTTAACCAATTAACAGCTTCTTGTTTTTTTGTAAAACCTTTTAAGGGAATTAGAGGCGTTTTCAATATCATGAAGGTATTAAGCGTAAACTTTGCAATATGAGAATTAAATACTGCTGCGCATGCATACAAATCCTCTTGCCCATATATTTCGGCATAATCACGTGCTTCTTTATCATAGGATTCAATATTTTTAAAATCATAACACCAATATTGTTTCTCACCAGCTGATATCTCAGTTCGTAATTCAATTAATGCTTTTATCTTTTCCATATTGATAATGATTGGTTTTTTAAATTGGGAATATAAAATACCATCTTCTATCCAAAATTTAATAAAATCATTCTCTACTTCTCTTTTAATCATCTTTTATGCATTTTCTTTAAAACTTTAATTAACCTACACGAATATCAAAGTTATTCGTTTTTGTTCTTTAATTCGTTTAACCAATTAATTGCCTCACTTTTTTTGGTAAAACCTCTTAACGGAACTATAGGATTTTTCAACAACATAAATGTATTTACAATAAATTTAGTTATGTGAGAGTTTAAAACTACAGCACATGCATGTAGATTGTCTTGTCCATGTTTATCTGAATAATCACGAGCCACTTTATCAAAGGTAGTAATACCTTCAAAATCGTAACACCAATACTGCTTCTCTCCAGCCGATATCTGGTGACGTAAATCAATTATTGCCTTTATATTTTCTAAAGTTCCAATAGTTGGTTTCTTAAATTTAGAATAGAGAATATCCTCTTCCATCCAAAATTTAATAAAATCATTCTCTACTTCTTTTATAATCATCTTATATTTTTCTTACTAAAATTAGAACAACACCATTTTTTAAAACTTATATAATTTTAGGAAAATTGAAACAAAATATTAGTCCTAAATCAAAACACAATAATTTTTCTTACAAAAAATTAATCACTCAGTGAAGATAATAAATCTAAGTTATACATATCATCGACTTTTATATAACCAAAAAAAGAGACTAATTTTGCTCCATATTTTTGTTTTTCATAATCAGATGTCAACCCTAGATAAATTTTAAATTTTTCTAAATCATTTCCTCTCTTCACCATATGATACATTATCTGTTTATATAAATGATGTGATTCATTATAGTCATAATTCAAACCTAAAATAAGAGGACAAATATGATTTTCTCCTAAAAAGGACCAAACACAAGCTATTAATTCATCAGACCCTTTAAGACGAAATTCCATAAACTCCCAATCAGAATATTTAGATAAAATTTTTGCTGTTTTCTTTGGATAGGCAAAAAAATTAAAGGCACAATTAACTTTCTTAACATTCAAAAACAATCGATAATGTTCATCTGCCTCTGTATCTGTTAACTTCTTTTTTATGGTAACATTAAATTCATCTTCATATCTAAAAACATACCGCTTAATATTTCTACTACTATTTTTAGAATCTAAAAGAACTAGTAATTCTTCTTTTGTGTTCCATTTTGGATGATTTACAATATTAGTATTTGGCAATCTCATTTTTACATAGCCTTCATCTTCTATAATTTCACTTAAAATATTCCCTTCTTCAAAATCTCTAAAAATAACAACTGTCGCCTCAATTTCTTTTTTCACTTTCGAAACAAAATCAAAGAAACAATTAACTGATTTTCTCCATTCAAGATGTTCTGTATCGAGATAAATAAAATCTCCTTCACAAAAAAGAGATCCCATAGCTAATGTTTTTGAACATAAATAATAAGGATCATTCTTGCGTACTTCTTCTATTTGTTTGGATACATTTTCTTGCGAAACAATATCATCTTTATAAATTCCACCAGTAAAAAAAGTAGCCAAAACTATCTTTCCTTTACAATCTTTTACTATAAGATAATGAAAACTCCAGTTTTCTTCTGGCTTTTCATTATCAGAGAAAATTTCTTCCATACATTGCATTCCCGTATGACTTATATTCCTTCTGTCTTTAAACATTAAATTCCAATCAGCAGCATTTATTTCGTGTATTGTTGTATATTCTTCAACAATTAAGTTCGAATTATTTATTGGTTCAACTAATGAATTCTTTTCTTTTTTCTGAAAATCGAATCCGAATTCTTGATAAACTCTTTCGGTACTATCCCCTTCTTCTTCGATAGCCTTAGGCAAATGATACGCCATGGCATCAGTCAACAAATCGATATCTGCTTTTGTATTGTGGCGAGTCAATGTAAACCTTAATCCTGATTTATCGTTAGGAACTACTGGAAAGGTAGCTGTATTTACATAAATTCCTTCTTGCAAAATACGATGAACAAAATTACGTGTTACTTTATTTAACCCACTTCCAATAAAATAAATAGGAGAATCTGGTGATGAAATATTCGTAAGATTTTTTTCTTTCAATTTCAAATTCATATAGCCCATCAATTCCTTCAATTCGGATTGATAAGTATAAATATCATTAGATAAATGAATTTTTGCAGAAGCAATTGCCGCTCCAACATTTGCAGGTGACAAAGGATGCGAATAACTTAACGGGCCTCCAAAAACATCTGTTCTTCGATACATTTCAGGATCGGCAAAAATGGCTGTTCCTCCCACACAACCAAAACCTTTAGCAAGTGTTGATATTAAAACAATACGTTCATTCACTCCCAATCGGTCGTAGATATATCCTGCTCCATTTTTCCCATCCCAACTCATTCCATGCGCATCATCAAAATACAAATGTAGTTTTGGATATTTATCCAATAAATTTTTCAGAATAACAGTATCAGGCAAATCACCATGCATGGAATAAACCCCATCTGCCATATACCAAATACGATTGTATTTATTGTAGTTTTCTCGAATCATTTCCTCTAACATTTCATAATTAGAGTGCCTGACCATTTTCACTTCTGTTCCTTGCAATTTCATGTTTTTACAAGGAAATTGCACGCTAAAGTGAACTTGCTGATCAAGTATTATTAAATCGTCAGATTTTATAATGGTAGCAATAACCGAAATATGTGCATTTGAAGTTGAAGTATAACAGATAACTTTATTGCCATCAAATATTTGAGACATTAACTCCTCTAACTCCTGAATATAAGTGGGACGAATGTATGCTCTGGACATTGATAATTGTGTGCCAAATTTTTTTGTCAATTCCATGGAATTGGCTATTAAATCCGGATGCATTTCTAAGCCCAAATAACCGCAAGTACCAAAATTTATTAAATCCCTGCCTTTAATAGTAAATTTTTCGCCATTAAAACTTTGTTCTTCAGAATTAATATGCATGATTCCTTTTTCTTTGGCTGAAGACCATACATTATCAACAACATCTAAGTAATTATTATGATTTATTTTTGCCAAAATTCGGAATTTATTAAGTTATTAAAACTTATTGGAATCATTAGTGCCAGTATCCTCAAATTTAGAAAATAAAACAGAATAAAAAAATCAACAAGAATATTTTAAAGAAACAAAATAACAGAAAAAATCACTCTTTGTTTTTGCTGTCTATCAAGATGGTAACAGGTCCATCATTAAGCAAACTTACTTTCATATCAGCACCAAATTCACCCGTTTGAACTTTTTTGCTAATTTCTGATTCCAATTTTCGAACAAAATTTTCATAAAGCGGAATGGCAATTTCAGGTTTGGCTGCTTTTATATACGAAGGTCTGTTTCCTTTTTTTGTGCCAGCATGAAGTGTAAACTGACTCACTACAATTATTTCGCCATCAATATCCTGAACGGATAGATTCATAACATTATTTTCATCACCAAAAATGCGAATCTTAGCAATTTTAGCAACTAACCAATCAATGTCTTCTTGTGAATCGGCATCTTCGATACCTAGAAGAATCAACAATCCTCTATTTATTGAAGCAACAATTTTATTTTCTATCATTACAGAAGCCTCTGCAACTCTTTGAATAACAACTCTCAAAATAATGTTTAATTATTAATTATAAGTGATAAATTATCTTGAACAGTAATTTTATTATCATATAAAAATACCGCCATACCTCATATGGCCTAATTTGTTATTAAGTAAGACACTAGAATAAAATAAAAACTTACATGTCTTATATGGTTAAAAAAATGGCATTATTTCATTCCAAATTAATTAATTCCTTAATTCATCGCTTTGTTTTCGGTCTTCATCATAAATATCAGTACGATAATGTTCATCATCTCCTTCTAATATTTTTAAATAACTGTTGTATCGGGACCAGGCAATTTCATCATTTTCCAAAGCTGTTTTTACAGCACACTTAGGTTCTTCTTTATGTAAACAGTTGTTGAATTTACACTGGTCTTTTAATTTGAAAAATTCTGGGAAATAACTACTTATTTCTTCTTTTTCCATATCAACAATTCCAAAACCTTTAATCCCTGGAGTATCAATTATTCGGGCACCAAAAGACAAATCATACATTTCGGCAAAAGTAGTAGTATGCTGACCTTGTTTACTAGCTTCGGAAATTTGTTTTGTTTTTAGATCTAAAGTTGGCTCTAATGCATTCACTAAAGTAGATTTACCTACTCCGGAATGCCCAGAAAACATACTCACCTTGTCAATCATTAATGCTCTTAGTTCCTCCACTCCTTTCTTTTCCGTCGAAGAAACACGAAGACATTTATATCCAATGTTTTGATACACATGCTGCATATACAACTGTTCATCAAGAGTATTTTCATCAAAAGTATCTATTTTATTAAAGACTAAAACAGTTTCAATTCCGTACGCCTCAGCAGTAACTAAAAATCGATCAATAAAATTAAAAGTCGTGGGCGGATTATTTACTGTGATTAATAAAAATACACAGTCAATATTTGCCGCAATAATGTGCATTTGGTGTGACAAATTCACAGATTTTCGAACAATATAATTCTTCCTTTCGTGAATATTATGAATAGTT
>Ga0247805_1000340_pt1 | contig 25511 bp, 25 predicted proteins | sample UWRJL044104R1_FD_180930 | JGI IMG/M metagenome (GOLD analysis project Ga0247805, IMG submission 180930) | Plant litter microbial communities from Arlington Agricultural Research Station in Wisconsin, United States - UWRJ-L044-104R-1 | ecosystem: Environmental > Terrestrial > Plant litter >... | reverse complement strand
CGTCAGAAATATGCAGAATCTATTGATGCAAATGCAGTTCACGGATCTGACTCTGATGAGAATGCACAAATTGAAGGCGACTTCTTTTTCAGTGCTGACGAGAGGTTCTAGAATTTATTGTTAACTATAAAGCTGATGTCATGATGACTGAGCAAAAAATAAGCACCCAAAAGGTGCTTATTTTTTTTTATAAAAGTTTGTACCTTTCGCCAAAACAAATAAAACTCAATGAAGAAAGTTATCATTACGCTCATGCTTCCGCTCTGTGCCTTCTCTGCACTGGCTCAAACCAAGAAAACTTCCACTACAACCACAAAAAAAACAACGGTTACCCGTAAAGCGACAGTTAAGGCCGGCCCGGCTGCAACCTTAAAATCAGCACTTGATTCAGCAAGTTATGCTTTTGGAACCAGCATGGGTGGAAATTTAAAAGGAAATGGATTAACCCATTTGAATTACGATCTGTTAATTAAAGGCCTTAAAGATACTTTTGAAGGAAAAAACCTGGCTTTAAGCTCAGATAAATCCCAGGCTGCCATTATGAAAATCATAGAAAATGCCAGCAAGCAAAAATTCTCCGGGAATATTGCTGCGGGTAAAACGTTTTTAGAGCAGAACAAAAAGCAAGCTGGTGTTAAAGTTACACCAAGCGGCTTACAATATATTGTGGTTAAAGAAGGCCAGGGTGTTAAACCAACTGCTACTGACACCGTACTGGTTCACTATACCGGAACTTTATTAGATGGTAAAAAATTCGATAGTTCTTACGATCGTAATGAGCCATTATCCTTACCGCTAAACGGCGTGATTAAAGGTTGGACTGAAGGCGTACAATTGATGAGCCCTGGTTCAAAATATAAATTCTTTATTCCATACCAAATGGCTTATGGAGAGCGCGGTGCCGGACAAGATATTCCTCCATACAGTACCCTGATCTTTGATATCGAATTGCTGAAAGTAAACGGAAAATAGATATCCCTAAAACCATTGTATGGGTTATTTGTTGTTAAAAAAAACATAACCTATGATGACTAAAAGATATTTACCATTGGCAATCATTGCCTTCCTGTCCACAACTTTAATGAGTTGCGAATTGGTTCAAGGCATTTTCAAAGCGGGTCTGTGGACCGGGATTATAGTAGTTGTATTGGTGCTGGCACTGGTCATCTGGATCATCAGCAAGATATTCGGTGGTTAAATCCAGGCTACAAAAAAATAATTTCCAAAATCACTTCAGAACCGGCACGTTCATTAATTTTTTGAATGATGCCGGTTTTGACCATCAAAAGCTCATTTTTAATCACAGAAGACTCAATACGTATAAATAATTTTTTTTGTGAGACGTAGATCTGTGTAGTTCTGTTCGCAATTGCCTTTCCCATCAGGTCAGGCCACAAGGCGACAACCGAAGTTTCATCAAACTTGCCTTTCAGCTTATATACATTAAGTAATTTCCCGATACCTTCTTTTAAGGTGATGTCATTTGGTTTACGCATGATGTATTGCCCCGTTATTTACCTCAAATAGGGTAATAGGTACTTCTATTTTGTGAAATACAGCTTGCACCCGCTCCCTGCCAGTATCCGTAATAAAGATCTGTCCAAAATCATGATGAGACACCATTTGCATCAGTTTATGCAAGCGCCGGTCATCTAGTTTATCAAAAATATCATCTAGCAGCAGCAAGGGCTTGAAGCCTTTGTACCTCTGAAGATAAGCATATTGTGCCAATTTCAGTGCAATTAAAAAGGATTTCTGCTGTCCCTGCGATCCAAACTTCTTCAAAGGCATTTCCGTGATGGTAAATACCAGTTCATCTTTATGAATGCCTGTGGTTGTCCTTTCCAGCACTTTATCCTTTTCTATAGACTGCTGCAGCAATTTTCCAAATGGTGTATCACTTAGCTGGCTTTGATATTGTAGACTAACCTGCTCTTTATCTTCCGTTAAAAACTGGTAATAATGATCAAACAGCGGAATAAAGTCCCCCATAAACTGTTTTCTTTTGGCAAAGATTTTATCACCGGATTGCACCAGTTGTTCATTATAAATTTCCAGTAAGGTCGGATCATAACTTCGGGTCAGGGCAATTTGCTTCAATAATGCATTTCTGTTGAGCAGATGGCGGTTGTATAAAATCAGCTCGTCCAGGTAATGTGTATCGGTCTGAGAAATTACATTATCCATAAAGCGACGGCGTTCTTCACTTCCCTCCATGATGATATTGGTATCGTAAGGAGAAATCATAACCAAAGGAAACAAACCAATGTGATTGGCCAGTTTATCGTACTCCTTTTTATTGCGCTTAAACTGTTTTTTCTGATTCCTTTTTACCCCACAGGTAATCTTTTCATTTTTTTCCTTGCGGTCAAAATCACCCTGGATCAGAAACAAATCCTCGCCGGTTTTAATTTGCTGGCTGTCAATCGGATTAAAATAGCCTTTACATAAGCACAGGTAATGAATGGCATCCAGCAAATTGGTTTTACCGGCCCCATTATCCCCTACAAAAGCATTTACCGTCTTTGAGAAACTGATACTTGCATCTGCGTAATTCTTAAAATTAAGAAGTGTAATGTTTTTTAACCACATAATTCAATTCAAAGTTACCGTTTAGCTTTGTCAATTCTCAGGCCTTAAAACTGATTTCTTGATTATTCACGCTTCTAATTCAGGCTCAGTTCATTAAAGTTTAATTAAATACTTGCAAAAGGGGTTGATACTTTGATGTAAAAATGTATTTTTGCAATCCTTAATTTTTTTAAATAAAATGTCCACAACAGAAAAAGAAATAAATCAACCGGTAAGAAAGGGTTCTTTTTTAGAAGAAAACTCAAAAAGCCTTTTATTTATTGCAGGCGCAATCATCTTATTGATAGGAGTTTACTTTTGGTATCAAAACGTATATCTTAAAAACAGGGCTGAAGAAGCGTCTAAGCAAATGTTCAGAGCTGAACAGCTTATTGGCACAGATTCTTTGGCTAACAAAGCAATCAATGGCGAAGGTGGTTACCCTGGATTAGAGAAAATTGCAGATGAGTATAACAATACCAAATCTGCTAACCTGGCTAATTTATACCTTGGTGGTATTTATTTACGTAAAGGCGAGTACAAAAAAGCTTCTGAGTTTTTAGGTAAATATGCTGAAACTGGTAGTGCTGTGATCGATCCATTGGCTTTAGGCTTATTGGGTGATGCCTATAGCGAATTGAAAGACATGAAACAAGCTGCTACTTATTATAAGAAAGCAGCCGATAAAGCAAGCAATAAATTCACTTCTCCAATGTTCCTTAAGAAACTAGGATTGGTTTATGAGAACATGAAAGACTTTAAATCCGCTGAAGAAGCATATACCAAGATCAAAACGCAGTATCCTGAAAGCCAGGAAGCGACAATGATTGATGAGTATATTGCTCGTGCAAATGCGCAAGTTAAATAAACAGAAGAAATTATATTGGAAAGGCCGGCAGCAATGCTGGCCTTTTTTATGCAGGTCATGCAAAGTCTTTTAAAACATCAGGTTTAACGAATTGGTTTTAACACATTCCGTCCTGAATTAACACAACAAACGGCTTTAACCTAAGTCGAACTTCAGCATTTCTGAAATTTTAGCTAAGTTTGTATTATGGCAACACAATTAAAAAACCTCTCCGATTTCTCTCATACTACCATTCCAAATGGTCGTGCTTACAAAATTGCAATAGCTGTTGCAGAGTGGAATGCAGAGATTACCGGAGCTTTATACAATGGTGCTTTAGCAACCTTAACTCAAAATGGCGTATTACCAGAAAATATACTTTCTGTAGCCGTACCCGGAAGTTTTGAATTGACTGGCGCAGCAGAGATCTTACTGAAAAAACATACAGAACTTGATGCTGTAATTTGCCTAGGCTGTGTAATTCAGGGAGAAACCAAACATTTCGACTTTATATGTGATGCTGTAGCAAATGGTGTTACTCAAGTGGGGATCAAGTATAGCAAACCAGTTATATTTGGTGTATTAACCACTAACGACCAACAACAGGCCATCGACCGTGCGGGTGGCAAACATGGCAACAAGGGTGACGAAGCCGCAATCACTGCTTTAAAAATGGCAGAATTTGCAGCAACTTTGTAACAGCTTTGTTTTAATTGTTAAAAACCGTAGCTTAGTTACTCATTACAGATAGATATATGAAGAAAGTGGCAATATTACTGCTTGGCGTATTTTTTGCAATAACCCTTTTAGAAGCATGTTCTAACAAAATCTGTCCGGCTTATAGTTCATATCCGGAAAGCAGAAAAAGAAGAGGATAGTGTTGATTTAATTTAGAAGGGGATATTATGCAGTGGAAAAATATTACTGATCTGGAACAGATCAGCCAGATCAAACAACAAACAGGTTACAGTTTAATTTTCAAACACAGCACACGTTGCTCGGTGAGTTCAATGGCAAAAAGACGGTTTGAACTGGACTGGTCGGTAATTCCTGAAGACACCAACTTGTACTTTTTAGATTTAATCAGCTATCGCGACATTTCTGCGCAGATAGCTGAAACTTTTCAAGTACAACATGAGTCGCCGCAAATCCTGTTGATCAAAAACGGAGATTGCGTCCTGGATGCTTCTCACAGTGACATCTCTGCCGATGAAGTAGCTGAAGTCATTAATAATTAAAAGAAACTGTCTTTGCAATGTCTGGATGTAAGCTATACGCTACCGGACAAGTATGGGCAGATCTTTCGATAATCGTTTTCACCTTATCGGAGTAATCATTGGCAGGGAACTGGAAGTTAACTACAATTTCTGTTACCCTCCTTGGATTTTCAGCCATAATTTTGGTAATCTCGCAAGTAGCTCCATCGATATTGAAACCATGCTCATTAGCTGCAATACCAACAATGGTTAACATGCAATTGCCCAATGAGGTAGCCAGTAAATCCGTCGGAGAGAAAGCCTCACCCTTTCCTTTATTGTCAACCGGGGCATCGGTAATGATTTCATTTCCTGAACGCTCGTGTACTGATGTGGTTCTCAAACCACCGTTATAAGTTATTTTTGAAGTAGCCATACGGTAAAATTAAACATTCTCTTTGAAGCATGCGCATCTTTACATGCCAAAAACATTTCCTGCTCCCAACTATTCAAACAGATTGTTTAACTTTGTACCATGATCGCACTTCCGGTTGTTTCAGAAAACCCAGTACAACGTAAACCAGATTGGCTTAGAGTAAAGCTTCCTGTTGGTAAAGAATATGCTCAGGTACGTAGCTTAGTGGATACCCATAAGCTCCATACCATTTGCGAAAGTGGTAATTGTCCAAATATGGGCGAATGCTGGGGAGCAGGTACAGCAACCTTTATGATTTTGGGTAACATCTGTACCCGGTCTTGCTCCTTTTGTGCTGTTGCTACAGGCAGACCCCTGGCTGTGGATACCGACGAACCCAATCGTGTTGCCAATTCGGTAAAACTGATGCAGGTAAAACATTGTGTAATTACTTCAGTTGACCGGGATGATCTGAAAGATGGTGGCTCAATCATCTGGGCTGAAACATTACAAGCCATCAGAAGAGAAAGCCCGCAGACTACACTGGAAACCCTGATCCCTGACTTTAAGGGGCAATGGGACAACCTGTACCGCGTATTGGAAGAAAGACCTGAAGTAATGTCTCATAATGTAGAAACGGTTAGACGTTTAACTAAACAAGTTCGGATTCAGGCAAAATACGACCGGAGTCTGGAAGCATTAAAAAGAATTTCTGAATTTGGATTAAGAACCAAAACTGGTATCATGCTGGGCCTTGGCGAAACAGAGGATGATGTGCTCGAAGCAATGGATGATCTGGTTGCCAATGGCGTACATATCCTGACTTTAGGCCAGTATCTACAACCTACTCGTAACCACCACCCTGTTGTAGACTGGATACATCCGGATCAGTTCGCTAAATACAAGGAAATTGGCCTGGCAAAAGGTTTGAGATATGTTGAAAGTGGTCCCCTGGTGCGTTCTTCTTATCATGCTGAAAAACATTTGTTCGACTTCTAATCAATTAAATATAAAAAAACATTTTTCATTTTGTTGTTGTTCTAGTTTCTGTATATTAGCAAACCCTTGGCAACGACAAAAAAAATATCACTATCTGAAGAAGAGCTGGTTGGCGCACTGAAAAATCGACACACGATTGCAGTACAGGCGCTGTATGATATGTATTCGGCAGCATTGCTGGGTGTGATATCTAGAATTGTTCAACCGATTGAACTCGCAGAAGATTTATTACAAGAAACTTTCATAAAAATTTGGAACTCAGGAGAAAGCTACGACGCTTCTAAAGGGCGTTTATTTACCTGGATGATGAATATTGCACGTAATTTAGCTATCGATAAATTACGCTCTAAAGATTTTAAAAATTCTAATAAAAACCAAGACATAGAAAATAACGTAGATTTCATTGACGCACAGAAAGAGATCAGTTTTAATGCAGACACCCTGGGTATCAAAGACATGGTAACTGCGTTAAAGCCTGAATTTACGAGCGTTCTTGATATGGTGTATTTTAAGGGATATACACACGTTGAGGCAGCAGAGGAGTTAAATTTACCATTGGGTACAGTGAAAACACGTATCCGAATGGCGATTATGGAGTTAAGAAAGAATTTTAATTGAAGTGGAAGAGGTAAACGCATATATAGAATCAGGCATACTTGAGCTTTATGTTCTTGGACAGTTAACTGTACAGGAACAACAGGAAGTTGAAGAAATGGCGGTCAGATATCCTGAAGTAAAACAGGAAATTGCCGCGATTGAGCTCGCTATGGAACAATATGCCCTGCAAAATTCAATCGAGCCTTCGGCGGAACTGAAAGATCAAATCATGAACCGCTTATCGGACAATGAAACCATTGTAACGGCAACTGCGGAAATTGAACAGGTTATTAAACCGACACCTGTTGTTCCCATACAGCAGCACAATGAATATGAGGCAAAAATAAGAATATTGCGATTCGCCTTAGCCGCTTGCGTAGCCATGTTGGTTGTGAGCGCGATTGCCTTGTACTCCGCACACAATGAACTTGGCCAGGCTAAAACTGAAATTTTAGCCTTGAATCTGGATAAGCAAAAATTCGCCAGCACCACCAGCTATTTAACCGAAGAAAATACTGACTTACGTAAAATTGCCGATATGGCTGACGATCCGGACTGGAAAGTAGTAAAACTTGCCGGTACTAAAATGGATCCTGCAGCAAAAATGGTAGTTTACTGGCACACCAGCGGACAGCATGTGATGGTTGACAATTCAAAAATGGCTTTGCCTGCGAATGACCAAAGCCATCAATATCAATTGTGGGCACTTGTGAATGGCAAACCAGTAGATCTGGGTGTTTTTGATGTGAAGTCAGACACCACACAGATTTTATTGGCCATGAAAGAAATTGCCGGCGCTCAAGCCTTTGCTGTCACCTTGGAAAAACGTGGTGGAAGTGTAAGCCCTACGATGGATCAGATGATCGTGATGGGTGGCGTTTAAAGCTTTAACAAACGTTTCAACGTTTTAGGTATTTCTGCTGCAACCTGCGAAGCCGTTACATTAAAATAGGATTCAGCTAAGTCATCACCCGATTTTCCATGTAAATAACAGCCCAAAATAGCAGCGTCTTTTACCGGGTAACCTTGTGCAACAAAAGCGGTGACTATGCCTGCAAGCACATCACCCATCCCCCCTTGTGCCATTGCTGGATTTCCTGTCGTGTTGATATATACCAAACCTTTCTGGTCTACAATAAAAGTATATTGGTTTTTAAGTACAATCACGATCTTTCTGGCTTTTGCTTCACGAATAGCAGTCTGCAAACGGGTCCACCAGGTTGTATGTATGCCAAATAAGCGATCGAATTCTTTGATATGCGGTGTAATTACAGAATGTGGCGACAGCCCATCCAGCATTTTTTTATTAACGCTCAGCATATTCAGACCGTCAGCATCTATAATTAAAGGTAATTTCAAACGAATTAAGCCTCCAACAAGGCTTAAATTAGATTCTTCATCAGATAAGCCCGGACCAATGGCAATGGCATTGTAGGGCTCAATAGCACCCGGACTTAAAAGCATCTGTTTCTCCACAAACATCACCTCAGGAAGCGCAGCGTTTAACGCAGACAAACCACTTACGGGAATGGCAGCCGTAGTTAAGCCAGCTCCGGCACACAAACATCCCTTTGCAGATAACAGCGCTGCACCCATGGTCAGCGTTCCGCCTGCAATGATCAGTGCATGACCATATGTACCCTTATGGCTAAACGGTTTTCTCAAATGGAATAGTGACCGGACATCAGCCAGCTCTACCGCCATGTAGTCATTTAGATACTGCATGCCTATTGCGGCCATTTGCCCTTCAGGTGCCGAAGCATCTGGTAAAAAATCATTCAGTCTTTTGTCCATATTGGTCCTTTTTAAAGGCCCATTTCTTTTTTAAGAAATTTGCCGGTTAAACTAATTGGATTTTGAACCAATCCTTCAGGCGTGCCCTCAAAAATGATTCTACCCCCACCAACTCCTCCTTCTTCACCAAGATCAATTACCCAATCTGCTACCTTTACAACATCCAGATTGTGCTCAATAACCAATACTGTATTCCCTTTTTCAACCAACTCGTTCAATACACCCAATAAAACATTAATGTCTTCAAAGTGCAAACCTGTAGTTGGCTCATCTAATATATAAAAAGTTCTGCCGGTATCCTTTTTAGAAAGTTCGGTAGCCAGCTTAACCCGCTGTGCTTCCCCACCTGATAAGGTTGTAGAAGATTGTCCAAGTGTAATGTAGCCTAAACCAACATCTTTTAAGGTTTTGATCTTACGGTAAATGACTGGCATATTCTCAAAGAAATCGCAGGCATCTTCAATGCTCATATCTAAAACATCGCTAATGGATTTCCCCCTGTAACGCACCTCGAGTGTTTCGCGGTTATAACGTTTGCCATGGCACTCCTCGCAAGGTACCTGTACATCTGGCAGAAAATTCATTTCGATCACTTTCATACCACCGCCCTGACAGGTTTCGCAACGTCCGCCTTTCACATTGAAAGAGAAACGCCCCGGTTTATAGCCCCTTATTTTTGCTTCCGGCAATTGCACATATAAATTCCTGATGTCAGAGAATACACCGGTATAAGTTGAAGGATTTGATCGGGGTGTACGACCAATAGGTGCCTGATCGATTTCGATTACTTTATCAATTTCTTTTAAACCATTGATTTTCTCATAAGGCAGCGGGTGCTTTTTAGCCCTAAAGAAGTGATGGTTTAAAATCGGGTACAGTGTTTCGGTAATCAAACTGGATTTACCACTTCCGGACACACCAGTAACCGCAATGAACTTACCCAATGGAAAATCTACAGAAACATCTTTTAGATTATGGCCACTGGCTTTAATCAAAGAAAGTTTGTGTCCCGTACCTTTTCTACGTTTTTTAGGAACTTCAATCCCCTTTTTACCATTCAGATAAGCTGCGGTGAGTGTATCTGACTTCAAAATCTGCGCCGGCGTGCCTTGCGCAACAATTTGTCCACCATGTACACCTGCAGCCGGCCCAACATCAATCACGTGGTCAGCCTCTAAAATCATGTCCTTGTCGTGTTCCACAACCAAAACGGTATTACCAAGATCACGCAGATTTTTTAAAGCACCAATTAGGCGCTCATTATCCCGCTGGTGCAAGCCGATACTCGGTTCATCCAGAATATACATCACATTCATCAGCTGCGAACCTATTTGTGTAGCCAAACGAATGCGTTGCGCTTCACCACCAGAAAGGGTACGTGCCGTGCGGTCCAGCGAAAGGTAATTTAATCCAACATCGGTTAAAAAACCCAACCTCGATCTGATCTCTTTTAAAATCTCTTTGGCGATGGTATTTTGACGTTCAGACAATCGGTTTTCTAAATCCACATACCAGGTTTTAAGACTGTTTATGTCCATTTCTGCCAGCTCAAAGATATTCTTGCCGTCAATTTTAAAATGTAAACTTTCTTTTTTCAGACGGGCACCGTTACATACCGGACAGGTTTTAAGTTTACGAAAACTTTCCATGTCATCCGTTGCGCCTTCGCCCTTACGTTCTTGCTGCTCCTCCAGTAATTTAATTACACCATCAAAAGTGATCTGGTAATTTTGTACGTTCCATTTATTATATTCTACAGCTACACTCAACAATTCATGGGAGCCGTTAAGGATGATATCGATCACCTCCTCACTTAATTTCTCAAGCGGGGTAGACAAAGAGAAGTTGTACTTTTTTGCCAGGGCTTTCAACACCTGAAACATCCAGATCTCACGATACTCACCCATTGGCGCCAAACCACCGTTCATGATACTCAATTTTAGATTTGGCATGATCGATTCTTTATCGACCACAAAGATATACCCCAATCCGTCGCAGTTGTCACAAGCTCCATAAGGAGAGTTGAATGAAAAACTATTTGGTTGCGGTTCATCGTAAGAAATCCCTGTCGTTGGGCACATCAAAAAACGGCTGAAATGAGATACATTATTCTCTTTATCGCTGATCTTAATGATACCCTTACCCACACGCATGGCCGTTTGCAGAGAATCTTGTAAACGTTTAATGTCTTTCCTGTCAATAATCAGGCGGTCTACCACAATTTCGATATCGTGAATCTTATAGCGGTCTACCTGCATTTTAGGTGACAAGTCCTGAATCTCTCCATCAATGCGCACCTTAACATAGCCCTGTTTGCGAATCTGCTCAAATAACTCCCGATAATGCCCTTTTCTCCCCTTAACAACCGGAGCCAGAATATTGACAGGCATGTCATCGTATTTATTGAAGATGTTATTCAGAATCTGATCCTCGCTCATGCGCTCCATTTTCTCACCGGTATTGTAAGAAAAAGCATCTGCTGTACGGGCATATAGCAAGCGCATAAAATCATATATTTCAGTAATCGTACCCACTGTAGATCGTGGGTTCTTACTGGTTGTTTTTTGTTCAATGGCAATAACGGGACTTAGGCCAGATACTTTGTCTACGTCGGGACGCTCCATTCCGCCCATAAACTGACGGGAGTAAGCACTAAACGTCTCCATATAGCGCCTTTGCCCCTCGGCATAAATGGTATCAAAAGCCAGTGAAGACTTGCCGCTACCACTCAGGCCGGTAATTACGACCAACTGGTTGCGCGGAAAGGAAATGTCTATATTTTTAAGATTATGCACCCTGGCACCGTATACTTCTACATCTTTTTGCTCGCCCAGGTCAACTGTTTTTTTGCTCATATATATTTTAAAAAAAGCTACTGAATGGATTGATTCACACAGTAATACTTACAACTGCAAAATTGCTAAAAATTTTATCATTTTACACCAATAAACTACCAAACCAAAGTTGTGCCATTCTCGGTTGGATGCCCAGTGCAGATCAATACCCTGCCAGCGGCAATTTCATCATCCATCAAAACTTCGTTATAGTCCATTTCAACGCCGCCTTTAATGCAATTGGCGGTGCAGGTACTGCATATGCCAGCATGGCAGCTATAAGGCAGTCTGATTCCATTGGACAGCGCAGCATCCAGGATCGATTGATTATAGGGCACATCAATAGTATACACTTCAGATTGATAGTTGAGCACCACAGAATAAGTATTGGTATGCTTTACTTTCTTCTCTGTCATATCGTCTTCATCCGCCTCATCTTCAGGAAGCACAAATGTTTCCCTTTTAATCTGGTCTTGTGAAAAACCAAGGTTCAATAAAGTAATGCGGCAAACATCCATATAGTCAACCGGTCCGCAGGTATATAATAAGGTATCCTTTTGCTCAAACATCAGGTTTTCCTTGATAATTTTTTCAATCAGCAAGCCGTTCAACCTGGCCATCATCAAATTTTGCGACTGGCTAAAAACGTAGATCAATTTAAAGCGATCGGGATAGGCTTGTTGCAAGGCATTGAGTTCCTCATAAAAAAGTGTTTGTGCCGCCGAACGGTTGCTGTAGGCCAGGACGATTTGCGTATCTTTCTCGCGTTTTAATGCAGTCTTGGCAATAGAAAATAAAGGGGTGATACCTACTCCTGCACCAAACATAAAAACTGTTCTTTTCGCATCCGTTGCGGGAACATAGTTAAAGCGGCCATTGGGCTCAACAGCTGTCAGCACATCTCCTACTGCCGTTTTATGATGTAATAGACGCGATATCGCACCATTTTCAACACGTTTGATCGCAATTGCTAACGGCTCATCGATGTCGGGAGAACTACAAAGTGAATAGGAACGTCTCAATTCTTTTCCAGCCACGTTAAAAACCAGTGTTAAAAACTGTCCGGCCTGGTAGTCTGGCCTCACACCATCCAGCGGTTCAAAACTGATAATCAGTGTTTCGCCGGGGCAAAAGACCATATTTGTAATCCGTAATTGCAGCAAATTCATAGCCGGGTAAATTAATGATTTTATTACAAAACAAAAAGCCGCTCCGATAGTTCGGAACGGCTTTCCCCAATTGCATTTCTTTCTTAAAATTATTCGATATTTTTATCCTTATCGCTTTTCTCGTTAGCAGCCAGCATTGATCGGGATGCTTTATAGCCATATCGAACAGGATTTTCCATGATCTGTTTCATAGAAATCAATTTATAAACATAGCTCCCAGTTTCCCGGTTCAGCTTCATTTTAAAATAATTATCCTGGTTCTGCGCATTTATAGCTCTTCTCATGCTGCCATCTCCTACATTGTAAGCAGCGGCAACAAGTGTCCAGCTGTCAAAAATTTCGTAAAGGTCTTTGATGTATTTAGCCGCTGCTACGGTCGACTTGCGTAAATTGTTCCGCTCATCTGTAGAACGATTGACTTTTAAACCGTAAGTCCGTGCAGTTCCCGGCATAAATTGCCATACTCCTGCGGCTCCCTTTGGCGAAACTCCGCCATGTAATCCAGACTCAACCAAAGCCATGTACTTAAAATCGGCTGGAATGCCGTACGCAGCAAGGATCGGTTCAATGATTGGAAACCAAGCTGCCGCCTTCTGGTGCAGTTTATTGGTTTGTAAATTACTGAAATAATGTGCAGCTAATGTTTTCTTCATTTTTTTCTCCACTCTGGCATCTCCTGCCGGAAGGGTTTCATCTGCAAAATTCAATTGAGCCATTAAAGATTTGGGCTCGTTGGTGTGTGTTGTAACGGTATCTTTTACTGTAGTTTTTTCTTCTTTTGAAAGATTTTTTGATGCTTGGGGCATGTTGAAAGCGAACACTGTTGCCATGACAAATAATCCCATGATTATTGCACATGTCATTAGGTGTTTCTTGACCATTTTCCTCCTTTTTTTGGTTAACAATTTTAAAACGGCTGCAAATATAACGGATATTTATCTAATTATCAATCTATTACAAAATAACCTATTAAAATCGTTCTTTAAAGATGTTTAAACCCCGATTTTAATACACAAAAGACACAATGCTGCATTTACCCGAGAAACAGGGTGTTTTTAATGGTTTTCAAGAGCCCAATATCCGCAAGGAAAGACCTGTTTTAAGGATATCAAATGCACAAAAAAAGATGCCTAAATGCCTGAACAGGAAATAATGAAGATGCCGCATAAAAAGTGGCAGACATTTCCAAAAACACATGACTGGCAACCACTTATGTATAAATAATTACACATAGCCTACACATCCCATTGTGTATTTGATCAAATTTACCTACCTTTGTGCCCGCATATTTTATGCGATTAATAGCGTATCATGATCAAAAACAACAACAGGAACAGTCGGGATGACAAGTCCAAGCCGGGAAACCGAGGTACAACAGGCAGAAGCCAGAGCGGAACTGATAGTTCCTACAAAGGCAAACGCAAGTTTGAAGATAAAGAAGGAAGAGATAATAAAAGCGATAGTCGCGGTGGCTATAAACCGCGTGAAGGCGACAGAAAAGATTTTAAGCCAAGAGAAGGCAGAGATGGGGAAGCCAGAAGCTTCAAACCACGTGAAGGCGACAGAAAAGACTTTAAGCCAAGAGAAGGTGATAGAAAAGACTTCAGGCCAAGAACTGAAGGTAAAGATGGAGGCTCAAGAAGTTTCAAGCCAAGAGAAAGCGATAGAAAAGATTTCAACCCGGGAGAAGGCAGAACGGGAGAAGCGAGAAGCTTTAAACCGAGGGAAGGCGATAGGAAAGACTTCAAACCAAGAGCCGAAGGTGCTTCTGGAGAAAAAACCCGTAGTTATATTAAAAAAGACAATTTCGGCACTGGTGACAAACCTTTCCGCAAATTTGACGACAAGAAAAGTCAAAGCTCAAGAAGTACGGACAGCAGACCTTTTAGAAAAAGAGCTGATGAAGGTACAAGCAGACCTCCATATAAAGATCGCGGAGAGCGGACTGAACGTCCGGAGCGTGATGAATTTTCAGCACGTGGCGCCCGTCAGGAGCGGAATTCAAGTTGGGCTGGACCTGAAAAGGCGCCAACCATGCGCGGACGTAAAAATCCGGTACAACAAGATGAAGGCTTAATCCGTCTAAACCGTTACATTTCCAATGCTGGTATATGTTCCCGTCGTAAGGCTGATGAACTGATCGCTGCGGGTGTAGTTTCTGTAAATGGTGTTCCAATTTCTGAACTTGGCCATAAAATAGATCCTTACAAAGACGAAGTGCGCTACAATGGTGAACTGTTGAAACGTGAAAAGAAAGTTTACGTCTTATTAAATAAACCTAAAGATTACATCACGACTACTGATGATCCTCAGGAACGTCGTACCGTGATGCAATTGGTTGAAAAAGCAAGCAGGGAACGTATTTATCCAGTAGGTAGACTGGACAGAAACACCACTGGTTTGTTGTTGATGACCAATGATGGCGATCTTGCTGATAAATTATCCCACCCAAGAAACGGTATCACTAAAATATACCATGTAGAACTAAGCAAGAGCTTAAGTCAGGGAGATTTAAACAAAATTCAATTCGGATTGGAACTGGAAGATGGTTTGATTAAACCAGATTCTGTTTCTTATGTTACAGGCGGATCTAAACGCGAAGTGGGTATCCAGATCCACAGTGGAAAAAACAGGATTGTACGTCGTATATTTGAACACCTTGGATACGACGTGGTTAAACTAGACCGTGTTGTTTATGGAAACTTGACCAAGAAAGACTTGCCGCGTGGCAGATGGCGTTTTCTGGAAGAGCATGAGCTGATCCAGATCAAACACCTGATCCAATAAAAATAACCATGAAGAAAATTCTCTCGCTTTTACTGCTGACAGCGCTGTTTGTAAAAGGCTTTGCACAAACAAAGGAATACAATTTAATTGTAGGAACTTATACTAGTCCGGGTAAAAGCGAGGGGATTTATACCTATACCTTTGATGCCAACACAGCTGAATTTAAATGGAAAAGTGTGGCCAAAGCGGTAACCAACCCGAGCTATTTATCCGTTAGCAAAGACAATAAGTTCATTTACGCAGTAGCTGAAGCGACAAACAATAGTGCCGTAGCTGCTTTTGCGTTCAACGGCATTACCGCTGAGCTTACCTTTTTAAATAAAGAGGCGACTACAAGTCCGGGCCCCTGTTTTGTGCTTACCGATGGTAAAAATGCTTTCAGTGCCAATTATGGCGGCGGCAGCATTTCTGTATTTGGAATTGAGAAAAACGGCACGCTAACTCCCTTAAAACAGCTCTTACAACACACAGGTAGAAGCATCGACCCGCTAAAAAGACAAGAAAAAGCACATGCCCATCAGGTTCAATTTACTCCTGACCATAAATATGTGACTTGTACTGACCTCGGCGAAGATCAAATCTATATTTACAACTACCACCCAGAATCAAAAGATCAGGTGATGACATTAAAATCGGTATTTAAAACGAATGCAGGTACAGGCCCCAGACATCTTACTTTTAGTCCGAATGGCAAATTTGCTTATCTGGCCCATGAGTTTAACGGCAGCATTACCACTTTTGCATACCATAAAGGCCAGTTGAAAAAAATCCAGGAGATAGCAAGTACAGACGCAGACTTTTCAGGGAAGGTTGATGGCGCTGACATTCACCTATCACCTGATGGCAAATTCCTATATGAAACCAACCGTGGAGACGCCAACAGCATATCGGCATTTGCTGTGCAGCCTGATGGCAAATTGACCTTTGTAGCCAGAACAAGCACCTTAGGCAAGGGCCCCAGAAACTTTACTATTGATCCAAGTGGTAAATATTTATTGATAGGCCACCAGTACAGCAATGAGGTCGTGATATTTGAACGCAACCAGCAAACCGGTACATTGACAGATACCGGAAAAAGAATAAATGTAGGTGCACCAGTTTGCCTGGTATTTGCACCGATCAGCTAACAAAAAAGGCCCCTGGAAAATCCAAAGACCTTTTTCTATGACCACAAACAAGCCAATTAAACAGCCAATTGCTTGTTTTTTGCTGTTTCAATCACTTCATTATAATAAGCGATATATTCAGGAAGAATCTTTTTCAAATCAAAATCCTGTGCCCTTGTCAATGCATTCTCTTTAAATTGCGCCAGCACCTCGTCATTCTCCAGAATACGTATAGCCTTAGCCGCCATATCATCTACATCGCCCACGTTACTCATAAAGCCACAAAAGCCATCTACATTAAGTTCTGGTAAACCGCCAGCATTGGATGTGATTGCAGGAACTTTACAAGCCATTGCTTCAAGCGCTGCCAAACCAAAGCTTTCCGACTCTGAGGGCATTAAGAAAAGATCAGACACCGAAAGAATCTCTTCAATCGCATCCTGCTTGCCTAAAAAGCGAACGTGTTCGCAAATACCCAGGCTCCGGCACAGTTGCTCATCGTAAGCCCGCTCAGGCCCATCCCCTACCATCAATAATTTGGAAGGGATAGTCTCCTGGATTTTTTGGAACATCCGGATCACGTCTGCCGTACGTTTTACTTTCCTGAAATTGGACGTATGAATCAAAATACGTTCGTTATTCGGCGCTATTGCTTTTTTAAAATGATCTTTAGGCTTTAAACTGAACCTGCTAAAATCAATAAAATTCGGAATCACCTTGATTTCGTTGGTGATGTCAAAATGCTTTTCTGTATCGTCTTTCAAACTTTGAGATACTGTAGTTACACCGTCAGATTTATTGATAGAGAAAGTAACTACGGGCTTATAGGTCGGATCCTTGCCAACAAGCGTAATGTCTGTTCCGTGCAAAGTAGTCACAAATGGAATGTAAATGCCATAGGTTTCCAGAATTTGCTTGGCCATAAATGCTGCCGAAGCATGCGGAATGGCATAATGAACATGTAAAATGTCCAGATTTTCGAAGCGCACCACATCTACCAGTTTGCTGGCTAATGCAGACTCGTAAGGCGCATAATCAAATAGCGGATAATCCCTTACGGATACCTCATGATAAAATAAATTGGCTGAGAAAAAATCCAGACGCGCCGGCTGGCTATATGTAATAAAATGAACCTGGTGCCCCTCATCAGCAAGTGCCTTACCAAGTTCAGTGGCTACAACACCGCTCCCCCCAAAGGTCGGATAACAAACAATACCTACTTTCATTAATTTAGAATCTGTTTAATGGTTAAAAACCGGGAAGTTAAATCTTCTTGTTTTGTTAACGCAAAGTACACTACTTAAATTGAGCTTTGTGTTAAACTATTGCAATTATTTAACTAGGCTTTCATTTCTGCCTGAATCACCAGGAACATCTCATTTGGCCTTTGGGTGCCAATGTAATATTCAAAGCCATCACGGTCGGTCAATACCACAGCATCTTTTCCCGAAGAATAGAAGCGCACACTGCCTTTGCGGTGCAGGTTATAAACCGGATTATTGAACAGATAATTACTATAGGTGTCTTTTCTAACTTTTGTAATGGTATTTAAATCGATCTCTACACGTTTTGCCGACCATAAGCCTTCAATAATAATGCGTTTATTATCAATCGTAGTTTTGTATTGAATCAAAAAGAGCAGAAGTATCGAAACACCGATGATACCAAAACCAACAACCAGGAATAAGTCCTGCGTATTGTCCCGGTCACGCTCATAAACATAAGCCGCAAAACAAAAGGCAGCCATAATCAGGCGAATACATATCCTGATATAATCACGGCCAATGTACTGTTTCTCAAAAAATGCGTATCGGTTACCCATTATTATAATTTTGCATTAAAGTTAGTCGTTTTTTCATAGCCTTGGCACATTGATTACATCAAGATTGTTTAGAAATTGTAATATGTAGACTACGCAATTCAAATATCGTTACAGTTTTTGTTAAAGAAGTGATCCGATAGCGTTCATCCTGGCGCAAACCAGCGATCCAGATGATTTCCCCGTTTCCATTGACCAGTACCGGAACCTGATCCTTAACAGACAATGGAATTTTTTCATCAATCAGGTAGTCACTTAACTTTTTGAAGCCCTTCATTCCGATAGGTTTGAATTTATCGCCAGGCTGGCGACTTCTCAACACCAGGGGAAATAAAAGCTTAGCTGTATCTACATATGCCCTCGCCTCATTCTTTTCAAACTGAATAACATCTGCATTTGAAATTTGTATTTCTTGCCCGGCAAATGCTACACGACTATCGTTAGAATGAATCATCTGCAGCTGATTTTCACCTGCAGCAGTTAACAATGGACTCACAATCAAATCCGATCGATCGATCGTGAAACGATGAGTATGGCTAAAAAAAGAAGTTCCGCTCTGTTTACCGAGACTCTGCAAAATCTCTGCAATTAAAAATTCCGAAGCTGAAAAAGGCTTTAGCAACTCAAACAGCAGTAAAGTTTGAGGTACCAATTTTTCAATCTTATTCAAAGAGATGTGCAAGGTATCATTTCTCCTGTCGAGCATAGAAAGGCTCAAATCCGCAACAACTTTCTGTAATACCTGCTCCGTTTCAGCAAAGCGCTGGATGTTGTGCGCAAAGGTTTGCTCCAGATTGGGATTAAGCTCTTTGAGCTGTGGAATCACTTTTAGCCGAAGTTTATTACGTGCATATTTAGTACTGCTGTTGGAGCTGTCTTCTACATATGCAATATTATGTTCAGCAATGAGCTGCTCTATTTCATTTCTGGATAGAAAAAGTAGTGGCCGGATTAAATGGCCCCGCTTTGGCAGGATACCGTGTAAACCTGCAATGCCAGTGCCCCGTGTTAAGTTTAACAGCACCGTTTCAATGGCATCATCCTGATGTTGGGCCAATGCGATTACCTGATAGTCCTCCGCTTGCCTGATTTTTTCAAACCAGTCGTAACGTAATGTTCTGGCGGCCATTTGTGTAGAAACCTGATGGCTTGCGGCGTACGCAAGGGTATCAAAATTTGTGAGATGAAAGGAAACCCCTAGTTTCAGCGCAAGCTCCCTCACAAAATCTTCATCCCGTTGGGACTCCGCCGCCCTTAAATTAAAATTACAATGTGCAATGCCGAAATTGTTACCCAGAAGCTTAAACAGGTGCGCCATCAACACAGAGTCCTTCCCCCCGCTAACTGCCAGCAAAACCTTGTCTTTGCTGGTAAAAAGTGCGTGCTGACCTATAAAGGTTTTAAAATTTTGAAGGGGTAGTAACATAATTCAAAAATATTAGTTTTAAAGCTGATTGGATACAATCTACAAAAAATAATACAGGCGATTGCTGAATATCAGTCTAAGTAAAAAAGTACTTCATTGAAATAACCGGCGGCTTTATATCGTTAATAAGCCATAAATACACAAAAAATAAATAGATGAAATTTGAATACAAACCATCCTGCAAAAAATTAACTTTGTAAAGTGCAGAAATTACGTTTTTTCCTGATCATACTTCTATTTCCGTTCGCCACGCTTGCGCAACAGAAGACTAAAATTATTGTGCAAAAGTTTGATGCTACAAATACTGATGCAACAGATAAGAACAATACGATCACTTACCTTAGAAACCCGGTATTCAGACAAGACAATGCAACTTTAACTTGTGATAGTGCTGTATTTTATGTAACAAAAAACACTTTTGACGCCTATAACAATGTACACATTAATCAGGGAGATACGGTCAACATTTATTCCACGCGTTTAAATTACAATGGAAATACCAAGATTGCCCATTTGACCGAAAACGTAAAAATGATCGATAAGGAGTCTGTGCTAACCACCAATATCCTCGATTATAACATGGCTACCAAAATTGGGACTTACATCACCGGTGGCAAGATTGTGACCAGGGACGTAACCATAACGAGTAAAAATGGATACTATTTCTCAAAAGACAACGATGCGTTCTTTAAATACGATGTAGTTGCTGTAACGCCACAAAGTGTGATCACCTCCGATACCCTGAAGTACAATACGAAATCCAAATGGACGTATTTTTACGGTCCTACCAATATTAAAGGAAAAGACGATAATCTCTATACCGAAAACGGAGCCTACAATACAGAAACTCAAATTGCCTTTTTTGGCAAAAAAAATCTATATACCAACGGTACCAAATCTTTAAAAGGTGATAGTTTACATTACAATGGAGCACTGGGGATTGGCAAAGCGGTACGGAATATTGTATTTAGGGATACAACCGATAAAACAGTATTGTACGGGCAATTGGGCTATTACTACAAAAAAGACGAGCGAACACTGGTTACCAAGAACCCCTATATGGGAATGGGGACTTCAGATTCTATCAAAGTTAACGGAAAACTTCAGCCAGACAGCCTTTGGCTTGGTGCAGATACGCTGGAAACGCAAATGGTGCTGAAGAAATCCTTAAAGTTGATTTCCTCCCCTGTCATCAAAAAAGACAATGAACTGGGCGAAGAAGAAAAACCGGAAAAGAAAGTTGGCGAAGGAAAAACAAAAACTGTAGCAACCGAGCCTGCAGGCAAGCAAAAGCCAGATAAAAAACAGCCGAAAAAGAACAGCAAAGACGACAAAAAAGATATTGCAGCAAAAGGAAAACCTGTCATTCCCCCGGATAGTACATTGAAGGCGTTAAAAGACTCCATACCGATCCAGATCAAAACAGACAGTTTACTAAAGAAAGCCAAGGATACGATTCCTAAACTGGGCAAAGCGATGCCTCTTTCCATTAAAGCGAAAGCAGATTCGGTTTTAAAAGGAAAGGCTGATCCTCTATTAAAAGGGAAAACTGAAGGTTTGTTAAAGGCAAAACCAGATTCTTTGTTAAAAGGAAATGCGTTGAAAGGAAAGGTCGATACCAGTTTAAAAGGGAAACTGAACCAGAAAAACACGACACTTAAAGACAGTGTTCCATTTAACCCTGAGGATACCGTCAGGACACGGGTCATTAAAGCCTACCACAAAGTTAGAGTCTACAAATCTAACATGCAGGCTGTGGCGGATTCACTCTTTTACACCAGTGCAGATTCTACTTTACGGTGGTATAAAAACCCAATCCTATGGTCAGAAGGCTCACAGCAGACCGGCGATACGCTGTACCTGCAGCTAAAAAATAAAAAACTGAACACCTTGCAAGTATTGCAAAATGCATTCCTGGTGAATGTCAATGCAGATTCCGCGCGTTACAATCAGATTAAAGGTAAACTCATCACCGTATTTTTCAAGGATGGCAAAATGAAAAACATGTTTGTGGATGGCAATGCAGAAAGCATTTACTTTAATCAGGACGACAAAACGCACGATTACACAGACATGAACCAGACGGTGAGCAGCAGGCTTAAAATTATTTTTAAAGAAAAAGCGATCCAGACCATCACAACCGTAAAAGAACCTGATGGAGTAAGAACACCTATGGTGGAATTAAAAGAGGATGTCTTTTTGACCGGCTTTACCTGGAGGCCTGAACTCAGGCCATTGTCTAAAAGGGAGGTCATTAATGGTAAACCAAAAGTCGCAGCTAAAAAAGCTGGTCAGACCGGGGCCAAGCCGGTAAAAGGCGCTGTTGGTGCAAAGTCTGGAATCAAGCCGCCCATAGATACCAAAGGAAAACCAGTAAATCAGGCAGTCCGGGACCTCAGTAAAAAAGCAGTGCCGATCATAGGTAAAGACAGTACGATCTTAAAAAACGCAGCCAGCAAAATGGACTCCCTTCTTCAAAAAGAATTCAAACTGGATTCGTTGAAACCGGTTAGTGTTCCTTTAAAAAAGAAATAAGTTTTTTCATGGCGATGGCCCTGTGGCTGATTTCATTCTTTTTAGCCATATCCATTTCTGCAAATGTAATGTCGTAACCATCTGGTTGGAAAATAGGGTCATATCCAAAGCCTTTTACACCCGAAACGGCTGTCCTGATCGTACCTTCAATTACGCCTTCAAAGAGATAGTTTTCACCATCTCTGATCAGTGAAACTACCGTTTTAAAACGTGCTTTTCTATTCTCCTGTCCGGCCATTTTTTGCAATACCAAGTTCATATTGTCCAGATCGCCACGTTTACCCGAATACCTTGCCGAGTAAATACCTGGCTCGTTGTTCAGGGCCTCCACTTCAAGACCACTGTCATCAGCAAAACAATCCAGCTGGTAGTTTTCAAATACATAAGCAGTTTTCAAAGCTGCATTTTCAGCAAAGGAATTTCCCGTTTCCGGGATGTCTGTCGTACAACCAATATCATCCAGGTTTAACACCTCATATTGATCTTTAAGCAGTGCAATTACTTCAGCCGTTTTGTTCTTATTATTGGTAGCAAATATTAGTTTCTTCATTACAATCCAAGTTTTTGCAGACTTCCCCATAAAGCTTTTTTGGTTGCTGCATCCTGATCAAGTGCTTTCAATTCCGTTGAGAAGATGAGTCTGACCTGCCCTTGCTGAACAATAGCATTCCTTGCCTGTTCAGGCAAGGCCAGTTGCAGGGGGGTAACGCCAAAAGCAAACACCAATGCTGGTGAAAAGTAAGACTGAAACTGTTCAAATTTCACATCAGGGTAGGCTGCATAATTAACCAACGCAAAATCAGCAGCACTCAGGTTTACTGATTTTACTATTTTGCGCAGCAGCTCTCTTCCTTTTTCATCACTGACTTCGTTTTGCGAATCGTTTACCAGGATGAGGACATTCCGTTTGTTGCTGCCCAGGAATTTGAATGCAATCGCTTCTGCTATTGGTTCGGTCTGCGCAGCTACCGCATCTATCTGATCATCAGATCCATTCACAATATAGATATCATCGGTAAAAAACAAACGCAGGGCTGCTTCATTCGCAGTAAGTTGACTATCCATTCAGAATCGTTTTATGGGAAATCTTTTTTCTGTTAAAATTAGTTAAATATCTTATTATAGTGCCTTTATTTATTACTTTTATGCCTTAAAAAAATATATACCATATATCTTTTGTGAGAAAAACGTACTGCATTATTATTTTGTGTTTCATGACGGCAAATACATTTGCACAAAATGTGGCAACGATTAACGGGAAGCCATTAAGCGCTAAAGAATTTATATGGTTTTATAAAAAAAATCATCAGAACGACGCGAATGCGTATAAGGATTTGGAAACATATTTAAATCAGTATATAAATTTTAAACTCAAGGTACTCGATGCCAAAGACATGCATTTGGATACAGATACAGCCTATCTCAACGAGATCAAAAATTACGACATCGCTTTGCGTGCCCAAAAACACGTTGCTAAGACGAATGCGATGTACAACATGATCCTGAATGAGTATAAAGATGCTGCATTGATGTTCAATGTTTCAGAAATGAAAGTCTGGAACAAAGCGCAAAGCGACGAAAATCTGCTCCGTGCTTTCTACGATAAAAATAAAAACACCTATACCTCCCCTTTCGAAGACATCAAACCGCAGGTCATGAATGATTATGAACAGTACCTGGAAAACGAATGGGTACAGGCATTAAGAAAAAAATATACGGTAAAAGTTAATCTGCCAGAGGTACGTAAACTCGTAAAGTTATAAGGTCGGCTACCTTAAAAATTATTGATAATATTAAATTTGCAACAGGAATACAATTGAACAAACATAGAATGAAGAAATTTTTAGTAATGGCAAGTGGATTAATCTGCTTGTTTTTGAATACACAGGCACAGAAAAAAAACATAGATAAAGTTGTTGCGGTGTTGGGTAATAACATTATTCTATTGTCTGATTTAAACCAGCAATATGCACAATTTTTAAATCAGGGAAATCCTGACGATCCCAAAATAAAATGCATGATCTTACAGCAAATGCTCGCTCAAAAACTATTGAAGCAGCAAGCTGAAATTGACTCTGTGATGGTTGATGATTCTCAGGTTGATGAAGAAGTAGAAAAAAGAATGCGTTACCAGATTCAGAAAGCTGGTGGGCAGGAGCGTTTGGAGCAATTTTTAAACCGCTCAGTTCTACAATATAAAGATGAGATCAGACCAGACATCAAAGAACAGCTGATCTCTAATAAAATGCAACAAAAAATCACTCAGGATGTGAGCATCACTCCTTTAGAAGTGAAGAAATATTTTGAAAGCTATAAAAAAGATAGCTTACCTGATATTCCTACCGAGTTTGAAATTGGGGAGATTGTAATGTATCCAAAACTGACCAAGGCAGAAAAACAGAAGTTTTATGATAAAATCGATGCCATCCGTCTGCGGGTGAAAAGCGGTGAAGACTTTGCCTTCCTTGCAAAATCTTATTCAGAAGATCCTGGATCAGCAGCTGAAGGCGGAGACCTTGGTTTCTTTGACCGCCATGCAATGGTAAAAGAATTTACCGCACAGGCTTTCAAGTTAAAACCAGGTGAAATGTCGCCAGTATTCGAAACAGAACACGGTTTTCACATTTTGCAGGTAATTGAACGTCGCGGTGAGCAGGTTCAGGCCCGTCATATCCTGGTCAGACCACAAACTACACCGGCGAGTTTAGACCGTATCAAATTAAAAGCAGATACCATTTACAAGAACATTTTTGATAAAAAACTTCCTTTTTCCACAGCCGCTTCAGAATATTCTGACAATAAGGAATCTCAATACAATGGCGGGATGTTGTTATACGCCGACAACGTAACGGCCAGAACAACTTTCATTCCTGCAGATAAATTAGATCCGAAAGTATTTTTAATTGTAGACACCATGAAGGTTGGAGAAATCTCTAAACCTGTACTGTTTACAGATCAAAGTGGAAAAGATGGCTATAAAATCCTTTACCTTAAAGCAAAAATCCCACCGCACAAAGGAAACCTGGAGCAGGATTATGCCAAGTTCAAAGAGCGTGCACAGGAAGATAAAACCAATAAATATTTGAGTGACTGGTTTGAGAAGAGAAGAAACAACACCTATATCCGTATTGATGAAGATTATGATCAATGCGATGAGTTAAAAATCTGGACTCAGGCTTCTAAAAAATAAGTAACTATGCAGTTTGATAATGATATAAAAGCAGTTGACGCACTGCACCAAGCCTACAAAAGCATCAAAGCCGAAATAGGAAAAGTTGTTATTGGACAGGATGAAGTGATTAAATCTGTTTTAATCTCTATTTTTAGTAACGGTCACTGCCTATTGGTTGGCGTACCAGGACTGGCAAAAACATTGTTGGTACAAACGGTGGCCAATGTGCTTGACCTGAACTTTA
>Ga0247805_1000339_pt1 | contig 25590 bp, 29 predicted proteins | sample UWRJL044104R1_FD_180930 | JGI IMG/M metagenome (GOLD analysis project Ga0247805, IMG submission 180930) | Plant litter microbial communities from Arlington Agricultural Research Station in Wisconsin, United States - UWRJ-L044-104R-1 | ecosystem: Environmental > Terrestrial > Plant litter >... | reverse complement strand
TCGAAGCCGCCATTGGTGATGGTCACGAAAGAATCTCTGCAATCTCCGAGACGTCGATGCGGCGACCGGTGTAGAACGGAATCTCTTCACGCACGTGCATCCGCGCGTCTGTCTGGCGCAGGTGGCGCATGAGATCGACAAGGTCAACGAGCTCGGGGGCTTCGAGGGCGAGAATCCACTCGTAGTCGCCGAGCGCAAAAGAGGCGACGGTGTTCGCGAGCACCTGGCGGTACTCGCTGCCCTTGCGACCGTGGTCGCCGAGCATTGCCCTGCGCTCTTCATCGGGAAGCAGGTACCACTCGTAGCTGCGCACAAAGGGGTAAACGGTGAGCCACTGCTCTGCCTCCTTGCCGCGCATAAATGCGGGGAGGTGGTTGCTGGTGAACTCAGCGTCGCGGTGAACGCCCATGGCGTTCCAGGTCGGGAGCAACGATGAGAGCGGTTCGCTGCGGCGAAGACGGCGCAACGCCCACTGCAGCTTCTCGGGATTCGGCCCGTGCAGCCAGATCATGATGTCGGCATCGGCGCGCATCGACGACACGTCGTAGAAGCCGCGAACCGTGACGCCCTGCTCCGCGACATCGTCGAGCTCGCGGGTCATGTCACCCGTTCCCGCGACCCGTTCCGGGTTGCGGCGAAGCACCGCCCAGAGGGTGTAACCGAGTTCGGGAGTTTCAGCGGGGTCGGTACTGGAGTTCACGACTTCTATCCTCCCCCCGGGCGCGCTGTGCGTCTAATCCGCTTCACCTTTGGCTGGGGGTTCGCCCGGCTCGCGGTCGCCCGTTAGAAGAACTTGCGCGAGGGCTCCCGCGAACCTGTTGGCGACGATGCGACCGGTTATGCCCGCGACGAACACAAAACTGGCGATGAGACCGAGCACACGAAGCGGCGGTTCGAACAGGAGAAGAGCCGCAATGAGAACGACCGCTCCAAGGGCGATCAGGACGCCAGACCACTTCCTGATCCTGCGCACCGTGCCAAAGAGTTCCTCGATGGTTGGGTCGATGGCTAGAGGCTCTACCATTCCGGCCTCACGCCCGAGCACCTCCATGAGATCCCGCTCACGCGCGGCAAGCTGCGCGACAACCATGGAGACAAAAACGGCCGCGTAGACGCAGAGCGCGAGCAGGACGCTCAATGAGCGCGCGCCATAGATCATGGCGATTACTGCACCGGCAATCAGCAGCACGACGATGGCGAGGGACACCCGAGAAACAACTCGCAAAACCTGCGATCTCGTCATGCCATCAAACTAGTGCGTCGGCTCGCCAGAGCGCAGAAAGTGTGGCCCGGTCGCAACCAGACCACACTTTCCGCACCCTCAAGCGAATCGTGCCGAGCGGCACGCGCCTACTTCGTGAAGGTGTCTTTGACGTCTTCGCCGATCTTCTTTGCGCCGGCCTTCACCTGGTCGGCCTTGCCCTCTGCAACGAGCTTGTCGTTGTCGGTGGCCTTGCCGACGGCTTCCTTGCCCTTGCCGATGAGGTCTTCGGCTGCGTTGCTGATCTTGTCTGCTGCGCCCATGGTGAGCTCCTTCTCTATCGAGCGTGCTTAGCGCACGCGTTGTTCGCGCGCGAGGTTCGCGCGCACTCCTGATGCCACATGGAGCAGCACCGGAATTCTTGAGTCGAGTGTGCGGTCGAGCGCCGCTACGGCGCGACCGACGCTGTCGACTACGAGCCGCACATCGGCAGCTCGTCGCGTTGTCACTGTGAGTTCGAGCGTGGCCTGGCCGCGCACAAGGAATGCGTGGGCGGAGACATCAACGATGTCGGGTACCCGCGACAGGTCGTCAGAGATGAGGTCCGCGGCAACACGTGCCTCGATCGTTCCGGTGCCTTCGTCGTCGTTGGCGGCAAGAAGCGTGCGGGTGTGACCGCGGCCGCGCGTTGCGATCCAAGAGATCGACGCGACAACGAGCGCAAGGCTTGCTCCCGCCGCGATCCACAGCGCCGTTTTGTCTGGCTCACCGAGCGCGTCGATAGCGACGAGACCCGTTACACGGTTGAGCATCCACGCGGCGATCACGATCAGGGCGAGTGCGATGAGCGCGATTATCAGGCGATTGAGTGCGCGATTGCTGTTCGTCATGAACCGACCACCCCTCGCTCGCTCACGTTCACCGTCGCGCGAATCTGTGGCTGGGGGTCGAGCGCGGCGACGGCGGTCTCAACGGCGCGCGTAATCGCGGCGGCGTTGACGAGGCTTCCGCTTGTCGGCACGACGGTGACGGTTCCCTGGCGGCGCGAGACGACGGCGGTCACCCGTGAGGCGGGCAGGCGCGACTCGCGAACGGCGGCCCTCACCATTGCTCCGGCGAGCACACCATCGTCAATGACGACAGCCATGCGGTCGTCGGGTAGCGCGTGACGGGCACGGCGACCCGGACTCAACGCGACAGCGACCAGAACAACACCAAGCAGGGCGAGTGCGCTGGCCGCGGCTGTGCCGATGGAGTCTGGGTTGTCGATGAAGTGCAGCAGTGCTGCTGGTGCGACGAGCAGTGGAGCGAGGCCGAACACCGCGAGCACGCTCTCTGTGCCTACCCAGGCGAGCACAACAATGAGCGCCACGAGCGCGATGACAACAGCCGTCGAACGCGATCGGTGCTGACTGCGGCGCAGAACGCGACGGTAGGGCGCGGCTGCAGAACTGGCGAGATCGGTGCTCATCCCACTCTCCTCTTCTCGAGCACGAGTGCGCGGGTGATCGTGACGCCGACGGTGCCGACATGCGCGCCCGCTATTCGGGTGACGTCGTCACGGATTTCTGAACGTGCGGCGCGAATCTTCGCTGGCAGGCTTTCGTTGCCCTCGCTCGCGAGTGGCGAAATACGCACGGGGCCACTGACGGCCACCGACAGCAGGCCGGAGTCGTCGGTCAGGCGAATCTTGATCTCGCCCGCAGCGACACCCAGTCGAGCCGCCGAGATAGCCGTGATCGTGCGCTCGAGAGCACGCGACGTGACCGACACCCGGCCGGCGACCTCGACGAGCGAATCGGGGGTCGTCATCAGGCGCTCCGGCGTCCGCGTGCAGCGTCGACGGCGGCCTTGAGATCAATGCGGCCGCTCAGGGTCGCGCCGATAACGCCGCCCACCGTGCCGAGCACGGCAACGAGCAGAAAGCCCCAGAACCCGAATACGAGAATTGTCAGCGCCAGCACAACTCCGACGACGACTCCCGTCACTGTGGGGGTCACGCGACGCGCGATTCTTCAGCAGCCGCGTCGTCATCGCCCGGGATGTGCACGTCGGTGACGGTGACGTTGATCTCCGCGACATCCATGCCGATCAGGTCGGTGATCGCTGCGGCGACCGCCGCGCGCACCGCGTTGGCAACCTCCTGCAGAGGAAGCGGGTATTCGACGACGATCGTGACGTCGGCGGCAACCTGGGTTTCACCGACCTCGACCTTGACGCCCTGGCTGAGGTCGGTTGAACCGATGGCATCGCGAATGGCTCCGACGACACGAGCGGCTCCGCCACCGAGGCCGTAGACACCGGGAACTTCGCGTGCGGCAATTCCGGCAATCTTTGCGATGACGGGATCGACGATCACCGTCGTGCCACTCGCGACTGTGACGTCGCCGAGCGGTGTCGCGATTACGGGTGTTGTTGTCTGCTTCTGAACTGCCATGAGTTCGGGCCTCCTTGGGATGCGGCGATCTTCGCCGTCGTATCGTTGTCGTTGGTGGACTACACAACTAAGACGAGTGCCGAGAGGCGAATGTCACGGCCGAGCCGCCAGAATTCGCTGAGAGTTACCTGAGTGCGATGACGGATCTGACCGCGTTATCTGATGCCCTCCTCGCCGAACGCTCCGCCGACGGTGACGAGATCGCCTTCGCCGTGCTCGTGCGTCGACACGGACCGTACCTTCGAGCGTTCGCCACTCGTCTCACCGGTTCTTCCGCCGACGCCGACGACGTTGTTCAAGATGCGCTCATCACCGCGTGGGCGCAATTGGCGACACTCGAGGAGCCCGCGAAGGTCAGGTCGTGGCTCACGAGCATCGTCTCGCGCAAGTCGACCGACCGCATCCGTGCCCGAAAGCCCGTGAGCGAGCTCGATGAAGAACGCGCCGAGATTGCCGAACGCGGGCCAGAGCATCGCGCGATCGAAACGTCGCAATTGGATGCGCTTTCGAGTGTGCTTTCGGGACTCCCCGAAGGCCAGCGCCAGTGCTGGTTGCTCAAAGAAGTGGCTGGATATTCCTACGAGGAGATCGCCGAGCGGCTCGACACAACGGTTGCTGTCGTGCGTGGCCGCCTCGCTCGAGCTCGTGCGACTGTAGTGACAGAGATGGAGGTGTGGAGATGACGGACGACGCGAACGACAACATTGGCGGATCGGGCTACTCGCTCGAACAGCTCGGCGACTATCTCGACGGGGGGCGTACGCCTGCCATCGAAGCGATCGAAGGCAACGCGGAGTGCCAGGCGGTGCTCGCCTCGCTCGAACGCTTCGGATCTCTCTCGCGCGAACTCGTTTCGCGCGATGCCGCCGAGCACACCGAAATCGACGAGACCTGGTTCAGCTCCCTGATGAGTTCGATCACTCGCGAGGTCAAGGCCGGTCGCGACATCCCGCTCGCTTCGGCGGATCCGCTCACAACACTCAGCATTACCGAGGGAGCGATACGCGGGCTCGTGCGCGCGGCGGGCGATTCGATCGCCGGAGTCATCGTCGGTCGCTGCGCCCTCACCGATCGTGCGCCCGAAGACAATTCGAAGGGCGGGGTCGCCGTCGACGTCTCGATAAGCGTTCTGCTCGGAACCCCGGTTCGAGGCGCGGCCGAGGCCGTTCGGCAAGCGGTTTACGGTGCCCTGCTCAAGCACACAGAACTGCTGATCGATTCCGTCAACGTGACCGTGTCTGACGTGCACGTCATTCCCACAGAGGGAGATGCCCGATGAATTCACTGTCGCAGCAGATAGAGACCCTCGTGCTCGAGATGCCCGGCGTTGTCACTGTCTTCTCGAGCGGGTCTCTTGTCGCTCGAGGCGCACTCGAACTCACCAGCGGCTCCGCGTCGCGCGTCGATGTCACCGGGGGCGACAACAGCGCCTACCCCGATCGCATCGTAGTGAGCGTCGGGCTCGATGCGGCAGCGCAGGCGCCCGTGACGGCGACGGCGATCGCCTCGGGCATCCGTGCGACGCTGCCAGAAGGCGCACCCACCGAGATCGTCGTGCGGATCAGCTCAGTGACGGGTCAGCCGTAGCGTTTGCCGCGACGACTAAGGCTCGCGGTCGTCGGCCATCTCGGCCTCGGACCGGAGATAGGTGGTGCCGCCCGCCGACAGCACCGCGTTGATGCGCAGAATGACGCCGGCGGAGATGAGTGACGTAAAGAGGCCCGCGATTCCGCCCGGCAGGGCGAGAGACGCGGCCACAAGCAGTGATACGGCAGCGCCAACAGCCCCCACGACGATGAGCACAGTCGAGACGATGCGCTGCACCCGGATCTGTTGCGTCGCGGCCTCCGCCGAAATCTCGGGCGCCTCGCGCACCTCACCAAAGGCCTCGATGTGTGACTCTTCGGTCAGCGCCTCGAGTCGCGCGAGTTCATCGAGACCACGTTCGCGAGATGAGGCGTTGAGCAAAAGCAGGCCGGCAACGAGGCAGACGATGGCCGTGCCCCAGCTGACGACCACGGGCACATCAAACCCGAATGAACTCGCGCCGATCATTGCCGACACAACGAGAGCACCCGCCCCGAAGACTACGAGGGCAGCTACGCGCAGTCGGATTCTCTTCGTCGTCACGCAGTCAATGTAGCGGTTCGGCGGGCGCAAGCGGCGGTTTACGAACTCTCACTCGCCGAGAGCGGCGTCGCCGTCAGACGGCGCGAACGACTCGAGCAACCCAGCAGCCGCACCCTCCGCCTGCCCGATGACAGCGGCAAGACCCGTGCCCGCGACGGCCTCGCCGACGAGAGTCACGCCATCGATGCGCGCGGCCGAGGGAGCCGGACGCTTCCACGTGACCTGAGCAAAGTCGAGAACCGCAGACTCTTGAAGGTCCACTCCGAGAAGAGCCGCTGCATCCACTCGGGCTACCGTCGCGAGTCGCGCGGGTGCGTCGTCGTACGACAATCGCAGAACGTGTTTGCCGTTTGCACGCTCTGCAAGCCACTTCCATTTGGCTGTCGCATGCGTAAGCGCCTTCGCTTGGATGTCGCGCACCCCCGGTTCGACGAGCACCCCAGAGCCGCGCGGCGCAGAGTCGAGTTGCGGCGCATCGACGATAAGTGTGGCGAGGGTTATGCGTTTCGCTTCGGACGGAGCCGCGACCCCGGCCGCGGCCACAACGACCGCGTGGTCCGGGTAGCCGACGACGGTTCCGTCGACGAGGGTGCCGCGCGTGCCGAGCTCGACGGTGACTCCGAGGCGGGTGACGTCGGCGACGAGTTCGTCGACGATGCGGTGAATGCCGCCGGCGATGCCCATCACCGCGGAGCCCGCCGGGGCGGATTCGCGAATCGACCGCACAGCGCGACCGAGTGATCCCTCGCTGCGGAGTGCACCGCGAAGCCCGGGTGTGATGCGGTCGAGGTCGAGATCGTTCGGATGCCGCGAGTGAACGCCGAGCGTCACGGGTGCGACGAGCTTGTCGAGCATTGCGGAACCCATGCGCTTGCGCACGAGTTCGCCGAGCGTCTTCGAGCGGGCGCCGTAGGTGCCGGGCAGGAGGGTGTCAAGGTAGGCGCGAAAGGCTCCGGCTGAGCCGACAACCGAGATCACGTCGGCGGCGAGAGGTACGGCCGGAATTCCGAGAAGGCTTGTCGCGGGCAACTCGACGGGGCCGTCAGCGCGGTAGAGCCAGGCCGGCCCGGAGGCGGGTGCGACGATGGCCGGCGCGAGACCCAGTTCGGTCAGCAGCGCTTCGACCGTTCCGCGCCTGGTCGCGAAGCTTTCGGCACCAGAGTCGAGAATGAGACCGCCGACCGTGTGAAACGACACCGTGCCGCCCAGCTGCGACGATGCTTCGAGAAGTGTCACCTGTGCGCCGCCGATGGCAAGACGGCGAGCCGCGACGAGCCCGGCTACACCTCCGCCGACGACGACTACGGGCTTCACAGCGAGTGAACCAGTTCGACGATGCGCGTCAGCACGTCGGGGTTGGTGTCAGGCGGAACCCCGTGGCCAAGGTTGAGAACGTGCGCGGGTGCGGCGCCGCCGCGTCGCACAACGTCGCGAACGTGTGACTCGAGGGTCTGCCACGGCGCGGCGAGAAGCGCGGGGTCGAGGTTGCCCTGCAGCGGAACCGTTCCGCCGAGACGGCGGTTGGCCTCGTCGAGGGGTATGCGCCAGTCGACACCCATGGCGTCAACACCTATCGCGTTCATTGCGTGCAGCACCTCGCCACTACCGACGCCGAAGTGCACCTTGGGCACGTCGAGCCCGCGCAGCGCAGAGAGTGCGCGCTTGGAGTGCGGAGCGACTCGCTTGACGTAGTCCACCTCAGACAGCGATCCGACCCACGAGTCGAAGAGCTGGGCAGCTGACGCACCGGCCTGCACCTGTGCCTTGAGAAACTCGCCGGTGACGTCAGCACACCAGTTGAGCAGGTTGGCCCAGGAGTGCGGGTCGGCGTACATCATCGTGCGCGCGCGAATCTGATCTTTCGATGGCCCGCCCTCGACAAGGTACGACGCGAGGGTGAAGGGCGCTCCAGCGAAACCGATGAGCGGTGTAGAGCCGAGTTCGGCAACCACCATAGCGACGGCGGCGCGGATCGGATCCAGAGCAGCGGGGTCGAGTGGGCGAAGTGCCGCGACATCCGACGCCGTTCGAACCGGGTTGTTGATGACCGGGCCGCGTCCGGGCACAATCTCGACGTCGATTCCTGCGAGTTTGAGGGGAATTACGATATCGCTGAAAAAGATTCCGGCGTCAACCTTGTGGCGACGAATCGGCTGCAGCGTGATTTCGGCGGCGAGCGACGGGGTCAGACACGCGTCGAGCATCTGGTTTCCGACCCGAAGTTCGCGGTATTCCGGGAGGGAACGGCCGGCCTGGCGCATAAACCAGACGGGCGGCGTCGACTGCTTGTCTCCCGAGTAGGCGAGAACGAGGGGCGACTGCGTTGTGCGCCCGTCGACGAGGGGGTGCGTGGGAGCGAGGGGCATGTGCTTAACATTAGATCGTGCTCCTGTGCCTGACCTCGAACCATCACAACGCCAGCTTCGCCCTTCTGGAGAAGTTGTCGATCGGGGCACCCGCCGCAGCCACCTCGCTCGTCGAGAGCAGCGCGTTCGTTAACGGTGCGGTCGTTCTGGCGACCTGCAACCGCTTCGAGGCTTACCTCGACATTGACGAGCCGCTCACCGGCGCAACCGCCGTCGCCCTCGAGTCCACACTTGAGGCCCTGTCTTCCGGAAGCGGCGTAACGATCGGTGACCTTCGCGACTCGATAACCGTGCTCACCGGCGATGACGTGCCTGGTCACCTCTTCTCGGTGACGAGCGGCCTCGAGTCGGTCGTGATCGGCGAAGACGAGATCTCCGGTCAGGTGCGCCGCGCCCTTGATGCGGCGCGTGGCAACGGCACAACGTCATCCAGCCTTGAGAAGCTTTTTCAGTCGGCGGCCCACACGTCGAAGAATGTGCGCAACACAACGGAGCTCGGCGGGGCAAGCCGCTCCCTCGTTCGTCTCGCTCTCGAGCTTGCCTCGAGCCGCGTCACCGACTGGTCGCAGACCCGCGTGCTTCTCGTCGGCACCGGGCAGTACGCCGCGACGACACTCACCGCTCTGCGCGACCGCGGAGCAACCGACATCCGTGTCTTCTCGCCGTCGGGCCGCGCCGCCCGCTTCGCAACCAAGTACACGCTGCGGGCAGAAACGAACCTCGCGAGCGCGATCGCGACGAGCGACGTTGTTATCACCTGCACTGCAAGCCTCGCGATCACACCCGCTGACTTCACGAACGACGACCGCCGCCTGGTCATCGACCTCGGCCTTCCTCGCAACGTCGACCCCGCTGTTGCCCAGGTCGCGGGGGTCGAGATGCTCGATCTCGAAATCATCGGCCGCCACGCCCCGATCGAAGCGCTCACCGCGACCGCCGACGCCCGCGCGATGGTCGGCACCGCGGCGACCGCCTTCTCCACAGCGTCGAGCGTCGAACCGGCAATAGTCGCTCTGCGCTCCCACATCTTCGACCTGCTCGACGAAGAGATCGCCCGTGCAAAGGGCAACCCCGAGACAGAGTCGGCGCTGCGTCACCTGGCGGGCGTAATTCTTCACGGGCCGTCGGTGCGAGCGCGAGAGCTCGCGAGCGCGGGTGACGCGCAGAGCTTCATCGACGGGCTCGATGCGCTCTTCGGTCTGCGTGCGGCCAGCCACACTATCGAAGAAGAGATTGCCGACGCGGGCTAGTCGCTCTTCCAGAGTTCGGTCTGCACAAGCATCGCGAGCTCACGCAACAACACCTCGTCGAACTCTTCGCGGGCGCGCGGTTTGTCGTCCATGATGCAGAGGGCACCGATGCGCTCCCCCGACGGGCCTTCAACCGGAAAGCCCGCGTAGAACCGCACGTGAGGCTGCCCCGTGACGAAGGGGTGGTGCGAGAAGCGCTCGTCGGCGTGAGTGTCGGGAATGACAAACGCCCCGGCCTCCGAGATCGTTATTGCGCACGCAGAACCCTCGCGCGGAAACTCTTCGAGCGTCATTCCCGACCGGGCCTTATTCCACTGCCGGTCGTTGTCGATGATGCTGAACAGGGCGATGCGCGCATGAAACGTGCGACGGGCGAGATCGACGATCCTGTCGAAGCGCTCTTCTGGTGCTGAACCGGCAATACCCAGAGAGTCAACGGCGCTCTGTCGCTCGACCTCGCGGCGGTCGGCGTGCTCTTGCGGTGAGACGTCGGTCGGTATGTTGTCGATCGGCGAGTGCTCGCGACTGAGGGGCGCCGCAATCACGTCAACGAGTTGCTCTGCCCATGCTTTGTACTCTTCGGGGCTGCGATAGCGATCGGGCACCGGCACTGCGATGGGCGAGAACGGCACAAACGTGCTTCGAGTGAACTCGGGCAGAAGGCCGAGCGTCACACGATTGAGAAAGTGACCGTGTCGTTCTGCGATGCCGCCCATAAGCGCGTCATAGGCACGCAACGCCCGAATCGGTGGGATGCCCACAACGAACACGGCGGTCGTCTGCGACGAGGCGTCTTCGATGTAGCGCAGGAAGGCGCGCATCGAGCGCTTCCACACGCGCGCCGACGTCAGGCCGATGGCATCGTTGATTCCCACGATCGTGACTATCGCGTCGTAGCGCCACAGTTTTGCATCGCGAAGGTTGTTGATCGCCGTGCTCGCGAGAATGTTGGCGTCAGGAATGACGTCGACGACCGCACCGCGACCGGTTCGCACCGACACCGCCCGCGCGAGTGCACCGGGCAGCGAGAGATCGTGGCTGAGAACGCCCCACCCCACTGCGGGGCCGCTGCCGACGATGAGAATCCGGTCGCTGTCGACGCCCGGCGCGTGAACCTGCGGGATGTCGCGGGCGCGAGGAACCGCCGCAAGCTCGCTCTGTACACCCGCTGCCCAAAAGTGCATAAAGGGGCGCAGGATCCACAGCAGAATCACGCGCACGTCAATCCCCTCGGGTAGGTGGGAACGGCAGTAGCCCCCTACCGTCGTGCGTCAGAGCCTAACGCGCGTAGAACAGTCTGTCGCCAGAGGTTTTAGTCGTCGTCGCTGAGCAGCGCCCATGCGACAATGCCGGCAACGGCGATCGCTACGGCTGTTGCGCCGACGATCCACGGCACAGGGTTGTTCTCGTACGAGCGCTGTGCCTTCTCGGCGAGGATGCTCGCTTGCTTCGGCACGTTCAGCTTGTCTTCGATGGCGTCGAGCGTGTCTTCGAGCACTGCGCGCTGCGTGGCAATTCGGGCCTGGATGTCGCTGTCACTCATAATCAGTCTCGCTTTCCCGTGCCCTTGAAGGCACTCACGTCTTTTTTAACGCTCTCAATAGTGGATGTCGGTGTCGGCGGCGTTCCCTTTTTCAGAAGCGTCACGCCCACAAGCACCAAAAGCGCCGCGATGAGCACAAGTGCTCCGCCGACGATGAGGGCTGCGACCCAGGCCGGCAGAGCTGTTGCTATGCCAAGAATTGCCGCTGCGACGAAGACCCCGAGCGCGAAGAACAGAAAGGCGCTCGCAACAACGAGCAGCCCGATTCCGATTCCGGCTGCCTTGAGCTTGCCAACGACCTCGTTCTTGAGAGACTCGAGTTCGCTCTTGACGAGATCAATGATGTAGCCGGGCAAATCGCCGATGAGGCGAAATATAGAACGTTTTGTCGACGGGTCGGTGCCACTCATAACTGGCCTACTTTTTGGTTGTTGTAGTTGTCTTCGCAGGCGCCTTGCGAGTCGTTGCGGCAGGCTTGCTGCTCGATCCGGACACCTTGCCTACGACTGTCTTTGCGCCGTCGGCCAGAAACTCAGCGACGTCGGGTGCCTTGTCTTTGACGAAGCCCTCGGCGTTGTGAACCTGCTTCTGTACGCGAGGGTCATTCCACAGCTTGCTCGCTGTTGCCTTGATCTCTTCGTACTTCTCGCGGCCTGCTCGGGTACCGAGCACGTAGCCGACTCCGAGGCCGACCACCAAAAGGATCTTGCCTTTCATGGTGTTCTCCGTTTCATTGCGCGAAAAAATCTGTATTTCCAGCGTAGTCGGCACAATTCGCGCTCCGAGCGTTCTCCCAGCCAGCATCAAGGTTTACCCGCGCGCTACCGTTGTCGCATGATCGATCCGCACTTCTTCAGCGAGCGCGCCACTCTCGTGACGACAAACCTCGAGCTCGAGCCGCTCGGGCCGCAGCACTTCGACGGGGTGTGGGCGTCGGTCAACGACCCGGAAGAACGCCGTCTCAGTGGCGTACACGTCACCTTCACAGAGCAGGAGGTTCGCGATTACCTCGAGCGACGCGCGACCGAAGTCGGTCGAGCCGACTGGGCGATCGTTCGAGCGTCAGACCGCGCTTTTGTCGGGGTCATCGTGCTCAAAGACCTCGACCCGCACAACGAGTCGATGGGCTTTCGCATCTCGCTCTCGACCGAGGCGACCGTCGTTGGCAAGGGCTACGGCTCTGAGGCAACGAAGGCGGTCATCGACTTCGGCCTCAACACGGTCGGCCTGCACCGCATCACGCTTGAGGTCGTCGACTTCAACACTCGCGCGCAGCGGGTCTACGGCAAGTCAGGTTTTCACGCCGAGGGCATCAAAAAAGAGGCCCAGCTCTGGGGCAAAGAGCGCAGCGACGTCATCATGATGGCCGTCGTCAACAGCCACTAACGCTTTCGAGAGAAGAGCCGGGCAACACCCCGAACGATCGGAACGTTCGCGACCGCCGCAAGCGCCCTGAGCTGTCTCTCGGTCACGGGCACACCGGGTATGCGCAGTAGTCGCCGCATGGGCATCGATCCGACCATGTCGAGAACACTCGTGCCTCCCTCGACGAGGCCGTCGCTTGTGCTCGCCGCCGCTCGCCGAAAAATAGGACCGGTGACTGGATGCAACAGCCACTCCGACACGCGCGACTCGAGCCCGAGCTTTCCGGGAGTCACGCTTGCAGCGCGCTGCACGGTCGCGCGAAGCACAACCTCGTGCGCGTTCCGGGCGACCTGCAGCTCGTAAGCACCTCCCGCGATCTCGAACGCCCCGGTTGAAACGTCGTAATAGCTGAAGCTGCGGTCGTCGAGCGCAATGCGCACTGTCGCGCTCGCGCCGGGTTCGAGGCGCACTTTGGCGAATCCGCGCAACTCGCGAACCGGAGTGCGCACGGGGCCGGCGGGCGCCGCGACATAGAGCTGCACGACCTCGGCACCCGCGCGGTCACCCGTATTTGTGACGCGAACGGTCACGCCCGTTGCATCCACCCCCATGTCTGAATAGGAGAAGGTCGTGTAACTGAGTCCGTGACCGAAGGGGTAGCGCACCGCAACCGTCGCGCTCTCGTAGTAGCGATAGCCAACGAAGACACCCTCGCCGTAACGCACCTCGTCGTTCTCACCCGGAAAGTTGAGGTAGCTCGGGTTGTCTTGCAGCCGAAGTGGAATCGTCTCGGCGAGACGCCCCGAGGGGTTTGCGCTGCCGAGCAGCACGTCGGCAATCGCTCCCCCGCCGGCCTGGCCGAGCAGCCAGGTCTCGACGATCGCGGCCACGGAGTCGTGCCACGGTTCGAGCGAGACGACTCCCCCGTTGGTGAGCACAACGACCGTGCGGGAGTTGACGGCGGCCACCGCCGCAATGAGCTCGAGCTGCGCGGGCGGCAGGTCGAGGTGCTGGCGGTCATAGCCCTCCGACTCGTCGCCCTCGGGCAGCCCGACGAAGAGCAGCGCGACATCCGAGTTGCGGGCGAGCTCGACCGCCTCGGCGATGTTGGAGTGGCCGGGCGCGAAGGTGACCTGTGCCCGGGCAGCGAGCGCATCCAGTGCGGAGTCAACGCGCGTGGCCTCGACCTGCGACGAACCGGCTCCCTGAAAACGCGGGCTGCGGGCGAACTCGCCGATCACGGCGACCGACTGGTCGGGTGTGAGCGGCAGCACAGCGTTCTCGTTGCGCAGCAGCACTATCGACTCTGTCGCGGCCTCGCGGGCAAGCGCATGGTGAGCGGCCGCGTCGTAGCCGTCGGTCGGGGCGCTCACGCGACGCGCGAGTGCCGCGACCCGGGCCGCGCTCTCGTCGAGTCGCTGAGGGTCGGCGTCTGCAAGCAGGTGCTTTTCGCTCGACGCCTGCGGACCGGGCATCTCGAGGTCGAGCCCCGCATCGAGCGCCGCGACTCGATCATCGACAGCGCCCCAGTCAGAAACGACAAGCCCCTCGAAGCCCCACTCTTCGCGCAACACCTCGGTGAGCAGCCACCGGTTCTCGGCGGCGAACACTCCGTTGATCTTGTTGTACGAGCACATAACCGTCCACGGTTGCTCGCGCGTGACGATCGTCTCGAACGCCGGAAGGTAGATCTCTCGCAGCGTGCGCTCGTCGACCTCGGCAGAGACGGTCATGCGGTTCGTCTCCTGGTTGTTGGCGGCGAAATGTTTGAGGCTCGCCCCGACACCACGCGATTGGATGCCGCGCACCCATGCCGCGCCCAACTCACCACTCACGTGCGGGTCTTCGGAGAAGTACTCGAAGTTGCGACCGCACAACGGCGAGCGCTTGATGTTGACACCCGGACCGAGCAGCACCGCGACGTTCTCGGCACGCGCCTCATCGCCGAGCGCCCGACCGACTCGCTCGACGAGGTCGACGTTGAAGCTCGACGCGAGCCCGGCCGCCGGCGGAAAACACGTCGCCGCAACGCTCTCGCCGAGTCCGAGGTGATCGCCGCCGTGCTGCTGCTTGCGCAGGCCGTGCGGGCCATCAACGATGAGCACAGAGGGTATGCCCGCGCGCTCGACGGCGGCGGTGCTCCAGAAACCGCCACCCGTGACGAGGGCTACCTGTTCAGCGCGAGTGAGCTCCATAGCGAGACCCTAGCGGCCACGGTCACTTCTTGGCAGCACCTGCGCCGGTCAGCAGCATCGGCCCTGCGGGTTGGTGTCCTGGCGGTCGGAGTTGTCGCGCCAGAACTCGCGCGCCGTCATCGGTTCTGCCGCGCCATCCACGTTGTGCGTTTCGAAGTGAGCGAGGTACTTGTCGTAGGCGTCTTCGCCGAGAACTCCGCGCATAAACCAACCGACGGCGCCGACACCCCGCCGCACCGCCGCGAGGGCCGTCATCAGTGGCCGCCCTTGCGCGGCGCACGCGGAACGGCCGCCCACTGCTTCTCGAGCTCACGCTCTGGCTTCGACGCAAAGAGTCCGGCGGGTGCATAGATCTCGGATTCGACCAGCGGGTCTTCGCTGCTCTCGTCGAGTCGCAACCGCCAGGCACGGATTGTCGCCCACGCCGCGGCGATGATGACGATGACGGCGAGCGTGACGAACAGGATCGACAGGATGCCCTGCACCATCGTGTTGCGCACAACCGCGTTCATTGCCTCGACGGTTGTCGCCGTGCCGAAAGTGGTCTCACCTGCCGCAAGCGCCTCGCGGAATGCCGCGTTCTGGGCGAAGTAGCCGACAGCGGGCACTGGCGAGAAGATCTTGAGCAACGAGGCAGTTATCGTAACGACCGAGGCGAACCCCAGCGGCAGGATCACCACCCACAGGTGTTTGAAGAGCCCGCGCTTTGCGAGGATCGCCATACACACGGCGAGCGCGATCGCGGCGAGCAGCTGGTTAGCAATGCCGAAGAGCGGGAAGAGAGTGTTGATGCCGCCGAGCGGGTCGGTGACACCCATGATCAAGATCGCTCCCCACGCCGCGACCATAATCGCGGTCGCGGCCCAGGCTCCCGGTCGCCACGACGTGTTCTTGAATCGCGGAAAGACGTTGCCGATCGTGTCTTGCAACATAAAGCGCGCGACACGGGTTCCCGCATCGACAGCCGTGAGGATAAAGAGAGCCTCGAACATAATCGCGAAGTGGTACCAGAACGCCATCAGCCCTGAGCCGCCGACGAGCTGCTGCATGATGTTCGCGAGACCGACAGCAAGCGTGGGAGCTCCACCGGTGCGCGACACAATCGACTCCTCGCCGACGTTCTGCGCGGTCTGTTCGAGCATCTCCGGGGTGAGATTGACGCCGGTGAGGCCGAGGCCGTTGACGAAGGCGACAGCGCCCTCGACAGTTCCGCCCGTTGCGGCGGCCGAAGCGTTCATCGCGAAGTAGATTCCACGGTCGATCGACAGCGCCGCGACGAGGGCCATGATCGCGACGAACGACTCCATAAGCATTCCGCCGTAGCCGATGAAGCGTGTCTGGCGCTCTTTCTCGACGAGTTTCGGAGTTGTGCCAGAGGCGATGAGCGCGTGGAATCCCGATAAGGCCCCGCACGCGATAGTCACAAAGAGGAAGGGAAAGAGAGTGCCCGCCACAACCGGACCCGTGCCCGTTGTCGCGAACTCGCTCACGGCCGGGCTGCTGATAACCGGCTGCACGATAAGAATCGCGACAGCGAGCATCACGATCGTGCCGATCTTCATAAACGTCGAGAGGTAATCGCGCGGAGCGAGAAGTAACCAGACCGGGAGAACCGCAGCCACGAAACCGTAGACGATGATGCCGATGGCGATCGTGACCTTGTCGAGGGTGAACAGCGCGACACCCCAGTCGGTGTCGGCGACCATGCCGCCGCCGATGATCGCGGCGAGCAGCAGGATGAATCCGATGATCGAAACCTCGGTGACCTTGCCTGGCCGGAAGAACCTCAGGTAGCAACCCATAAAGAGGGCGATCGGAATCGTGAGCCCCACCGAGAAGACACCCCACGGACTTTCGGCGAGCGCGTTGACAACGACGAGGGCGAGAATCGCGACGATGATCACCATGATGGTGAGGGTCGCGATGATTGCCGCGGTGCCGCCCACCGGCCCGAGTTCGTCGCGCGCCATCTGCCCGAGCGAACGACCGCCACGGCGCATCGAGAAGAACATCACAAGGTAGTCCTGAACCGCGCCGGCGAGAACTACGCCGACGATGATCCAGATTGTGCCGGGCAGGTAACCCATCTGCGCTGCCAGAACGGGGCCGACGAGCGGACCGGCCCCGGCGATGGCCGCGAAGTGGTGACCGAACAGAACCCTGCGGTCTGTTGCTGCGAAGTCTTTTCCGTCTGCTTTGTACTCGGCGGGAGTCGCCCTGAAGTCATTGGGCTTGAGCAGGTGCCGCTCGATGTACTTCGAATAAAAGCGGTAGCCGATGAGATACGTGCAGACCGCTGCAAAGACAAACCAGATCGCGTTGATCTCTTCGCCGCGCACGATCGCGATGATCGTCCAGCTCAATCCACCGACGAGTGCGATCGCTACCCAGAGCAAAATCTTGGGAAGTGTCCACCGCCGATCGTCAGCATCGAGGATCGCGGGGTCCACCCCGGCCGGTGGACGCTTGAGCTGTGTGGTGCGTGATCCAGTGCGCATGTATCTCTCCGTTGAGGTAGCGGCTGCGGTTCGTTCCACGCTAACACGCTGCTACCCCCCGATCGAGGGTCAGTGCACGTACTCGAGAAGCTCCTCGCCGACGGTGCGCATAGCGTCAAGTGCGCGCAACCGAGTGGGCAGGCTGTTGTCGTCGAACTGAATCGACACCGCGTACGAGACAGCGGCGCGCTGGCCGCGAAGCGCGCCGGCTTCCGCACGCACACCAGTGTCGGTGCCGGTCTTGTTGACGAGAAGTGTGTGGTGGTCGGGCAGGCGATGCGACAGCGGGTCGAGCCCGAACGCACTTGCGACCATCGACAGATCACAGTTGAGCGAGAGCCAGCCCATCACCCTCTGGCTCGTTCCGGGATCAACGACCTCACCGCGCGCGAGGGCCCCGAACAGCCAGCTGAGTTCGGCGGTCGATCCGACAGACAGTTGAGGCGCGTCATCCGGGCCACGCGTGTCGCGCACAACGTCGAGAAGTGCGGTGCGCGTGAGGCCAAGCGCCTCTGTACGCGTGCGCACTGCCTCGAGACCGATTCGGCCGAGGAGAAGATTCGTGGCGAGGTTATCGCTCGTCGCCCCGACGAGCGTCGCGAGGTCTGCGACCGGAAGCGCGGGTGCCTGCATGTGCTGCCACACACCGCTGTCGCCGACGAGGTCGCGTGGCGTCTTATCGAGAATTCCATAGCCGGAGAAGTCACGACCGGTCAGCCGCGCCGAAACCTCGATCAAAAGAAGAACCTTGCCGATGCTCGCCGTCGGCAGCACGATGCGATCGTCGATCGACAGCAGAGTGTCGCCCGACTGCAGGTCGAGAACATTCGCCGAGACCTGGGCGCCGTCGTAGGCCAGCTTGCCGAGAGCCGAGAAGCTCGCGCCGAACTTTGCCTCGCGGGCAGCGCTCAGGTGACGTCCGCCGCGCGCGACTCGTACGCGGTCGGAACGTTCTCGAATCTTGGCTAGATCTGCCACTTGTGGCCTCGGGACGACTGAACTTAAGCGCAAATCACCAGATGGTGACGCGTTCGCTCGGGTCCAACCAGAGAGCATCAGAGGCTGTTACGCCGAACGTGGTGTAGAAGTCGTCAATGTTACGCACGATCTGGTTGCAACGGAACTCATTGGGCGAGTGAGGATCAATTGATATAAGTCGGATCGCTTCCTCGTCGCGCAACTTGATCTGCCAGGCCTGCGCCCAGGAGAGGAAGAAACGCTCCGCGCCACTGAGCCCGTCGATCACGGGAGGCTCTTCGCCCTTGAGCGACAGCAGGTACGCCTTCCAGGCGATGCTGAGCCCACCGAGGTCTCCGATGTTCTCGCCGATGGTGAGCGCACCGTTGACGTGATGGTCGGGAACCTGCGCGGGCGCGAGGGCGTTGTACTGCTCGATGAGGCTCGAGGTGAGCTTTTCGAAAGCAGCCTTGTCGTCGGCGGTCCACCAGTCGGTGAGGCGACCGTCGCCGTCATACTTCGCGCCCTGGTCGTCGAAGCCGTGACCGATCTCGTGTCCGATGACAGCGCCGATCGCACCGTAGTTCGCGGCGGCGTCGCGGTTCTCGTCGAAGAAGGGAGCCTGAAGAATCGCGGCCGGAAACACGATCTCGTTGAATCCGGGGTTGTAGTACGCGTTGATCGTCTGCGGCGTCATAAACCATTCGTCTCGGTCGAGCGGCTTTCCGATCTTGCCCAGCTCGCGCTGAAACTCGAACTCGTTGACAGCGCGCACGTTGCCCAGCAGGTCGGCGGCGTCGATCGACAGGGTCGAGTAGTCGCGCCACTTAACGGGGAACCCGATCTTCGGCGTGAACTTCTCGAGCTTCTCGATGGCACGTCCACGGGTCTCGGCACCCATCCAGGTCAGGTTGGTGATGCTGTCGCGATAGGCCTCGACGAGATAGGCGACGAGCTCGTCCATGGCGACCTTCGCCGCGGGCTTGAAATGGCGCTCGACGTAGGTGCGACCGACCGCCTCACCGAGCGAGCCCTCGACGAGTGAGACGCCACGCTTCCAGCGGGCCCGCATCTCGGGGGTACCGGTCAGGGTCTTTCCGTAGAAGTCGAAGTTCGCCTCGACGAAGGCGCTCGACAGGTATGCGGCGTTCGAACGAATGACCTGCCAGCGCAGCCAGTCCTTCCAGCCTTCGAGGTGCGCGTCAACGAACAGCGTTGTCACACCATCGACGAAGCTCGGCTCGCGAAGAACAACCTCGTCAAAGGATCCGGCCGGCACATCCATGGCAGCAATCCAGGTTTCGAGCAACGGCGATGTTGCCACGACGTCTGACCACGAGACGAGGTTGTAGGTCGCCTCGCTGTCGCGGGTCTTGACGTTGTCCCAGTGCTGCGCCGCGATGAGCGTCTCAAGGTCGAAGACCCGGCTGGCGCGCTCGGCGGCATCGTCGAAGCCGACGAGCGTGAACATCGTCTCGACGAAGGCGACATAGGCGGTGCGCACCTCGGCGAACTTCTCGTCTGTGTAATACGACTCGTCGGGAAGACCGAGACCACCCTGCTCGAGAAACACGAGGTAGCGCTCTGGGTTGCCCGGGTCGTTGTCGACGAAGGCCTGAAGCAGTCCGCTCGTGCCACCGCGCTCGAGGCGACCGAGCGTCTCGAGAAAACCGGTGATCGACTCAATGCTCGCAACCTCGGCGAGCAGCGGAAGCAACGGCGTCGCGCCGCGCTCTTCTACAGCCGCGTCATCCATAAAGCTCGCGTAGACGTCGCCAAACTTGCGTTCCTCTGTGCCGGGCTGCGCGTCCTGCGCCTCGACGATGATGTCGCGCACGGCGCGCTCTGCCTCTTCGGCCAGAACGTAGAACGAGCCGTACCGCGCCTTGTCGCTCGGGATCTCGGTGCGGGCGATCCACTTGCCATTGACGTGGCGAAAGAGGTCATCCTGCGGCCGGATGGCTTCGTCGAGTTCGTGAGTGTCGATTCCGGAGGGCAGGGCGTCAGCTGTCATGGCTCAAGCGTAGCCGCGGCCGCTGGCAGCCCGCCCGGGCGCCGCACTCACGAGCGACTCCCTTAGACGTGTCGACCGTGAGTGCGCGCGGGCGGCGCCGTTGTTGCACCCTCGTGAAAAACGCTTTCGAACGACACCGGCTCGGCCTCGTCTCCCTCGATGAGCGCGAGCACAGCGCGACCCGCAGCGCGGCCCTTCTCGAACGCGGGCTGCACCATCGTCGTGAGATCGTGCGGGGCAATGCCCTCGAGGCGGATGCCGTCGAACCCGACAACGCTCAGATCGCGTGGAACCTGCAGCCCACGCTCGAGCGCCGCCCGAATCACGCCAACCGCGAGCAGGTCGCTCTGCGCGATGATCGCCGTCGGCGGCCTTTCACTGAGCAGGGCGAGACCCGCAGCAAATCCATCGTCGATTGAACTGTTGGATGCTACGACTCCACCCGCGCTCGGAAAAATGTCGCGCACCCCGAGTATTCGCTCGCTCGCGGTGTAGCCCTCGCTGGCGGCTTCGAGCTCGGCGCTCAGAGGTGCGTTCGTGTGCGCGGGGTCGAGCGGAAGCGTGACCATCGCGACGTCAGTGTGCCCCAGATCGCGCAGGTGCTCGGAGAGGGCCCGCGACGCGGTGCGGTTATCGAGGTCGATGGCGACGACGTCATCCATCGGCTCGGCTTCGACTGCGACGATCGGCACCCCGCGCTGGCGAAAGACGTTGACGGAGGCGGCGAGCTGCGTACTGCAGCCGATGAGAATGACGCCGTCTACCGGAGCGTTGTAGAGATTGCCCTCGGCATTGCCGGTGAGGAGAAGGAGGCTCGCGCCCTGTGGCCCGAGCTCATCGGCGAGACCGTCGAACATCGCGACGTTCATCGGGTCACGAAAAGCGTCGCTCAGTCGGTCTTCGATGATGACGCCGACGATGCCGGAGCGACCGCGGCGCAGCCCCTGGGCTCGCGGGTCGGGGCCGGCATAGTTGAGCGTCGCTGCGGCGGCGAGCACTCGCGCCTTTGTCTTCTCCGAGACGGGGCCGGCTCCGCTGAAGGCGAGCGACGCGGTCGAGGCCGAGACGCCGGCAAGCGCCGCGACGGTGGCGAGGTTGGGTCGCGCGTCGGGTGTGCTTGCCGTCGAATCCATGATTTGGTAGCTTAGTCGAATCGATTTGATCGAATCGATTCGACACCAGTTGCACACAGGATTCCAATGACAACGACGCCATCCACAACCCCGCTCACCTACCCGGGCGGACTCACGCGCAAGCAGGTCGTCGCGTGGCGCAACTCGATGTTCGTCATCTTCGCGCTGTGCGGCATGGCAATGGCGAGCTGGGTAGCTCGCGTTCCCGCCGTACGCGACATGCTCGGCGCTTCCACCGCGCAAATGGGTGTGCTCATCTTTGGCATCGCCGCCGGATCGATCGTCGGCCTTCTCGCCTCGAGCCACATCATCGCGCGGCTCGGAGCGCGCCGCACCATGGCCCTGTGCCTCACGGTCGCGCCCGCTGGCTTTATCGTCGCCGGGCTCGCGGCGTCGTTCGGGTCGAACTTCGCGCTCGTGTTCATCGGCCTCGCGATCTTCGGCGCAGGGGCGAGCATGTGTGACGTCGCGATGAACGTCTCCGGAGCAGCAAACGAACGGGCACTTCGTCGCGCGATTATGCCGATCTATCACGCGTTCTTCAGTTTCGGCACAATGCTCGGTGCCGCTCTCGGTGCCGTCGCAGAGCACGCGAGCGTGCCGATCTGGGTGCACATCGGCGTGATCGCGTTGCTGATGTTCAGCGTTGCCCAGGTCGCGCTTCGATTCGCGCAATCCGAACACCTTGTCGACGAGGGTGAAGAAGAGACGCCCGCCGACGACCACTCGAAGAGCTGGCGCGGCCGACTCAGCATCTGGCGCGATCCCCGCACTCTGATGATCGGACTCATCGTTCTCGGCATGGCCTTCGCGGAAGGCTCGGCCAATGACTGGCTCGCTCTCGCCATGGTCGACGGACACGGCGTCGACAACGCGACGGGCGCCATCATGTTCGGCGTCTTCGTCACCGCCATGACCGTCGGTCGCCTCAGCGGGGTCTTTTTGCTCGACCGGTTCGGACGTGTACCGGTGCTCCGTGGATCGGCGCTCCTCGCCATCGCCGGCCTTATCCTCGTGATCTTTGTGCCCAACGCAACAGTCGCGATCGTCGGCATCGTGATGTGGGGTCTCGGGTCGGCGCTCGGCTTCCCGGTAGGAATGTCGGCCGCGGCCGATGACCCCAAGACCGCCGCCGCGCGAGTGAGCGCCGTCGCGACGATTGGCTACTGCGCGTTCCTCGTCGGCCCTCCGGTCATCGGTGTGCTCGGCGAACATTTCGGAATTTTGAACGCCCTGCTCGTTGTGCTGATTCTCGTCACCGTGGCTGGCGTCGCCTCCGGAGCTGCGCGCGAGCCGAAGCTCGTAACGAAAGCGTAATCACTATCCGATTAACTGCAGGAGCAAATCTCAGCAAATCGGCGACAAATCATCACCTGTTGTTTAGTGTATTTTTGAAACGATAAATAGCCTTTTGAACTGCACTTTTGTGCATGAGGGTTCGCTGGGCGCTGGCTGGGAGTGGTGAATGCCGCTCATTCAGGGGTAGACAGAAGATTCCGTTTAGTCATACCGTGGTGCTACGCATCGCCTCGGAGGTGACTTTCCATGCAACCCGCAGCTCGACCCGTTCGGAGTCGTTGGCTGCGCCTTGCAATCGGAGCACCCGCCGCAGTTCTCGGCGGCGTGATCCTGAGCTTCGCCATTGGAACCTCGTCGGCGAGTGCAGATGAGGCACCAGAACCGGGCCTTCTCTCGTCGGTCGTCGGCGGAGCGGAAACGCTCGTCAAGGATGTCGTCAAAGACACCACGTCGACGGTCACTCAGGTCACCCACTCCACAACAAACGTCGTAAAGAGCGTCGTCAAACCGGCCAAAGACAAGCCGATCAAGCACATTGTCGAGACCGTCGTCAAGGTCATTCCCGAGACGACCACAAGCGTGACCGACACGGTCGAGAACGTTGTCGACAACACAACCGACCTGCTCGACGACACGACCGACGCGGTTCTTCCAGAGGCGCCAGCAGTTGTGATTCCGGGCGTCGACACCGCGACATCCACCCCCGCTTCTCAGGCCGTCGCCGCGACAATCGAGCCGACCACGGGGTTCACAACGACCGTGGCCGCACCGACGACGAGCGTTGCACTCACGCCGACCGAAGACGTGAGCGTTGCGGCGACCGCGAAGTCCACTCCGCTCACCCCTGAGCCCCTCACTTTCAGCCCCGAACCGAGCGCCTACGCGGGCTCGACCGGCGGCGTTTCACCCGTTGCCGCGACGACCTCAGGGGCCAGCTTCGCCCCCGCGATTGCGGCACTACGAGCCACCCCGGAGAACGACGTGCTGCCGTCGACTCCGACCTTCGATACCGACACTTCTCCTGACTAAGTGAGGGTGCACCCTGCCGTTCTGAGGCAGGGATACGACACCCGCTCCCGCAACCGCGGGCAGCATCCTTAGTTACTTCTTTTGGAGAAGATCATGAATAAAACAGTCAGAAATGCGCTGTGGGGGGCCGGCTTTTTCGCCGGGTTGTCCCTCCTCGGCGTCGGTGCCGCACACGCGGACACCACCGGAGAGGACGGCGTTGCCTCGGGCAACCAGGTTCTCGGCGGAATCGAACTGCCCATCTCTGTTGGAGGCAACTCCATCAGCATCCTGGGTGACTCGAGCTCGTCAGGCAGCTCGTCGTCAACCGCCACGAACTCGGGGTCGAGCGCTCCGGCGAAGACCTCGGGTTCAGACGGAACGGCCAGCGGCAACCAGGTGAAGCCGGTCGTCAAGGCACCCGTCAAGGTGAGCGGCAATGCCGTCTCAGTGCTCGGAGACTCGAAGAGCTCGGGTTCGAAGAGCTCGACGCCCGCCGCGTCGACACCTGCCGCTGCAGCCAGCGAGCCGGCCGAGACCTCGGGCAACGACTCGATCCTCGGTGGAACCCAGATTCTGCCGGTGGTCAACGTGCCGATCAACCTCGGTGGCAACTCCATCTCGATCCTCGGTGACTCCGTCTCCTCAGGCTCGACGAGCACCACACCCGCAGCGGGTAACGGTGCAGGCACCGGCGGAACAATCTCGGGTGACGACGGCGTAGCCGGCGGCAACCAGGTCTCGCCCGACATCACGATCCCGGTGAACCTCGGTGGCAATGCCATCTCGGTTCTCGGCGACTCTTCGAGCGCAGGCTCGACGACCGCCACCCCGTCGTCCGGTGGCAGCACCACGGGCAGCGAAACCGATGGTAGCGATTCAGTGCTCGGTGGAACCCAGGTTCTGCCGGTGGTCAACGTGCCGATCAACCTCGGTGGCAACGCCATCTCTGTACTCGGCGACTCGTCCACCTCGGGCTCAACAAACACCACACCCGCAGCGGGCAACGGTGCAGGCACCGGCGGAACAACCTCGGGCGACGACGGCGTAGCCGGCGGCAACCAGGTGATCCCCGAGGTCACGGTTCCCGTAACGGTTGGCGGCAACGCCATCTCGGTACTCGGCGACTCCGCCACCTCGGGCTCGACAAACACCACGCCCGCAGCGGGCAACGGTGCAGGCACCGGCGGAACAACCTCGGGTGACGACGGCGTAGCCGGCGGCAATCAGGTCTCACCCGAGATCACCGTTCCGGTGACCGTCGGTGGCAACGGGATCTCGGTACTCGGCGACTCGTCGAGCACGGGTTCATCAACCACAGGTGGTTCGGACGGCGCTACAACCGGCGGCTCCACCACGGGCGGCGATGATTCAGTACTGGGCGGAACGCAGGTTCTACCCGAGGTCACAGTTCCCGTGACCGTCGGCGGAAACGCCATCTCGGTTCTCGGAGACTCCTCGAGCTCAGGCTCGACGACTGTCGTTCCTGGAACGGGTGGCTCTAACGGTGGTAGCGAAACGGATGGTGAAGGCAGCATTGGCGGCGGAAACCAGATCGTTCCCGACATCACCCTCCCGGTCACGATCGGCGGCAACGCCATCTCCGTGATCGGCGACACCTCGACGGACGGCCCGGTAGTCACTGACCCGACAGATCCCACGGATCCGACGGACCCCACTGACCCGACCGATCCGACCATCCCGGTAGACCCCACCGACCCGACCCTCGTGGCCGGCCCCGATGGAACCATCACCCTCGCGGCGGCGGGCGACACCCTCGCAATCACCGGAGCAAACCCTGCGGTCTCATTTATTGCGGCAGCGTTGCTTTTGCTCGGTGGACTCGCGTTCCTGCTGTTCGGACGTCGTGCCCGTTCGATCGGCTCGCTCCTGAAGGCGCGCAACTAATAGCGCGGCACAGGCCGTCGGCCGTCATCAGCTCCCCCTGGTGACGGCCGACACCACGGGCTTTACCAACAGAAACCATTTCGCGCGGATGTCGTCACCTTCCCTGACAGCACCCGCGCGCTGGGGTGCCCGCGTAGGCTCAGCCGCCGCCATCAGTTCCCACTGATGACGGCCGACATCCATGCGCTACTTGACCGTTGCTGTCGCCTTGCTCGACTTGGACACCGAGGCATACCCCGGCTTGGCGCCCTTGACCACGACCGTGATCTTCTTGCCCTTGTCAGCC